>Ga0031655_10001215_pt1 | contig 15485 bp, 12 predicted proteins | sample FrelakmetHBP12HB_FD_55187 | JGI IMG/M metagenome (GOLD analysis project Ga0031655, IMG submission 55187) | Freshwater lake sediment microbial communities from the University of Notre Dame, USA, for methane emissions studies -HBP12 HB | ecosystem: Environmental > Aquatic > Freshwater > Lake >... | reverse complement strand
TTTGGTAACCGACACACTGCACAGTATTTAGGCTTTTCTTCACCAGAGAAGTTAAATAATGGACGTGATTGACCACATACACATTTTCGTTTTTCATTGATATTAATCATTTCAGGTTGTTTACATTCTTTACAGCAAATAGCTTTTGTTTCGCTGGGAAAATTGTAGGAAGGTTGTGATTTATTACATTGACATAATTTGTCTTTCACGTTGACCATGTTTTCTAATTTACATGATGAACAATATTTAGGAGATTTAATTCCTAGATAATCAAAACAGGGTTGTTTCAGACCACAAGTACATTTTTTATATAAACCGACCATGGTATCAGTTTTACACAAAGCACAATGAGTTGCAATGGTTTCTCCTGGAAACGCAAAGGAAGGTATAGACGTGTTACATGTACATAAACGGCGATATTGTTTAGACATGATTGGTATAATTCAAATAATTTATTGTATTTGGAAAATCAATTTTTTCGGATAATTTTTTTTATACATTTTCTGAAATTTTTTTCTTTTGTTACTCTATATCATAATAAAATATGGCAGGTGGTCTTCTCCAATTGGTAGCCTATGGCGCTCAAGACGTTTTTTTAACGGGTACACCAGAAATTACCTTCTGGAAGGTGTCTTACAGACGCCACACAAACTTTGCAATGGAATCCATTGAACAAACCTTTTCTGGACAGGCTGATTTCGGTCGCCGAGTTACCTGCACGATTAGTCGTAATGGTGATCTTTGTTACCGCACTTACTTGCAGGTGACTCTCCCTGAAATTAACCAAACCATGGCTCCTTCCACGAACTCGGATGGTATCTATGCCCGTTGGTTGGATTTCATCGGTGAACAGCTCATCGCTCAGGTGGAAGTTGAAATTGGTGGTCAACGCATTGACCGTCAATACGGTGACTGGATGCACATCTGGAATCAACTTACGTTGACCTCGGAACAGCAACGTGGTTACTTCAAGATGATTGGTAACACCACTCAACTTACCTACATCACCGACCCTACCTTTGCCCAAATCTCTGGTCCTTGCTCTGCTGCCGGTGGTCCTTCCCAGGTGTGCTCACCCCGAAATGCCCTCCCTGAAACCACTCTTTACATTCCTTTGATGTTCTGGTTCACTCGCAACCCTGGTTTGTCTCTTCCTTTGATTGCTCTTCAATACCACGAAGTGAAAATCAACCTTGATATCCGCCCCATTGGTGAATGCTTGTGGGCCGTCAAGACCCTCACCAACAAATACGGTTCCGGCACCGTGTCTGCCACCGTTCCTTACCAACAATCCTTGGTGGCTGCCTCCCTTTACGTTGACTATGTGTTCTTGGACACAGACGAACGTCGTAAGATGGCACAAAATCCCCACGAATACCTCATTGAACAGGTCCAATTCACGGGTGATGAATCGGTGGGTTCATCTTCCAACAAGATCAAGTTGAATTTCAACCACCCTTGCAAAGAACTCATCTGGGTTGTCCAACCCGATGCCAACGTGGATTACTGCGCCTCTTTGGATAACACCCAAGTTCTTTTCAAGACTTTGGGTGCCCAACCCTTTAACTACACCGACGCCATTGATGCTCTTCCTAATGCCATCCATGCCTTTGGTGGCCCCACCGAAACTGCCTCTGGCAACTTCATTGTCTCCTCGGGTGTCTTTGAAATGGCCGGTGCCATGGATGGTACTGCCACCGCTACCACACTTCCTACTACGGGTGTTCCCAACTGGGCCACTTCCTCTGCTACNGATATTCCTTTCAATGCCNCCACGAGTGGTGTTGCCGACCAAGGTTCTTATGTCTCCGACGCCGGCACCTTCGTTCTTGCCGAAACCGCCCTTGACATGCATTGTTGGGGTGAAAACCCAGTGGTTACTGCCAAACTTCAACTCAATGGCCAAGATCGTTTCTCGGAACGTGAAGGCTCTTACTTTGATGTGGTGCAACCCTTCCAACACCACACCCGCGCCCCCGATACCGGTATCAATGTATACTCCTTTGCTCTCCGCCCCGAAGAGCATCAACCATCAGGCAGTTGCAATTTCTCACGAATTGATAACGCTGTACTCCAATTGGTGCTCTCATCCGGCACCGTGGCTGGTACCGCCACTGCCAAGGTTCGTGTTTACGCAGTAAATTATAACGTCTTGCGCGTTATGTCAGGAATGGCGGGAGTCGCATATTCCAATTAAAAAGCGTAATGTGTGGAAAAGTTCATTTAGCAAAATAATTATTTATATGTTTTTTTGAAAAATTGAAAAATTGAAAATATTATATTATATGTAATATATAATATATCATTATTATGGAGCCTCATCATTATCATAGTATTATTTCTGCACAGTATCAAGTAGTTGAATATATTAAAGGGCATTATGTAAAAACCAAAGATTCCATTGTAGAAAAAAACCCAATATGGGTAGTGAATCATAACGAAAAGGAATTGTTACTCTTATTTATTGAACCAAACATTTTATGTAAATTATGCAGTGAATCTTATCAGAAAATACTTGATTTTGAAAAAAAACATAAAAATGGAGCCAAGTTTTCGTGGACAAAAAAAGATAAACATAATGAACATGTAAAATATATACGTGCAAATTTCAATAATACCGCAATTTATATTCATCAAGTCATAATGAATTGGTATGGTCATGGAAGTGGAACTGTAGAATTATCTGTAGACCATATAGATAGAGACCCATTAAATAATATATTAGTAAATTTACGAATTGCTACATGCAAAGAACAGCATGACAATGCCAAAGGAATTGTACCAAACACAAAAAAAGAACGAAGAAGTGATGCAAAAGAATTACCAAATGCTATTACGCAAGAAGAATTGCCAAAATATATTACATATAATATAAATAAATACGGAAAAAATAATGAATTTACCCGTGAGTTTTTTAGAATTGAAGGACATCCATTGTTAATTTCCAGTCAATCAATATGGAGTAGTACTACCAAAAAATCTATAACAATACAAGAAAAATTACAACAAGCTAAGGATGCGTTAGAATATTTGAATTCTCATTATACATTACCTGAAAAAGTAGAACGTGATTTGCCACAATATGTATCGTATTATGTAGAACGTGGACACCATTTGTTAGTATGGCAAAAAAATGTTGGTGAACAACGGTTATCCAAGAAAATAACACTTGAAAATGATTATTATGAATTAGATAAAAACATACAAGAAAATGAATTACAGCGTTTGAATCGTGAAGTAATTAAAAAATACGAAAACAAATATTCTATTTTCATATTGGATGAAAATGTACTGAATGAAATACAAAAAGAAAAAGAACAAGAATTACCAATGTATGTACGAACACAAATATTTTATGACGGAATATATTTGGTGTTCAATAAGAGCAAAGGTGAAGATAGAATTTCTTTGACACAAAAATTACCACCAAATCATAATATTAACAAAGAATTGCATCTATTCAATTCAAAAATCGTAGAAAAACATGGAATAGAACATACAATTGTATTGGATAATTATCCATATAGTACCACTGATGATATTGTAGAAATACCTGAAAAAATATATGTTTCATTGAAATGTAAACAACCCTATATCTTTATCATGAAAGATAATGAAACATTTTCATTAACATTACCAGAACGTTACAATTTACACGAACAAATTCAACTATTACTGCTACCTGAAAATCAACACAAAGACTTAGAACATACTATTGACGAATATAAACAATTATTTTCTGAAGGCATGAAACCAGACAATATCAGTCTATGTTTTAAAGACAAACGATATTATCAACTACAATATAAATTAAAAACCAAAGAACATCGTCATGATAAAGCAATATCATTACCGAGAACACCCACATTTAATATGAGTATGGAATTAATTAAAATAAATGAAAATATTATCAACGTATTTGGAAAACAATTTGCAATTTTGTTATGTAAATAAAAATATGTAAGAATATTGGGTTATATTTTGATTTTTTTTATTATGTTTTTGTCAGGGGGAGAAAGCATTCAATAATCTAATGAATTTGTCAATAGATTATTAATTTAATACTAAAAAATTATCAACGTAAAAATTCACACCATAACATATATAATTCAGAAAATATGAAATTTGTTGGATTAACGGACATGTGTCCACCCGCATACTTTTATTTAGTCATTTCCACCATGGCGATTACGATTATGTTTTTTCAAAATTACTATGTGTTTCAAAACAAATTCGGTAACCCGGACCATCAAATTTATTGTTTAGGGTCGTTTAATTGCAATGTACCAAGTGTGGCTGTTCTGTTTTTAATTAAGATTTTGTATGTGTTGTTCTGGACTTGGATACTGAATTTGATTTGTCGGGCAGGAGCTCCAGGTGTATCATGGTTTTTGGTTCTTTTACCTTTTATCCTTTTTTTCATCCTTCTTGGTACACTTTTTGTATATCATTAAAGAATATACAAAATTGATGCCATCTCTATCCATCAAGAATATCAAAAAAAAATCTCATACAAAAACCCAAAAAAAAACGATAAAATCATCTATACAACCGATACATGAAGGATGGAGAATCATTCATATTTCAGGAAATCCAAAAGAACGTGGATTTATGCACGGATTTTTGTTACACGATGAATTGTCCAAAATTCAGGACAAATTTCCATTCATAGTAAACAATGAATTGGAATTTTCTTACAAAAAATACATGTTGATTTGTAAGCGCAAAATAACTCCCATAGTAAAACATCGTTATTTGGAATTGTACCAAGAAATTGTAGGAATATCGGAAGGTGCGCGTCAAGCTGGAGTAGACATTCCGGTGGATACCATCATTGCATGGAATGCATTGTGTAGTATGTATGAATATTTGCACAATCATCCGTCCAAACGAACCAAGACCGGCAGATGTAGTGCATTTATTGCCACCGGAAAAGCCACACAAAATGGTGAAATTGTCATGGGACATACAACCCATACTGGTTTAGTTTCAGGATTGTTTTTTCATATTGTCATGTATGTGACTCCGGACAAGGGAATTCCGTTTTGTATGCAGACCGCAGCGGGGTGTGTAGCCAGTGGAACCGATTGGTTCATTACCAAGGCAGGAATCGTGGGATGCGAAACTACCATAAGTGATATTAATTACCAACCTGATTTTAATCACGGAAATTCTCCCTATTTTTGTCGTATTCGTAAAGCGATGCAGTATGGAAAAACGTTGGATGATTATGCTGATATAATGACGACCAACAATGCAGGTGATTATGCGAGTTCATGGTTGTTTGGTGACGTGAATAGTCAAGAAATCATGATATGTGAGCTAGGTAAAAAGGTTACCAATGTGCAACGTTCCAAAAATGCGATATATTATGGAATGAATAGTGCCATGTCGCCGGAATTGCGTGCCCAAGAAACAAATGACAGTGAATTTTTTGATCCACGAACTTCATCGGGAGCACGAAATCAACGATTTCAAGAATTGTTGTACAAGACTTATTATGGGAAATTAAACGTACAAAACGCACAATTGATACTATCGGATCACTACAATGTAATTACAGAAAAGAAACAACCGGGTGCAACAACGATTTGTGTACATACCTACGATGATGCATCTGACTATGCCTCCAATTACCCACATGGTTGTACGGATGGTAAAGTATTGGATGCAAAAATGGCAAAAAAAATGGAATTTTTGGGAATTTTTGGACCATGTTGTGGTAGAGGATTTGATGCATCCGATTTTTTAAAACATCATCCTATGTACACAAAATGGACACCATATTTAGAAGATTATCCAGTAAGAAAATGGACAAATTTAAACCTGGCCTTGTATAAATAAACTCTTATCTTGTGATGTCTCCTCCATATTGTGAGACGTCGTTGACTCTACTAAGATTGTAGGATGAATGATGGGTTTTGGTATGGAAGTGGAGGCATCAGATTCGTAAAAAATCGTGTTATGTTTCTCTTGTTTATGAGGGAAGATAGGAATATACGGAGGGGGAATTTTGCTACCTGACCAAATATTACTAATGGATGAGGATAACGGAATTAAATTGAGAGAATTTCCGGTTTCAATATCAGGTATAGAAGATGATGTAGGTTTGCTAGTTTTTTCGGAAACAAAAAGTAAATTATCAATGATTTCGTCTTTGATGTTTTCAGACATTTTGGAAGAATGTTTTTTTATATTTTTTATCATTAACCGTTTTATTTTATCCAGGGTGGATGGGTCCAATACTTCTTTAAAAACCATCAATGATTTAAATGTTTCCATCTGATTTTCCAAATTTACATGTTCAAAGTTTGATTTTTTCTTGAAAAAATCACTTACTAATACAATTTTAATACGGTCCATAATATCTTTACCACCGATAGAATCAACGTGTTCTAACAAACGACAGTATATTTTGATACGTTCATCCAATGACATGGATGTATTGTTAATTGAATTATGATTTGCCATAATTTGGGTGATTTTATCAATCAAATCAATGTCTATTTTATCCGAATTTTGTACGATTTTACAATAAATGTCAAATCGTTCTTCAGATTTGACAGAATCCATGTCTGAATATTTGTCCATATCCATATGTAATTGTTGATGTGTAATGGAAGAATCTGAATTTATGGTAGGTTCATTCAATGAATGAAACATTGAACTATCAAAATTATATTTTTTCTTTGGTTCGCGTGTTTCTATGGTAGAAGAACGATTGAAAAAATAAGGTAGAAAGTTTTCAATCCAAAAACTTGAACGCGAATTGTCTATATGTTTTGTAGCCATGTTTTTATAAATAGAATTTCTTGGTATTTTTTCTACATTATCTCCCATATTGATTGAATTGGATTTTTTTTTACGAGATGATGTGATAGAAGGTATATCACCATTATTTGAAATAGTGGAAGTGATTTTTTCAATCATAGATACATCTATAGGAGCCAACTGATCTTGAATTGCTTTATCTAAAATATTGGAATTTTCAATCATTTTGCAATACATGGCGAATTTTCCATCTAAATATTTTAATCCATCACCGTTTCTATGTTCGGGTTCTAATGACAATACTTTGTAGATATCAATTGCATTTAAATAAAAATCGCGACTATTCATCAATTCATTTTCCATCTTTTTTTGTACTTGTAAAAACAGTTCTATGGAACCGATTAATCCGGTAATTAAACTTAACATACAACAAAGAACCGAAATATAATTTTGGTCCAAATAAGGTTGTAATCCGATATTCAACACTGACGCAAACGCAGAAATAATAATGATTGGAATACGAAAATATTTCAAATGTGATTGTAAAACAAAGTACTGTTTTTTATGATAATCAGATAGAATTATGGAATTACAGCGTATATTTTCCAAAAGGTAATCTGCATCATCCGGCCATGTACTGTCTTTGTCTTTGTCCTTGTCTTTTTCATTATTAAAATATGGTTTTTGTGTTGAATTTAGTAATGGGTCATCAGGTACTTTTTCAGACCCTGATAATATATTTTTTTTCATAATATTTATAAATTATAGTTATATATTACAAAATTACAAAAAATCTCTTTTGTAAAAATTGATTTAATAAATATAAGAATATAATCATATAACAATATAACACACGATTATCATGTCTATTCAAGAACAATCAAATACTCCTATGGTGTTTGCATCACCAAGTTCTCTTCCAAAAGATGTCTCAACTACGTCCACATTGGGGTCTTCTGTTTCCAAAGAAAACACACCGATCATGACAAAAGTTCAAATACACAATACGATTGAAATGGATGGTATATTTCAATTTACATTATCAAATATACCGACTTGTGTGGCAAACGCACTACGGCGTACGATTATATCGGACATTCCGATTTGTGTTATCCGTTCAGAAAACGAAGAAGTAAACAAATGTACATTTGAAATCAATACATCACGACTTCATAATGAAATTTTAAAACAACGATTAAGTTGTATTCCAATTCATATAAAAGATTTAGAACTTTTAACGGATAAATATATTTTAGAAGTAGATGTACAAAATAATACGGATGAAATCATGTTTATAACTACCGAGAATTTTCGTATTAAAAATAAAGAAACTGGAAATTATACTACCAAGGAACAAACGCGTGAAATATTTCCAGAGGATCCTATCACACATCATTATATTGATTTATGTCGTTTACGACCAAAAATTAGTGATGCAATCCCTGGTGAGCATGTGAAATTTTCAGCGGAATTTTCTGTATCAAGCGCAAGTGTAAATAGTATGTTTAATGTAGTATCAAAATGTACATATCGTAACACTCTGGATCAATCTTTGGCTGATAAAGAATGGTCACAACGTGAAGCAAATTTGCACAATCTATATTCAACCATAACCAGTGAAGAAATTGCTTTTGAAAAACGTAATTTTGAACTATTGGATGCACAACGATATTTTGTGAAACATAGTTTTGATTATACGATACATAGTATTGGAATATATGACAATGTTGAAATCATTAAAAAGGCTTTGGTTATTTTACAAAACAAAATGGTTGATATGGTACAAGCCTTGATTACGAATGATATCCCTATGAACAAAAGTGCGACAACTATGGAAAATTGTTATGATATTGTATTGGAAAATGAAGATAGTACGCTCGGACGTATTTTAGAATATATATTGTACCAAAGATTTTATGAAAAAGAAAAAACCTTGAGTTTTTGTGGATTTAAAAAAATCCATCCTCATTTCTCTGAAAGTGTTTTACGTTTAGCATTCACAGAACCCGTAGAAAAAGACCAAATACGATATGTGTTAAAGGAAGCATGTTTGGAAGCAGAAAAAATTGTGAAACAAATGTATGGGTTGTTTTAATTATATATAATTATTATACACAAACAAATATGAATTCATTTTCACCTTTTTTTTCGTACATTATTGCATTTATCATTGTGAGTATAGTAATGTTTATACCAAGTGGAACGATGAGTTCAGTCAATAGTTCTTGGTACAAATGTATTCGTCCTACGATAACGCCCCCGAATTATGTATTCCCTGTTGTTTGGACACTATTATATATTTTAATTGCCATTGCATTGGCAAATACTCTCATGTTACCAAGTTCATCTAATAGACAGATTTTACTATTGTTGTTTGGATTCAACTTGATATGTAATATGTTATGGTCATTTGCTTATTTTGGAAACAAAGATGTATTATTAGCCTTTTTTATTTTATTAGCAATCATAATCACAACCGGATTTATCTTACAGTATACATTTTTATTATTACCTATCTGGGTAATGTGTATTTTAATACCATACCAGGTATGGATTTGTTTTGCGGGAATTCTTAATTTTTTATCCCTGTTTAAAACATGTAAAAAATAAAAATTGATTTAAAAAAACAGATATACAATTTATTTATATCTGTTTGGACATACCATGGAAAATATCAACAAATCTATTGAAACGTATATGATCCAATTTAAACATGATTTACAACAAAAAATCAATGTATTGGAATTAGTAACCAATCAATCTTCTGAGAATGAACGTACCAAAATACGTGAATTGATGGAATATATTTATGAATATCCCAAATTATCTTTTACAAAAAAAGATACGATTGTCAAAGATAATTTGTCCATGTCTTCACAACAAAATATGTTGTGTATAGCAAAACGATCAGACGGTATACAATGCACTCGTAAAAAAAAGAAGAATTGTGATTATTGCGGAACACATGCAAAATTAGAAAATACAAATTCAATAAAATCATTGGTTCCACAAATTAAAAAAATGGAAGTTTCTGCCGAAGAAATCAATGGAATTATTTATTATATTGACGCATATGATAATGTATATCATACTGAGGACATTTTAGAAGGAAAAGAAAATCCAAGAATTATTGCCAAAGCAATGAAAAACATGGACAATTCTTATTTAATTCCCGAATTAGATGCACCTATATGTCATCATACACAAACCAAAACGGAAGCAACGTCTGGAGTTTAGGTGTCATATGAATATGGTCAGAGGACTGAAGTCCTTCAACAACTAACTCAGAAGGTAGCTTCGCTACCGGAAGAGTTTGGATAACCACGCATATTCAGAAGGACGACTCTGCTGCTTCGCAATAGCGTGGAGTCCAGAGGAATATGAAGACATAATACCTAAATAAAAATCAAGGAATTGTATCATTCGTAGATATTTTACGTACAATACTTTCTTTGACAGTTATTTTGCGTTGTGCAAGTATGAATGTATTTAGCTCGTTTACTTTATTTGAATCACCTTGATAATAATTGGAAAGAATATTCAATAAATATGATTTGGTGATTGATTGTTTAATATTCTTTTTTTTATATAAAATTTTGCCGTCATTTATATCAAAACAATCAATCTGATGATTACGCATAATATTCATGAGTTTTGAAGTTATATTTTTTTTTTCCTGATTACGTGAACGAATTTCATGTTGTAACATACGAAGCTCGTTGTCATTTTTAACCCATTCTTTGATCACTTGTATAAGTTGTTCCTTGTTACATATTTCTATAGGTTCGCTATTTTCTAATTCTGTGCTATTTATGAGAGAATTTTCTATATTTGAATTTATTTGTTGGATATTTTTAGTTTCCTGATCTGATTTTTGTATAGGATTCATTTTCGGAGATTGAACTTGCATGTTGTTATTCATATTATAATTTTATATTTTTATCTTATAGAATTTGTATAAAATTAAATGAGACAAATGAATTTAACAATGAGTAGTGGTAGAAAAAATACCAATCCACCAATGATAACACCATCTACTGACTTTATGTTGCCGGTTGTTGCAGCATTACCTTTCGCTAAACGTAAATTTTCTTCAGGTACTCTGTCGTCTCAATCATTGAATTATAATTTATCGTCTACAAAAGTTTTGCCCATTTCTGCACCCATTTATTCCTATAGTAGAAATTTACGTCATGTAACACAATATTCGGAAGATACGAATCAACCTAAAATGTTATGGGGAAAACCAACGTGGTTTTTATTTCATATGATGGCAGAAAAAATAAAACCATCTTTTTTTTTACAAAATAGAATGGAAATTCTGCAATTGATCAATACAATTTGTATCAATTTGCCTTGTCCAACTTGTGCAGAACATGCCAAAATAAATTTACAAAAAAGTCAATTTTTTCAAATACAAACAATTGATGAATTAAAAAATATGTTGTTCCAATTTCATAATACGGTAAACGTAAACAAAGGCACTCGTGTGTTTTTATTTCATGAATTAACACAATATTCACAAGCAATTCCGGTGAATATTATTGAAAATTTTATTATAGAATTTAGTCGTAAAAGTAAAAGTATTCGCTTACTAGCGGATGATATGCACCGACAAAATATCGTACAACAATTAAAAGAATGGTTTCAAAAAAATATTAGTATATTTACCTAAGATTTAATTTTATGCTTTCACATTGGTAACAGTCGCTGAACCGCTTATATTGCGACAACGATATATCGTTTTAGAAGGTTTACTACATACATCAATATGTTTCAAACTAATATATTGTAATTGGTCATTCTTTGTCCAACGAATAACATATGTCCATATAACTCCCAAACTAACTCCCATGATCATTGCCAACATAACAAAAATAATTCGGTTACATGAATTATTTAATATCCAAATAATTTCAAATATCATCAACATAGGAAATAGCACAAATACTGGCCAATTCTGTTGCAATGATATCAATGCATTGTTATATGTTACTGGTGGTGCAATGAACGAGGTAAACAAATATCCAAATGTATATGCATATAACATGACACTCAGTGGAATTTTTGAAAATGGTTCTACAACTGCATTATTATCCATCGGTATTGATCCCAAATACATGGTATTACATTTGAAATTTTGTCCGACTTGAAAATCATCTCCCATTCCTACTGATAATAATTGTCCGATTACACTTGTAATCATCGTTGCCAAACTTAATCCTATTAAATAAACAAATCCTCTTGGATCTAAATTAAAAAAAGATTGTAACATAAAAAAACATATAATCACAATTGGTGCTAAACGAAATAACAAATATAGCACATTAAATATATTATATTGGTTGTTCATTCTCTATTATATTACATTCATATAAAAAAATAAGATAAAAGAATTGTCATATAATATTGTATATAAAATGGGAATTCCTGCATATTTTTCATATATTATCAAATCACATGTTCATGTGTTGTTGAGTGCTAATACTATTCAACAACAATATGGTAATTTACAACATTTATATATGGATTGTAATTCGGTTGTTTATGATGTGTTTCATGAATGTTCAAAAACAAACACAAATCCGTCATTTGAAGAGATTGTTGATGGTGTTTTGCAAAATATTAAAGAAATCATACAATTGATTTCTCCTACTAAATCTGTATATATTGCGTTTGATGGCGTTGCACCTATGTCTAAAATGAAACAACAAAAAATGCGTAGATTACGCGCAGCTATGGAACAACAATCAAACGCGAATCTTATTCATCCAGATACTTCTATCAAATTCAAAACATTCATGATAACTCCTGGTACACGTTTTATGAAATATTTATCACAACGTATATTTGAAATTATTCCCCAAATTCATTCTCGCTACGCAGATGCAAAGCCACCTGCTGAGTTAGTTATTGAAGGACTTTGTACCTCTGACCAAATCACTCAGATAAAAGAAAACATTCAAATTGTCATTTCTACTTCGGATGAAGCAGGTGAAGGAGAGCATAAAATGATGCAATATATACGTGAACATCCACACTCACAAGATACGGCCGCCATATATGGTTTGGATTCCGACTTGATTATGTTGGCATTGTATCATCAAAGATGTTTCAGTAATTTATTTGTATTTCGTGAAGCACCCGAGTTTTTCAAAGCACGAATACCCATTCAATTTCAACATCCCAAAGAACCATATTTTATTGATATAGGAGCATTTACTCATTCTATTGACCAAGAAATTACACATCCTTCTAAAGAAATTTCAATCACGAGTAAATATACATCGTATGTGTTTTTATGTTTTCTATTAGGAAATGATTTTTTACCTCATTTTCCCGCATTAAATTTACGTACAAATGGAATTCAAATATTAATGAATATTTATCATAATTTACCAGTAAAATATACACAATTGATTGTATGGGATCATATAACATCCACTGGTAAAATACAATGGAATTCATTTTCCTATTTTTTACAACAACTCGCCAAAATAGAACATGAAATTTTATTGCAAGAATATGAAATTAGAAATAAACAACATAAACGATATTTTTCTGAAACTACTGCTGAAGAAAAAAATAATTCATTGCAAAATGTACCGATTCAATTGCGAGGTGAAGAATCATATATATCACCCAGTGAGGTCGGATGGCAAACTCGTTATTATAAAACATTGTTTGGATGGAAAAAACCTCTTCGTGAGGACATAGACCGCGTTTGTTATAATTATTTACAAGGAATTGAATGGGTTTTTTTATATTATATGTCTGGATGTCCAGATTGGAAATGGAAATATGAATATGATTATCCTCCTTTGTTTGTAGATTTATATGCATATTTACATTCTAATTTTGATTCTAATCTAAGTATAGGATTACCCTGTACAGTGGATGAACAAATGAATTATGTTTTACCTTTGTCATCAAAATTAGAAGAAGGATGTATTTCTTTGGAAAAATACAATGAAGAATTGCACAAACAGAATCAGCAACCCATTTTATACCAATGGGCTTTTTGCAAATATCTTTGGGAAGCACATATCTGAATATGGATGAGGCATTTCCACGCATATTCTGAAGGACGACATAGGAGTCCATCGGAATATGAAAAATTGAATCAAACATATACTTGATGTTATTGTCTCATACATAATGAATACTTATCATTTACGTTCTCGTACGATTCCTCCAACTACCCCACCCCCATTATCATCACCTACACCTACCCCACCTCCATCATATGTATTAATATTTGATACAGAAACAACTGGACTACTTTCAAAAGAAGATATTAATACAAAAAAACTACACGAATATCCTCATATAATTCAATTGGCATATGAACTATATGATGAAGAAACTGAAACGGTAGTTGAATCTTATAACAATTATATTCAAATTCCACAAACTGTTGAAATAACTAGTTATATACAACAACTTACCGGAATCACACCCAATCTTCTATGTACGAATGGAATTCATATTTCAGATGCACTTGTATCCTTTTATCATGCATATTCCAAATCTAAACGCATAGTTGCTCATAATATTGCATTTGATATTAAAATGATTCAAATTGAAATCATGAGAAATTATTCTTCAATGAAAACCAAAGGTTGTATGTATCCTGAAAATATATTTAATCCTATTTATGAACTTTCACATAACAAAGAAATCTATTGTACTATGAAACATGGATTAAGAATATCAAATCTATGGCAACGTTCTTACAAATCATTAGATGTTCCCTTGTCTGAACATGAATATATTAAGGAAGTTACATTAGAAAATGGTCAAATGATTAAAACGCGGTTAGAAAAAAAATTCCCCAAATTGGAGAATTTATATATACAAATATACGGGGTATTACCTGAGAATTTACATAATGCAAAAGTAGATGTTGAAATATGTAGAAGGGTTTATGAATTTCTTATTTATGAATTTAAACATAATTTGTCAAAGGTTAAGTCGGTATCTTAAGTTGCATATTTCATATTACGAATATATGCAAATGTTTCCGGGTCATATAAGTCTTGATTACTATCAATCAAATACAAAACACCATCAATCGCAATCTCTTCTACAATTAATTCTACCTCTTCATATTCTTCCGTATCTGTTGCAATTTCATTTTGATCAGAGGGAGGAACGCCTTCAACAACTAACTCAGTAGGTGACTTTGCAACCGAATGAGTTTGTTCCTGAACATTATCAGGACTAGCTACAACTACTAAACAATCTTCTTTTTTTTCGTGAAAACTTGGGAAGATTGACATTGTTTTCCATGTTTTATCATCAATCGTATTCAACCACGTTTGAAATGAATCTTTCATTTCTTCAGGAAATGATGATGTATTGTGTACATTATTCATAAATGATTTTAAATAATGTATAGGATCGCGAAGAGTTTGAATTTTTTTTGTTGAAGAATTTTCAACAACTGGTTTATTTTCTACAATAGCCACAACTGATTCATCTTTTTCCAAATATACTGACTCAACCACTTCTGTAGTATCTTTCTTGGATTTCTTAGGAGCCGCCTTCTTCTTGGGAGCTTTGACTTCTACTTCATCCGTAGAAACCACTGGTTCACCGTCTTCTCCAACCACCACTTCTTCCACCTCTTTCTTAGATTTCTTAGGAGCCGCCTTCTTCTTGGGAGCTTTGACTTCTACTTCATCCGTAGAAACCACTGGTTCACCGTCTTC
>Ga0031655_10001213_pt1 | contig 15490 bp, 9 predicted proteins | sample FrelakmetHBP12HB_FD_55187 | JGI IMG/M metagenome (GOLD analysis project Ga0031655, IMG submission 55187) | Freshwater lake sediment microbial communities from the University of Notre Dame, USA, for methane emissions studies -HBP12 HB | ecosystem: Environmental > Aquatic > Freshwater > Lake >... | reverse complement strand
TCTATGGTAAATGCAAGACAACTAAGACACCTGGGAAAAACCGATCTGCTGGTGACCCCCATTGGCCTGGGAGTGATGGAATTGGCCGGAGGTGGAGGGCTTGTCGGCCGGATGTTCCCGGTCATCCCCCAGGAGGAGAAGAATGCCATCATCAAAGCCGCCCTGGACGGCGGGATCAACTTTTTCGACACCGCGGAAATGTATGGTGCCGGGGTGTCGGAACGTTCCCTGGCAACCGGCTTGAAGGCGGCTGGAAAATCCGACCGAGACGTCATTATTGAAACAAAATGGCAGCCTTTCCTGCGCACGGCCCGCAACATTGGGGTCACGATCGATGACCGCCTGCGTTTCCTAGATGGTTACAGCATTGCCAACTATATGATCCACCAGCCGTACAGCTTTTCTTCTCCTGAAGCCGAAATGAATGCCATGGCAGACCTGGTCGAAGCAGGGAAGATCCGCTCGGTTGGAGTGAGCAATTTTAACGCTGAGCGGATGCGGCGAGCCCATGCCGCCCTGGCTAAAAGAGGCTTGCCCCTGGCACTCAATCAGATGCGCTACAGCCTGCTCCACCGGGAGATCGAGACCAACGGGGTCCTTCAGACAGCCAAAGAGTTGGGTGTGACCATCGTTGCCTATACACCTGTGGCGAGNGGNGTGTTGACCGGGAAGTATCATAAAGATCCTGGAATGCTTGAAAAATTNNCCGGCTANCGTAAATCCATGATGAAACGCGATGTCGAGCGGACCCGGCCGTTGATCGCCGTGATGGATGAGATCGCCAGCAGCCACGCTGCGACCATAGCCCAGGTTGCCTTGAACTGGCTGATCCTTTTCAACGGGGAGAGCGTCGTCACCATCCCGGGCGCGACCAAAGTCCACCAGGCACAGGAAAGCGCTGGTGCCATACAGTTCGACCTTTCAAAGGATGAGCTGGCCAGGTTGGACGAAGCCTCCCGTCAGTTGAAATAAGCCAGGATGGTTGGATCTGTGCGGGTGCATTTTTTCTGCTACTGTTTACATCCTTCCTGCACGGATCAGTGCCGATTTATCGTTTTCGTGGAAACTTGAAATTTCCTTCCCGGATGGGGAGATCGCATTCCTTCTCGCTTTCAGGGGTGGAGGCAGGAGGACTTGCCAGTGCGGTATCAAGGGAACCGGATGTTATCCGATATACTGTTCGCTGAATTCGTGCAGTTCAATCACCAAAACAGGGAGATATAGAATAGCGAAAGAGGTTTGACCAAATGGGAATGGTATAAGGCTTGAAAAATGTTGTCGAATCGTCAAATTGCTGAATACTTAATTCAACGGGCACTGAAAGAGAAGAGCCGCGGGAAAAAACAGGCAGCTCGATCTCTGGCTCAACATGCCATCTCCCTCGCTCCTGAACTGGAGGAACCGTGGTTGATCCTGGCAGCCCTGGCTAATCCGCGCGCCAGTTTGGAATACTACCAGGAAGCTTTAAAGATCAATCCGGAAAGTCAGCGCGCCCGGCAGGGTCTGTATGATGCCGAGAACTGGCTCCAAAAGACAAACAGGTTTCTGGCACAGCAAAATACTTCCCCCCGGTCATCCGATAAGGGCTATGCCACAGCCATAAAGCGGTTGGGGATGATTTTAGTCTCCGGCATGTTGGTATTCGTAATCCTGGCTGTCATCTTCGTCATTTCACAAAACGGGATTGCAAAAGGGAACGACACCACTTCAACCGAGCAGAATTTCAGCACCTTGCTGCCGGCTTCCACCGCTTCGTCGGCAGAGACCCCTTCTCCCGCCCACACCCCTACCATAATGCTTTCCCCCACTCCCGTGATTATTCCCGTGGCTACTGCCACAACCATCGCTTCGCAACCGGCTTCGCTCCAACCGACGGACCCGTCGGTGGTCATTAATCCTCTGGCAACGCTGCCCTCCACATATTTGCCTGGTGATAAGCACATTGTTGTCAATATCACCGAACAACATTTGTATGCATACCAGGGGAATGCGCTCGCTTTTAGTTTTACCATATCGAGCGGTGCTGACAATTCCACCAGTATAGGCACCTTTTCAGTTTTGGACAAGAACCCGCTTGCCTATAGCGCTCCCTGGGGTTTCTGGATGCCGGATTGGCTTGGGATCTATTGGGTCGGGGATTTGGAAAATGGGATCCACGCCCTTCCCNTTCTGCCTGATGGAAGTATCATCTGGGGGGATTCNCTTGGAACCCCTGCTTCACACGGATGTGTGGTATTGGATACGGCGGATGCCCGCTTACTTTATGACTGGGCAGACATCGGTACCCAGGTTGTAATTGAAAGATAGTCCTTCATCAAAGGGGATTAAAGAGTATTATTTTTGTCGGTTTGCAGATCCCAATAGATTGATTAATTCTTATTAAACATCAAGGCCGTTCATGCAAAAAAGGGAGCATTGGCGTTCAAAACCTGCTGAAGCTCCCTTTTTCTATCGTCCCAGGGAAAAAGAGGACGTCTTTACGACCTGTTCTCGAATTTTGCCAGCTCATCGGCCATTTTCGCCAGTCGCCGGTCGACCCGTGCAAAAATGCCATCGGCTGAAAAACTCCCGTCATCGTTTTTGCCAGCCGGCATGGCTGTCAGCACTTCGATACCTTCCTCGATGGTGTTCACCGACCAGATGTGGAACTTGTCTCCCTGCACTGCATCCACAACTTCCTGTTTTAGCATCAGGTTGGCGACATTGCTGGCAGGAATCATCACCCCTTGCTCGCCGGTCAGTCCTTTCGCCTTGCACACAGTAAAAAAGCCTTCGATTTTTTCGTTCACGCCACCGATGGCCTGCACCTCCCCCTTCTGGTTGACCGAGCCCGTTACGGCGATGCTCTGCTTGATGGGTAATTCCGCCAGCGCCGACAGGATGGCATACAATTCGGTGCTCGAGGCGCTGTCTCCATCCACGCCGCCATAGTTTTGTTCGAAGACCAGGCTGGCATTCAGGCTGAGGGGCTTGTCCCGGGCAAATTGCTGGGCGAGATAACCGGATAGGATCAACACGCCTTTGGTGTGTGTCGGCCCGCTCATTTCAGCCTCCCGCTCCACGTTGACCACACCGCTCTTCCCCAGACCGATGCTGGCCGTGATTCGACTCGGCTGGCCAAAGGAAATATCCCCAAGTTGCAATACCGACAGACCATTCACCTGTCCTACCGCCGCGCCGGAAATATCGATCTTGAGGATGCCCTTGGCGATCATTTCCTGAAGGCGTTCCTGAATTAAACCGGAACGGTAAAAGCGTTCCTCGATGGCACGTTCGATGTGGCTGGATGTGACCAGTCCGGCTTTCTCCTGCCCGGCGTAATAATTGGCCTCACGGATCACGTCCGCAATATCACCGAAGCGGGTGGAGAGTTTATCCTGGTCATCTGCCAGGCGGGCACCATGCTCCACCACGCGCGCCAGGCCCGACGGATCCAGGTGTCTCAGTTTCTCCGTCTCGCACACGTTGCACACGAAACTGGCATATTCCTGGACGTGCTCATCTGTCCACGTCATTTGGGTGTCGAAGTCCGCCTTGACCTTGAACAATTCACTGAAATGTTCATCGTAGGCCAGTAGTAATTGATAGACCTCGCCGCGGCCGATCAGGATCACTTTGACATCCAGGGGGATGGACTCGGGGCGCAGGCTTTTGGTGGTGAAGACTGGTTGTTCAAAAGGTTCCTCAATCGCGATTTCGCCGTTGCGCAGGCAGCGTTTCAAGCTTTCCCAAGTGAAAGGACTGCGGATGACATCCTCGGCGGGCAGGACCAGGTATCCTCCGTTCGCACGGTGCATTGATCCACCCCGGATCAGGGTGAAATCAGTGACAAATGCGCCCATAAAAGCTTCATGTTCGATACGACCGAACAGGTTGCTGTGGGTGGGATTCATTTCGACGACTACCGGNGCGCCTTTCAACTTGCTGTTATCCACCAAAACATTGACGCGGTATTTATCGGTCGGGNTTCGTTTCGGGCCCGATGCCTGCTTCTCCTTTTCCTCGGGTTCCGGTTTGAACATGGGNATGTTTTCAAGGATATTCTTTTCAATTGCATGCAGGTGGTCAAGCACATCGGGTAACTGTTTGTATTTTTCGAGGAGTGCCGCAAGGAGGTGGTCAAGGACGAAATGAACCACCTGCTGATCCAGTTTCTCCAGGGCCTCGCCGGCATTATTATCCAGCATGCGTGTCTGGCGTAGGACTGCCTCGATCGATTCCTGGATCTTTTCCTGGGTTTGTCTTAATTTCTCATGCTCTTTTTCTGTCAATGCCAGGAAATCTTTATCGTTCATGGGCTTCCCGTTTTTTAACGGGATAGGGATGATACCCATCGGCGTAGCCTGCAAACCGAAGTCGCTTTGATGGGCAAACTCGCTCATTTTTTCGACGAGCTGGTCTTTCTGTTCCTGGAAGGATTTCAGCGAATTCTCCCGCTGGGTGCCATATTCTTCTCCCTCAAAAGCAGTCTGGATTTCCTGGGTGACTGACTTAAGCAGCCCTTCCATATCCTTTTGGAATTCACGCGCAATCCCGGCCGGCATATGGATGGCATGTGGACGGTAACCATCTTCAAAATTGTGGACATAGCACCAGTCTACCGGTACGGGTTGGGTAACGGCGATTTCCTCCAGGAAATGCTCCACGGCCGTGGTGCGTCCCGTGCCGGGCAGGCCGGCCACAAAAATATTAAAGCCCCGGTCATGAATACCCAAGCCAAAACGCAGGGAGCGCACAGCCCGTTCCTGGCCGATAATGTTATCCTGGGAACCAAAATCAGCACTGCTTACGCAATCCATTGTTTTCGGATCGCAATTGTTGCGCAATTCACCTGCTGCAAGTTTTTTGATCATATCTTCTCCCTGATCATGGAAAAATAGTGAATGCGATCTTACCCATCAGTATATAGTATATAACAAGGTCGCCCATCCCCGGAACGCATTTTACAGTAGGGCTAGTTTTGGACAGCCCGTCGGAACTGGGTCTCGTACAGGCGGGCATACAGGCCATCCTGTGCCAGGAGTTCGGAATGCGTGCCGCGCTCGACGATCTGCCCGCGGTCCATCACCAGGATCAGGTCAGCGGCCTGGATGGTGCTCAGCCGGTGGGCAATGACGATGTTGGTCCGACCGGCCATCACCCGCTTCAATGCCTCCTGGATCAGGGCCTCGGACTCGCTATCAAGGGAACTGGTGGCCTCGTCCAGCACCAGGATGCGCGGGTCTTTAAGGATTACCCGCGCCAGTGCCAGGCGCTGTTTCTCACCTCCGCTCAGCCGGTAGCCGCGCTCGCCGACAATGGTCTCGTAGCCATAAGGCAATTCCATCACGAAATCGTGGATATTGGCAGCCCGGGCCGCAGCTTCTACCTCCGCCTGCGTGGCGGATCCGCGCGCATACAGCAGGTTGATCCTGATGGTGTCGTGGAACAGGTAGGTTTCCTGGGTGACCATGCCAATCTGGCCGGTCAGGGAGGTCAGCGTTACATCCCGCAGGTCGTGACCATCGATCAGGATGCGGCCGCTGGTTGGATCGTACAGGCGGGGGATGAGATAGGTCAGGGTGGTCTTGCCCGCCCCGCTCGGTCCGACCAATGCCACAAGCTGACCTGGCTCTGCCCGGAAGGAGACGTGTTCCAGCACCTCGTCGCGCGCCTGGGTATGGATTGCCAATCCCACCTCTTCATCATTCTCGAGGTTACGGGGCTTCTCGACCTGGTCGCCCGACATGACATTCTTGACACCCTGCATCTGCCCGTGGCGGATCACATCCTTTAATAACCCGTTTTCATCCATGGTGTATCGGAAGTTGACATCATCGAATACGAGCTCCCCGCGCACCGTTTCGAGCGAGTCAGCTTCCGGTTTTTCAGCGATCTCGATGGGCAGGTCGAGTACCTCGAAGACCCGTTCAAAGCTGACCATGGAGGTGGCAAAATCCACCGGCGCATTGGTCAGTGTTTGCAGCGCTCCGTAAAGGCTGCCCAGGTACGCTCCCAAGGCAATGATGGTACCGATCGTCAGTGCCTTCTGGATGACCAGATAGCCGCCGACGCCATAAGCCAGCGCCGCTCCAATGGAACTCATCAACCCAATGCTGGCGAAGAAGAGGGTTCCTGCCACCGCCCGCTGGATGTTGCTCCGGCGCACTTCCGCCGAGCGCTCATTGAAACGTGCGTCTTCCTCGGCAGTCCGTCCGAACAGCTTGACCAGCAGGGCTCCGCTGATGTTGAGCAATTCGTTCAAGACTGCATTCATTTTCGCATTGGAATCCAGCTGCCGGCGGGCAATGTCGCGCAGGCGGTTTCCAAGGCTACGCGAAATTAGCAGGAAGAACGGCAGAATGACAATACTGATCAGGGTCAGGCGCCACTCCAGGGTGANCATCACAACCAGCAGGGCAGTCGCCTGGATCAGACTGGTGACGATGTTGACAAAGGTGTTGCTGATCGCNCTCTGCGCTCCGACCACATCGTTGTTGAAACGGCTGATCAGCTCGCCCACTTTGGTATGGGTATAAAAGCTCAACGACATGCGCTGCAGGTGGGAAAACAGTGCCTCACGCAGGTCNTAGACCACGCCNTCCCCCACCCGNGAGTTAAGCTGCCTGAGCCACACGTTCAACCCGCTNGTTAACAGGGGAACGGCCAGCATGGCGACGATCAGCCAGGTCAGGCGATTCAGNTCGCGCTGCGGCAGAGTCCGGTCGATCAAGTCNCGNAGGATCAANGGAAATAGCAGGGACAATCCGATGGTGACCAGGGTGACGACCAACATCAAAAGNATCAGACCGATGTAAGGACGCGAATAGGCCAGTACCCGTTTGAGAAGGCGCCAGGTNACCCTGGGTTTCTCNTCCGGCGCATTGATCATCAGGCCGAATCTGCCGCCGCCTGGGCCAAAACCTCCTCCCCCGCTTCCGCCCCTCATCATATTATTTTATGGCGCATCGCCTTTCCTTTCTTGATAATTCGGTCCCGGTTGGCAACCGTGGAAGGTTTGATTAGATGACCACCCGCGGATACAAGGCAGCCGCGATCAGGACCAGGGCCGTGGTGGCTGCCAGCAGAACTGCGAAGTCGAGACCGAGACCAAAGGTGCTCGCCCCCCGACCAGCATCAGGGTTCGCAGCGCGTCGACTTCATAGCTGAGCGGGTTGATCCGGGAAACCACCTGCAACCAGCCGGGCATGATTGAAATAGGATAAGTGGTCAGCATTTTGATAGTGGTTGTTTTACCGGCGCCATTGGGGCCCAGCAGGCCGAATACTTCGCCGGGTTCAATCGAAAAGGTAAGTGAGTCNACCGCGGTGAGGGTTTTGAATCGCCGGGTCAGTTCGTGAGTCTCCAGGATCGCCATGGCTCANCTCTCCGGGTTTAGCTGGCGAGTGACTGCAGGTGAAAAAAGGCCTTGCAGGAGCTGCACAGCCTGGTGAACTACTTCCCGCTCCCCCGGTGCCAACCCCTCCAGGATCCCTGCCAGGCGCTCAAGAGTTCCACCGCGCGCTTCTGCGAGCAGGTTCTGACCCTTTGCGGTCAGTGTCAGCGTCATCCGCCGGCGGTCAGCGGAAGAATCCTCGCGTGTAACCAGGTTATTCGCCACCATCCTGTCGACCATCTTGCTTACCGTNGGCAGGGTCAGGCCGAGGTGCTCGGCCACAGTGGAGAGGGATGCCCCGGGGTTGCGGTTGAGGAACAGCAACGTCCGGAATTGAACCACGCTCAGGTCAGGGCTCCGCCGGCTGCGCATCTCTTTCCGGATCGTGCGCATGATCAACGGGACAACTTCCAGGACCTCACGGGCAATCATATCCACAGACGCATCCATTTGTTTGCCTTTCTAATAGTTAGATTATCTAATTATAGTCCTGATCGAGCCTTGAGTCAAGTCACCGCTTTGAAGGTGGCTATAACTTGTTCCGGGATAATTTATATTTCTCCCGGCGTACGAAAAATGTCTGAATCTCGGGTCAAATAATTGCAATCAGGGGGTACTGGGAGTAATATATAAATGCTGAAAAACTTGTGGTATTAGTGCCTGAGGCGATCTCTGATAATGTTATTTTGGAGAAAGGACAAAATATGAATAGGAGCACTATTTCCCTGGGGCGCATTTTGGGAATCTCAATCGGGGTGGATTATTCCTGGTTTTTGATCTTTGCCCTTCTCACCTGGTCACTTGCCACCAGTTACTATCCCGTGGAATTTGGAAACTGGCCCTTGGCGCAGTATTGGGTCGTGGGTGCGGTGACGGTTATCCTGTTATTCGTAAGTGTGCTGCTGCATGAACTGGGACATTCGTGGGTTGCCCTGCGCTACAAAATTCCGGTTCGAAGCATCACGCTTTTCATTTTTGGTGGCATTTCCCAGATCGAAGGCGAACCGCCCAGCGCCATGGCCGAATTCTGGATTGCCCTCGCCGGTCCCATTGTTAGTTTTGCGCTGGCCCTGTTCTTCGCCTTGATTCAACCCATCTCCGGCTCACTGGTTCCACTGCTGGCACTGTCAAAATACCTTGCATATATCAACGGAGCTCTTGGTCTATTTAACTTGATCCCGGGATTCCCCCTCGATGGCGGGCGGGTCTTCCGGGCCATTGTTTGGGGTGTCTCTCATAATCTGCGTCGCGCCACCATCATCGCTGCCAATTTAGGGCGATTTGTCGCCTTTCTTTTCATTCTGGTGGGGGTATGGCAGATGTTCAACGGCAATATCGGTAATGGCCTTTGGATTGCGATTATCGGCTGGTTCCTGGAGAGCGCCGCCGCCTCCCAGGTAAGGCAACAAACCATCCATGATCTATTGGGTAATCACCGGGTGGCGGATACAATGCGCCATGATTATACGGTTGTAAACCCTGAAACCACCCTGGAGAAAATGGTGGATGAACACATCCTGGGCACCGGCCAGCGCAGCCTGATCGTTGAACAGAATGGCAAGGTTGTCGGCTTGTTGACAGTCCATGAGATCAAAAAAATTCCCCGTACTGATTGGCCAAATACAACTGCTGCCCAGGTGATGATACCTTTCGAGAGAATGAAACGGATCCGACCCGATGCAGAGTTGACAGACGCCCTGGGGGAAATGGAACGGGACGGCGTCAGTCAATTGCCGGTGATGGTGGACGATCAGATCCTGGGTATCCTGGGCCGGGATGATGTGATCAGCCTTTTGTCCACATTGATCCAGTTCAGTCGGCGCTAGGATCTTTTGCCGGAATGGCCCCTGATCCGCGACCAGACGCTCATGAGGTGCCTGGCTTTATTTCTCTTTAAATGAAAACATCCTCTTTTCGAGGGTTTTTAGGATCAGGTCAACTTTAGGCTTGGAATAGTAGCTTTATTATTTCATCGAACGATATATCTTTAAAGAACTATTCCAAGCCCCGGACCCTTTTCTGGTCCCCAAAATAACATAAAAAGCGATACATTAATTTATTCGCCAGATGGATGATGGGTATCTAAATAAAAATTGCCCCGGATTCCTCCGGGGACTGCACAATTGATAACATCATAATGATCAATTGCTCTATGGGAATGGTAGTACCTTAAATAGCAGCCATCACCCCATGCTTACCACCTGGCTCTCCCAGCGATGCCAATCTCCGTGGTGTTTCTCGATGATCTTTGCCCCCTCCCCGGGTGAGGCCAGGCCGACCAATTCCAGATCGGCGTCCACCATGATGCGCACCAGGTCTTTAAAAAACACGCGCGGCTCCCAATCCAGTACCCGCTGGGCTTTAGCCGGGTCTGCTTGCAGGAAATCCACCTCGTTTGGCCGCAGGTAATGGGGGTCGATCTTGACGTAACCATGCCAGTCCATGTTGATGTAACCAAAAGCTTCGTCTAGGAACTCCCGCACTGTGTGAGCTTCACCCGTCCCGATGACGAAATCATCCGCTTGATCAGTTTGCAGCATTTTCCACATGGCGGCCACATAGTCGGGGGCATAGCCCCAATCGCGGCGGGCCTCCAGGTTACCCAGGTACAACTCTTCCTGTTTCCCGGCAACGATCGCAGCCAGTGCCCGTGTGATCTTGCGGGTCACAAATGTCTCGCCGCGCCGGGGGGATTCATGGTTGAACAGGATCCCATTTGTCGCGAAAATCTTGTAGCCGCGGCGATAGTTGCGCGTATTCCAGTAACCGTACAACTTGGCGGTTGCATAAGGACTCTGTGGTTCGAAGGGAGTCTCTTCATTCTGGGGTGGTTTGGCAGCGCCAAACATCTCACTGGAGGAGGCCTGGTAAAAGCGTGTCGGGATTCCACTTTTATGAATGGCTTCCAGAATGCGCATGGTCCCCAGTGCGGTCACATCCCCGGTGTATTCGGGGAGATCGAAGCTCACCCTTACGTGGGATTGCGATGCGAGGTGGTAGATTTCATCCGGGCGCAGGCTATAGATCAAATCCATTAGGCTGCCCGTGTCGGTCACATCGCCGTAATGAAGATGGAGGTGGACTCCATTGTCCTTGTGCGGGTCATGGTAGATATGCTCAATGCGCGACGTGTTGAACGAGCTGGCGCGCCGGACCAGCCCATGGACTTCATAATCCTTCGAAAGCAGGAGCTCGGCTAAATAGGAACCATCTTGGCCGGTTATACCCGTGATAAAAGCTTTTTTCATATGTTTATCCGAAAATTAATTTCAACCTATCGTGAAGGGATTTATTCCTTGTATCTATGATTATACCAACCCACCCACAAACCACTTGCCGCGACCAGGACGCCTACGACCGCTCCCAGGATCTGTTTCCAACCGATGCCGGGAGCTCCGCCGATGTTCAACGCATCCGCGGCAAGTGAAACAATGGCCAGGACCACCCCCAGGATGACCAGTACAGCACCTAGTGTTCTTTTTGACACGTCTGCCTCCTTATGTGCGACTCCGCCAATCCTGCATCTTTCCACAAGGCCGATAAATCACGATCATGATCAGCCGCCCAACTAATTTCCTCCACTGGTGAAAAGCCAGGCCTCGGTCAGTTCGATTAAAATAAACCTGTCCCCTTTTTCATGGGTAAATTTCTCGAGTTCTGCCCATGGTACCCGCAACATCAGGCTACTTAAAGGTACAGGGTGGAAAAAACCTTAAAACGGTTCCAGGGCGATTGATGAAGACTCGGTGATTGCACGGTTTGATCTGGTGGGCAGGTTCGTTGACCAGCAAGGAAATCCCAAGCGGGTATTTCAATTGCGTTCCACTTCCCCTCTGCCTTGTTTTTCCGCGTACATCTGAAGGTCTGCCATCCTGAGCGCTTCCTTCAACGAGCCACCTTTTTCTGCGGTACTGACGCCCATNGAGATNTGCAATGGCTTTCCGTCCCGCGTGGCGTTTTGCTTTTTGATATTCTCCGCGACCCTTTGTTTGGCATTCTTTGCCATGCTGGCATCGATCCCCGGCAATAAGGCGGCAAACTCATCTCCTCCAATGCGGGCAACTACATCTTCCCCACGGAAGGCGGCTTTAAGAGCCTTTGCAGCTTCCCGCAGCCACTCATCCCCCGCAGCGTGCCCTTCCTGGTCATTTAACTCCTTAAGATCATCAATATCAGACATCAGGACGCTGACTGGGAACTGCCGTCCGTTTTCCAACCTTTTCAACTCTTCGTCAAAATAAGCGCGGTTGTAAAGGCCGGTTAGTGAATCGTGGATGCCCATGAAATGGATCTTCTGTTCAACACGCTTGCGGTCTATCATTTGAGCCACCTGGGTGGAAACGAATTCGAACAACCGCAGGTCGTCCTGGTTGAAATGAATGTTTTCCTGATAACTTTGCGTTACCATAACCCCGATTACCTGGCCTTCCACCATCAGGGGAACCCCCAGCCAGTCTACCGAAACCGTTCCCACGGGTTCGACTTCGCCAAGCATGATTAATTGATCAAATATCTTCCGCGGAGCCAATAGCGGTTTCCTTGTTCGCATGACATATTCGGTTAACCCGTTTCCGGGCTTTGTTTCCGGGGGCGGCTCATCATATTGATCCACATAATATGGGAAGCTGATCAGGTCGCTGGTCGGGTCATAGAGAGCAATGAAAAAATTCTCCACGTGGATCAAATCAGCCAGGGTGGTATGAATGGACTGGTATAACTCATCGATACTTTCAGTGGAGATCGCAGCCTTGGATATTTCGTAGATCGCTTCCTGAACTTTTTCTGCCTGTATNCGACTGGTGATGTCGTGCGCTACCCAAATAATGGAATCAGGCTGCAATGGTGAGATGGAGCATGCAAACCATGTATCGCGCCCTTCGATTTGAAGGGAATACTCGGTCTCCATCTTGTTGCCCGTCTCCAAAACGGTCTGGATATTCTGGATAAGCCGGTCAGCATCGATTTTCGGAAAGACATCATACATGCTTTTACCGATCAATTGGTTGGGAGGTCCGATCAGGAAGCGCGGGTCGGTAGGAGCGACTTCACGATAACGCCCGTCCCTGTCATATACAATCACTACATCGGTCATAGCCGCGAACAAAGCCCGCAGCTGAGCTTCAGATTTTTCCAACGCCAGCTCTGCTTGTTTGCGGGTGATAGCAATTGCCACCTGCGTGGATACGAACTCCAGCATGTGCTGTTCGCGTTCAGTATATGCATTCGGATCAGTGTAATGTTGGACCACCATCGCCCCNATCGTTTTACCGTCGATGATCAGCGGTACNCCCAACCAGATCGCGGAGGGGATCCCAACGAATATCACTTCGCCCCGTTGTTCCAATTCATTTTGGACCGCTTGCGTACACAACAGGGATTTACCCGTCCGTAAAACGTATGAGGTTTTTCCTTTTCCGTTTATGACCTCTCCCAAATACGGTTTATCAATGGTATCCGTGTTATAGGGAAATTGCAGGGTTTCGTGANGCTCATCGAAAAGCGTGATATAAAAATTCTCTGCCGGCATAACCGACGAGATGATCTTATGGATTTGCGGGAACAGGTCTTCCAGGGATCGGGTGGTTTCAGCCGCGGTGGCAATTCGGTACACCGCATCCTGGAGGGCTTCCGCCTGCTTCTTTTCCGTAATGTCACGCCCCACCCAGATAACGGATTTATCTGTCATCGGAGAGACGGCAGCGGAGAACCAAACCTTTTGTTCTTGCATCGAAATACAATATTCAAAGTGCAATGTTTGGCCTGTCTCCAGGGAGGTGTGAATTTGATTAAGAAATTGATCCGCATCCTCTTTAGGAAAGATTTCATGCAAAGTTTTTCCTACTATGCCATCCGCTGACATGTAAGTGGGTTTTGGATTGGTNGGTGCGATCTTGAGATAACGGCCTTCATTATCCAGGATCTGGATGATATCNGGCATCGCCGCGAACAGAGCACCCAGTTCGGATTCAGAGGCATGCAACTCGTTCTCAGCCCGCCTTCGGGTTGTTACGTCGCGAAAACTCCACACCCTCCCTACTATTTTTTCATTAACTCGCTGTGGCAGAGAAAGGCGCTCGAAAACTCGCCCATCCTTGAATTCCAGGGCATCAAAACTTTCTGCCTCCGGCTTGTCATATAATTCTCTTACGTTGCGAATAAAATCATCAGGCCTGACCAGTTGTTCCTTAACGAACGCCAGTGCCTGGTCATCATCGCGCGTTGCCAGGATTGATGCCGGTATTCTCCACATTTCTGAAAACCGTTGATTGAAGCTTTCGATCTTCCCGGCATGGTTGACAACCATGATGCCATCCATGGTGGAATCCAGCGTGGCATCCAGCAAGGAAAGCGTTCTGTCCAATTTCTGGGCATATCTTTTCAGCAGGGAGATAAGTGCAACGAAGCCAAGGAAGCCGCCCAGCGCAATAACAGTATTCCAAATTTCTGTAACCAAGCCTAAAGGCGCCGGGCTTGAGACCACGTTCGCTATCACCCAGGTTGCAGTTGCAAGTACGGCTGTTATGCCTCCCGCTGTTGTGCCGGCAAACCAGGTAATAAAAAATAGTGGCAACAGGTAGAATAAGCCAATGGCATAAACGTCCTTAATCCCGTAATCAAGGACACCAATAAGCACTAATAAAAACCCCACGATAATGATGAAAGCCGGGGATCTGCTTTGCAGGAATTTTTGGATTCGCTTCATGGTAAGTGGCATGAAATCGTCTTGTTCGACCGACCTTTGGAATCGACAGGAAACTCGCCCTTCTGCCTATTATATTATACTCCTCTGCTTCTATTCCTGGTTCTTCCTTTTGAACAATTGTTCAATATAATTCACCATATGTGGGGTTATTGTTTGGTATATTGCCATATATCCGGCTATGGGTGGAATATTTGAACCCCTGGCGACCGATCTAGAGTCACCATTCCACATTTCCGCGGCTTCTACGCTGGTTCGCCCCCTAACCTGGCAGTGGCAATCCACGGACATCACCCAATATGGGAATTGATTATTGCCTGGGGGCCGGAAATTTTAAATCTACGTATTTCTACTGCACAAGGGGGTGTTGGAGTGACAAACTTTTTAATCTTTTAACAGTTTCATCCTGCAACAATCCAGCCATCGGCCCGGCGTTCATAACGGGCTGGACAATTATTTGCTTGCGGTTATTCCTTTCGGGGAACCAGGCGGACCAGATTTCCCAGGATGGCCATCGGCAGGCTGACCAGCAGGATCGTACCTAATACCTGGCTTGCAGACCAGGAATAATCATAATAAAGGATCGGGGCTGAGAGGCTGCCCCAGGCGCTGGTTGCGAGGTGCAACCACCAGGATCCTGCCAGCGCAGACGCAATGGCAGCGAGGCTGATCAAAAAACGAATCCCTTGTCTTCCCTGCAAAGCACTGAGAGCAAAGCCCAGGGAAATCAGCAACGAACCCAGGATCATGCCTGGGCTGAAGGAAAAATTCTTCAGGATGAGAAGATCGTATATGACAAAGGAGGTAAATGTTACCAGCCAACCTGCCATGGTCGCCAATCCCAGTCGGTACCCGAGGCGGATTTTTCCCAGACGCTCGACCAGTAAACGCGTCAGCAGGACACCGAAACCGAGTGGGATTCCCATGAAGGCTCCCCGTTCCAGGGAAATGGTGATCCGGGTCAGGTCCATGAAATTGGGAAGCCGGTAGGTCAGGTACACCTGGATCCCAAAACCCAGCAGGACACCAAGGAAAATCACCGCAAAAGCAGTAAATATGGTCATGGGCTGAATGGACAATTGGATCAGTATCCAGTCCAGAGTCGTCTTGAGGCGCGTAGTACCCGGGATGGTTGCTGGCAGATCACCGGCTATCCCCTGGACTTCAAGCAACAGCGCAGAACGCCGGGAAGGGTCTGCCTGGTCGAAAGCAGTGGCTACTGCAGAGGCTGACCGCAGGTGGCCGATCAGGCGGGCTGCTTCGTTCCCTTGCTCTGTATCCGGTATTGCCAGGGAAGCCAATTTATAGTCCTGCCCGGGAGGGAGTACGATTTCCTGCCAGTCTGGTGCTGGAGAAGTCAACCGCCGCAGGGTTTGGAGCGCCTGTTTCTGCAAAGCCGGGTCGGAGGTGTTTCC
>Ga0031655_10001209_pt1 | contig 15534 bp, 13 predicted proteins | sample FrelakmetHBP12HB_FD_55187 | JGI IMG/M metagenome (GOLD analysis project Ga0031655, IMG submission 55187) | Freshwater lake sediment microbial communities from the University of Notre Dame, USA, for methane emissions studies -HBP12 HB | ecosystem: Environmental > Aquatic > Freshwater > Lake >... | reverse complement strand
ATGAAAATAGCAGTTGACTCAATAGCCCTATCGTCCTATGTGGAGAAAAACTTATTCCTGAAAGAAATTGAGCCGTCAATCACCGAAAAATATCTGATAGGTGCCCTAAAAGAAGCTGGATTTGATAATGTCATACAATACGACCGCTTCCTACTTGAATCAATAGCGATGGACACGAAAACAGTCACTTCGGGAAACAAGAACATGCTTTCATGGTGCAAAGCAGCATTCAACTATGTTCAGGACAGGATTCCAGACTCTAAATTATTCAGGTCTGAAGAAAACGCCCCATGGAATTTGCTCTTCAGAGAGGAAAGCAAGGAACCCATTTGCCTTCTGAGCCCATGCACGGCTCTAAAAGGTATCTCTGGATTCAAACACGTATTATCAGTGATGGAACTCGACGAACTCTTCAAGAAGAAGGAAATCGACCCTGAATTCACATGCCAAACCAACTATCAAAGTAAGGCTAAGATTGGCAGAAACCATCCTGGATTCAGCCCAGTCGAAGTCACCGTGGAGGCTAACGTTACTAGCATTAGGATCTCTAAAGAAGCTATTGGCCAAATAGAGAGAACAAAAGCGGGCTTCGTTGACTTATTTCCATGTCTTGCTAGATGTCTCAACGGCGGGGGCAATTATCCAACGGTAGATGAAAATATTATTGAGAACCGCTGTAGCTGGCTGGAGTCTCTTTGGGAGGCATAAACACGAACAAGCAAGAGGAAATAGAAATCGAGGATATAATTGCTAGAATAGAAGACGTGAAAACCGCTAAAATAAGGTTGTTGCAAGAGCTGCAAAAAAAATATGGCTATCTTCATGACGAACACATGAAGTACGTTGCCAAAAGAATAGGCGACAGCTACACTGACCTTTACGGCATTGCAACCTTTTACTCTCAATTTAACCTCAACCCAGCAGGGAGGCATACCATCTACGTCTGCGAAGGCACCTCTTGCCACGTAAAAGGCGGGAAAAAACTCCTTAGCAAAACCGGCGAACTCTTGAATATCAAAGTAAAGGAAACCACTGAGGACAAACGTTTCACCCTAAAGGTTGTCCGTTGCCTAGGATGCTGCGGTATCTCGCCCACCATAATGGTTGACAATGAGACCTACGGCAGAGTAAGATCAGCCGACCTTGCAAAAATCCTGTGTAAGTTTGAATAAGGTGATTGTATGAAGGTCAAAACTATTGATGACTTAGAAGAGCTCGCGAAAATCGGAAGGAACCAAATTAACTGTACCAAGCCTAGACTAATCTTTGGATTAGGGACCTGCGGGATCGCCAGTGGCGGTCAATCAATAATGACTTTTACCAAAAACTATCTAAAGCAGATTGGTACCGACGTCGAAATCACAACGGTTGGCTGCATAGGTCTTTGTCACGCGGAACCCTTGATTGACGTAGAGCTTCCAGGCAGACCAAGAGTAACATACGGAGAAATGACCGAAGAGAAAATGAAAAAAGTAATAGACGAGCACATTGTCGGTGGAAAACCAGTAGCAAACTACGCTTTAGGTCAGATTACTAAGGAGCCAACAGTCAGCGACCACTACCCGATCCTACGTGAGAACATGTGGCTCGGGATCCCTGAATACCACAAAATTCCCTTTCTTTCCAAACAACTAAGGATAGTTCTCAGAAATTGCGGCATAATAAATCCAGACAGCATAGAACAATATATTGCAAGAGGGGGCTACACAGCGGCATTCAAAACGCTCTACTACAAAAAGCCTGAACAGGTAATAGACGAGATCAAACGTTCAGGTTTAAGGGGTCGCGGGGGGGCTGGTTTCCCGACTGGACTGAAATGGGAGCTGGCTCGGAAATCGATGGGAGACAAAAAATACATAATCTGCAATGCAGATGAAGGAGATCCGGGCGCTTACATGAATAGAGCAGTCCTTGAAGGCGATCCCCACAGTGTAATAGAGGGCATGATAATTGGCGCCTACGCTATGGGGGTCGACGAAGGCTATCTTTATGTTCGAGCTGAGTATCCATTGGCCGTAGAAACTCTTACGAAGGCAATTAGACGAGCCGAAGAACTGGGTATCCTAGGGGAACACGCCTTCGGTTCAGGATTCTCTTTCAAGCTAAGAATAATGGAAGGGGCGGGAGCTTTCGTTTGTGGAGAAGAGACAGCGTTAATAGCATCAATAGAGGGAAAGAGGGGAGAACCCCATCCTAGACCTCCATTTCCGGCTGAATCGGGTCTTTTCGGCAAACCAACGAACGTAAACAACGTTGAAACATGGAATACAGTTGCCTTCATCATGGACAAGGGAGCTGAATGGTTCTCCAGAATTGGAACTGAAAAGAGCAAAGGAACAAAAGTCTTCTCCCTCGTCGGCAAAATAGATCGATCTGGGCTCGTCGAGGTACCGCTGGGAACTCCACTTCGAGAGGTCATATATGATTTGGGAGGAGGCTGCCAAAACGGACGGAAGTTCAAAGCAGTGCAAACAGGTGGGCCGTCTGGAGGCTGCATCCCGCCTGAACACCTCGATGTAGGGATAGATTATGAAACGCTAAAGGAACTAGGCGCAATACTGGGCTCAGGAGGCATGGTTGTAATGGACCAGGATACTTGCATGGTTGACGTCGCCAAGTACTTCCTGGGATTCACAGCCGAAGAATCTTGCGGAAAATGTACTCCATGCAGATTCGGACTGCGGCGAATGCTGGAGATACTCGAGAGGATCACGACGGGAGAAGGCGTAGAAGAAGATCTGGCAACACTGTCACACCTAGCGATACAGGTTAGAGACGCGAGCCTTTGCGCGTTAGGAGGCACTGCGCCGAACCCTGTGTTGACAACACTGAAATACTTCAAAGAAGAATACCTTGAACACATAAAGTTTGGGAAATGTGAGGCGTCTGTCTGCGCGGCTCTTTTTGAATCTCCGTGCCAGAATACTTGTCCCGCAGGGACGAATGTTCCAGGCTACATCCAACTTATGAACGAACATAGGTACTCAGAAGCCTACGCGCTTAATCTTGTCGACAACCCTTTCCCGTCTGTCTGTGGAAGAGTCTGTGAGCATCCCTGCGAAGACAGATGTCAGAGAGGACAAATTGATGAGCCAATGAATATTCAGGAGTTGAAAAGGTACTGTACAGACAGAGCGCTCGAAAAAGGCAAATTACCGCAGTTGCCTATATTGAAACCCAATGGTCGAAAAGTTGCCATTATCGGCGGTGGCCCCGCTGGACTCTCTGCTGCATACTTCCTGACAAGATTGGGCTATCATGCGACTGTGTTTGAGGCTTCCGACGCTCTTGGAGGTATGATGCGTTGGGCCATCCCCTCATATAGGCTGCCTGACGATGTCCTTGACAGGGAAATTCAAAACATAATTAAATTAGGTGTTGAGGTCAAGCTTAATTCCCGAGTAGGCGTTTCACCAAAGTTTCATGAAATTGCCAAGGACTACGACGCGTTTTTTGTGGCAATCGGCGCCCAGAAAAGCCAGAAGCTTGGTATCGAAGGAGAAAACTTGGCTGGCGTAATTTCTGGTTTGGAATTCCTTGAGGCGGTAAAAAGAGGAAAAAAGCCTGACCTTGGCAAAAGAGTCCTAGTTATTGGTGGCGGAGACGTTGCCATTGATGTTGCTAGGACAGCTAAGCGTCTAGGAGCAAAAGAAGTAATGATATGCTACAGGCGAGGCATGGAGGATATGCCTGCTTACGGAGAAGGACAAGAATCTGCATCGATGGAAGGGATAAAATACAACGCCCTAATCGCTCCTCTTATGATTATTTTTGAGCGTGACAGAGCTCTCGGTCTTATTTTTGACAAGATGAGAATGGGTGGGTATGACAAAAGTGGTCGCAGAGTTCCATTTTCAACTGGTCAAACCGTCGAAGTTTTAGCAGACACTATTGTGGCTGCAATTGGCCAGACGGTTGACGCGGGATTTTCTGAAGGCTTTTCAGATGGATTTGCAGATAAGTCGGGCAAAATACGAGTCGAGAAACACATATTTTCCACAAAGGAACCAAATGTTTTCGCAGGGGGTGACTGCGTCACCGGTCCGGCTAGCGTAATAGAAGCGGTAGCTGCCGGGAAGATAGCTTCTAGGAGCATCGACAAGCTCCTTAGCGGTAAAGACAATTTTCCGAAACTTAAAGGGAAAACAAGGATACTTTATTCGATTAAGCCTCCTAAGAATGAGAACAAAATGGAGAGAGAAAGGGCGTCACGGCTTCACGTTTCGGTACACACCAAGGGTTTTGATGAAGTAGTGCATAGAATGGGCAACCAAAAGGCTGCCATGGAAGGAAAACGTTGTCTTCGATGTGACATTATGAGCTTGGAGGGAAAAGAGTGAGCGCTAAAATAATTGTGGATGACAAGGAATTAACCTGCAAGCTAGGCGAAAAAGTTCTTGAGGTCGCGTTAAGAAACGGCTTCAAGATTCCAACCCTCTGCTATAACGCTCTTTATGATGAAAACAGGTCTGGAGCATGCCGTTTGTGCATTGTAGAGGTAACAGGAGGCGGGAGGCCAGGCCTCTACTCAAGCTGCACCCTTCCTGTTAACAACGGACTGAAGGTCTCCACAAAAAGCGAAGCCGTCTTCCAAGCTAGGCGGACAGTAGTCGAATTACTTTTATCAGAACACACTCAAGACTGCAGAAACTGCCCAATTAGCGGCGCCTGCAACTTCGCAGAGTACTGCAGGGAATACGACCTGAACGGTGTACCTGTCTGCGCCGAATGCCCGAACCAGAAAGAGGGCTGCTTCCTCTCAAGAGGAGTCTTATGCCTAGGACCGATAACATTCGCAAACTGCGAAGCCTACTGCACCAGGAGAGGTTACAAGTGCGAAGGATGTCATGCCACAGTCGGACACGAAGCCGTCATCAAATTTGGGCTTCAAGCTTTTCTCAACGCCGGCATCCGACCTGAAGAAGTATTAGAAGCGGCTAAAGTCTTCAGCTTCGACGGCGTTAAACGTATCGAAAAGGTCATGCATACAATGGGAATCACGCTACGGGAGGGCTTGTGATGACCGAAGAAGTTAATCTACATATTGAACACCTTACCAGAGTAGAGGGCCATGGCGACATCGTGCTTAATGTAAAGAAAGGACACGTTGAAAGAGTGCAATGGAACGTTACGGAGGCACCGCGTCTCTTCGAAGCTTTCGTCCAAGGGAAACCTTACTATCAAATCGCTCAGATAGTCTCTCGAATCTGCGGCATATGCTCCATAGGACACACATTAGCGTCATTGAAAGCAACGGAGTCCGCTATGAAACTGCACATTTCGGATCAGAGTAGAGAGATACGAAAGCTGGCTATACACGCTGAGAACATGCAGAGTCACATTCTACATCTCGGATACTTGACGGCTCCCGATCTATTCGGCGTTGGCAGCGTCTTTCCACTGATAGCTTCGAACTTGGAAGCGGTAAAAGCAATAATAAAGATTCACCGTGTGGCTAACGAACTCTCGGACCTGATCTGTGGAAGAACCACTCACCCAATCAACCTTGTGCTTGGCGGCATCTGGAAAACGCCCTCCGAGAGACAAATTATGGAAGTAAAGGAAAAACTGGCGAGATTGGAAGACCCGTTGAACAGCGTCGGGGATATATTGCTGTCAAAAGCCAACGTTCTTCCAGCCTTCAAAAGAGAAACAGAGTACATCGCGCTAACATCAAACGAAGAGTATGCTCTCTACGAAGGGATTATCGGGTCAACAGATACAGGCACAACCCCTGTTTCGGAATACCAGGAAGTTACAAACGAGTTTATGGTGCCTCAATCAACTGCCAAATACACAAAACACGCGAGAGATTCCTACATGGTCGGCGCACTCGCGAGATTCAATCTTAATAGCCAAGAGTTGTGCCCTAAAGCCTTGGATTGGGGAGAAAGATTCGGACTGGAATCAATATGTACCAATCCATTCATGAATAATATTGCGCAGTTCGTCGAGCTCGTACATAGCCGAGAAGAAGCCATATGTATAATCGACTTGCTTTTGTCAGAAGGATTGAAAAACGAAAAGCGGCCAAAGGTCAAGCCAAGAAGTGGAAGTGGGGTGGGCGCAATTGAGGTACCGCGTGGAATCCTATTCCACGATTACACCTACGATGAAAGGGGCATTTGTAAAAAAGCAAACTGCATAATACCAACAAACCAAAATCACAACAACATCCAGAAAGATCTGGAATCTCTCTCTCCAACACTTCTAAACAAGTCGGAGAAGGCAATAGAACTCGGACTCGAAATGCTCGTCAGGGCTTACGATCCATGCATAAGCTGTTCAACCCATTTGGTGAAAGTAAACTTCAATTGAAACACAAGGGAGTTTTTGCATTCTTCGCCAAGGCTTCAAAGCTGGGGCAATCATTTTTATGGACAATTCAGCGATGGAGCATTTCCGACAATACGCGTCTCTGCAGTATTCATCTGATTAACTGCATCTGAACCTAGACTTGCTCCTTTTTATTCAAGAACTTTTAGAATTTTCACAAGGACACGCCCGCTGAGTCTTTACAGGGCTTATCCCCAGTAATGCTCGAGTCACAGTTTTTTTACGTTAGAACGTCGATTTTTGGTAAAAAAAGAGAGCATCACTAAAAAGGTTCCATACCCAAACGAGACTGTGTAAAAACTCCAAGCGATTTTAGAAAAATGCTTTATTTATGTTCAAATTATTAACGTAGATCAGCGTTATTTACAGATAGTGAGCAATTTACGAAACAAAATTTGAGTTTTCACACAGTCTCGAAAAGGGTCAGGGCTATTTATGGGGCTGTCCGTCCCCATACCCGAGAAGGGTTCAGACCCTAATTGAAACCAGAGCATGTAATTTTGCCTTTTTCAAGTAGTTGGCGCAGCCGCGGACTCGGTGGGGGTCTTAAAGTATTAACCAGATCACTATCAAGAAGCAAATAGCAAAATGCAAGAACTGGGGAACTTGTTGTCGTCAACCACTTGACAAGCGTTTTCTTTTCTTTCCGCTGTGCTCCAAGGCAAATAAGCTTAATAGTGTTGAGACACCACTTAAAATTCGCAATAACGGTGGAGTTTAGTTATTGGAGACCAAGATGCAGACAAGAAAACCCTTTGCTCCTAGACTCTTTTGGTTTCTCTTGACTGCCACCATCATAATATTCGTTGTCATTGCGGTACTCTTAGTTAGTCTCCAATGGTCTATATCTGTTCAAGTCTATCAACAGAAAGCTGGGCTGGACTGGTTCGCTATAACCTTTTATCACAACTATACTTTCTTTGCAGGAGCCTTGTTCTCTCTTCTTCTCATTAATCCCAAGGTGGGAAGTAGCCAACTCTGGGGAACGTTTTTGGCCATCCGAAGAGTTTTTACTCCGGGTTCTAATCGGAATGGTTCCGATTCGACTCCCATTCAGAATTTATCAGAGATGAAAAAGAGGTCGTTGTGGTTTTCGTGGCAGGTTCTCAAATGGTTTTTCGGTTTCCTATTTTTTGTCGCCACAGGCGGAAGTCTCGTTTTCATCGGGAACATCATGAACCCTATAATGATGGCGGCAACGGGAACAGGCAGTTGGAACAATATCGGAAGGATTTTCATTTTGCCCTTCGCTCCTGCCTCAGGTGGGGAAATCGTCGCTCTGACACCGTCCATAGAAGCCCAGTACACGATAATGCAAGCAATAATCTTGGCTATCTTGACAATAATAGTGGTGAGGACAATTCTGAACCTTTTCTCGAAATTAGGCACCAACACACGAGTTGAATGGGTACGCGGTTTTCTCCTCATTATAGCTATCGTCGTCTTCACAGTAATAATAGGGGCTCCATATTGGCTAATGAACATTGAAACTCCATTCGTTTACGGAGTCGTTTGGACCCTATTTTTGTCCTTATTTTTCGGTTGGGCTTATCTTAGAGTTTTTGGACTGAAAGCACTTGAGAAGAAAGCCTCCAGAGGCACATTTTTTAAAGTCATCACAGTCCTGCTTGCTCTGGTTTTGATAGTACAATTGGGTACAATTGCGTTTTTCTCCCTGAATTGGAACAACAATTTTCTTTCTTACGAATTTAATCCTCAAACCCAGAAGCAAATCACTGTCACTAGGTGGGCCGCTGGGCTGGACAGTATTCAGGTTGGCTCAATATCTAGTTTGCCCACAAGTAATTCTTCAACTATTCTCGGATTAGTGCGACAATGGGACCAGCAGGCTGCCTCCGTTACGATGACAAAAGAGATCGGCGCGTATAACTGGATGGGCTTGCCGAGTTCCGAGATAGTGTTCTTAAACAATACTGAGTATTGGGTTTCTCCCACAACTCCTGTTTTTCCGTCTACCGATTGGATCAGTCAACATTTGATCTACACGCATGCTTCGAGAATAATCGTGATAAACACTCACAGCGGGGCTGAAGTGTCAACGCAACAGTCTTTTGGTGTTGGTTCTGAACCGTTGATCTACTATGGCGAACCGACGACCTCTGGTGAGGGAGGCTTCGGTCCCGAGGTCTACGTACACATTCCAGGTTACGACGAGGTTCAGAATGTTTCTTACAGCGGACAACCAGACTACACCTTGAATGGATGGCAAAAAACGATGTGGTTCATTTTCCACGAAGGTCAATTCGGCTTTGCCTTCTCGAACTATCCCGTTGACATGCTTTGGAACCGAGATATCTTCAACAGGGTCGGAAGCATTCTCATCCCGGGCCTCACGATTGACCCAGCTGCTTATCTGGTGTCAGATGGAAAAAGCATCTATTACGCGTTGCAGATCTACATTGACTATCCTCTGCAGTCGGGTTTCGCTGCCAGTCCTTATCTTAGATTTTTTGGTGTCGTTTTGGTCAATGTGTACGACGGTTCGATGCAAGGTTATACCGTATCCAGCATCATTGGTTCCAACAGTTCAGACTTCTTGACAGCGTATTACAGCAAGTACTACAACACTTGGCACGAAGCTCCGAGCTGGTTGGAGCCGCAGTTAAGATACCCCGAGCAACTGCTTGGGACTTCGGATGTCCAAGGCCAATTGGACTACGATTTCTTATACCACGTTAACGACCCATTCGTTTGGAGGTCTGGTTCTCAATTTTACGAACGCCCTGCAGGTAACACCGTCCAGTACATCCCCTGGGCGATAGGTGACAAAACCTACTTCGCGGGTATGCAACTGGCAGAATTTAAAAGTGCAGCTAGCAAGAACTTGGCCGGAGTCTACATCGCCTACGGAGGAGACAAGTTGGGCCAAATTGACCTATATCAAAACCCCTCGGTTTCGACCACGTTTATCGGTCCGGCAGCGGCGGAGAATGCCCTGACGACCAACAGTCTGGTGAGGACTCAACTAACCCTGTTGCCCAATTACAGGATAGGGTCGTATCTTCTTTACTCAGTTGGAGGCCGCTTGAACTATTTTGTGGCTGTGTACACCAATCCAGGGACTCAAGGGGTAGTAACGCAGCTTCCATTCATGACGGCCGTTGACCCCGCAACCGGAAATGTGGGTCTGGGTTCAGACGCTTCTGCGGCCTACAACAACTTGCTGGGCAGCAATCAGACAGGACCGCCAATTGGTAATGTCACTGAGAGCTTTATGCAGGATGTAATCTCATTGGCAGCTTCAAAGGGCTTAACTGTAGTCAATGCCACGTCGGTCAGCCCGACAGTATGGATACAGATTAAAACGCTATCCCTGAGCGCTAATGGCTTGAACGATACCCTCAGTCAAGTTGCCAGCTTCTTAGATATGTACGGACCGGGAAGCACAGGCGGCGTTCTGTATTTGTGGACTAATGGCTCAAGCGACTTTAATATTGGCTTAATCAAGATACGCGCCGGCGCAATTGTTGAGTTGTATTACCTCACTGTGATTCCGTAGAAACTGACCGATTCAATTACCCTTTTGTGGCTTAGTGACGAAGAGTTCATAACCTAATCAACCCTGAGAGGGTAAGAGTTTCAAACCGTACGCTCCAAAGAGACGACTCTAAATCCCGCTTGCAGCAATTTCCTGTTTGACATGAATTAAGCGCAAGATTAAATCTGTATCAGATGAGCTTGTGCTTCTCAGCTATGCGCGATTCTTAAGCAATCTTGGCGAAAACTAAGAGTCCCGGGATTTCAACAAGATTCTCAAAATTAAGATAAGCTCTTCAGTTTGATTCTTAAAAAAGTGGCAGTGAAATTATGGTGGGGCTGCCCGGATTTGAACCGGGGTCTATAGAGCCCAAGTCTACAAGCCTGGACCAGGCTAGCCGACAGCCCCTTAATTCACTAACGGAGCCTGATTCTGCCTTCTCTAGGACTATACTAGACCGCTCTTGGTCAGCATTTCCTAGTGCCCCATTGCTCCCATTAGCTACACCAAAGGATTCCTCAGAGGCATTTAAGTTTTATTGATCCAATTTCTCCTGAAGAAAGCAATGCTTTGAGTATGGTAAACAAATATTGGTCTGCCTATACGCATCTTCTGGGAGAGAAGGGTTTTGCTATCGCTTTATGACACATCATGTATTAAGGAAAACTTGAGCGCGCACCAGATAGACATACAAATGGCGTTTAGAGATTGCTCCAAGAGAATCCAGAGCTGGCACGTTTTCTCCATCTCCTAGAAGTATCTCTTGACACAAAATCTTAGTTATATACTCTTTAAAAACAGAAAGCAGTTTAGATATATCTTGGATATCCCTAGCTGGATCAAGTTTTCTCATTCGGCTGCGTTTCTTAGCTTAGGAATCATGAAGATCCTAACATCATTAGCAATGCATAGGTTCGACAGCTTAGTTGCAGAAGTTGCTCAATTAGGAACTGCCTCAAACTGGCAAATGACTCTTCTTGAATCTTTGTTTTCTTTGTCGCTTTTCTGTGCGCTGCTAAGTGCATTTCTATTGCGATGTTCATTGCTTTTAGGTCAGGTATTAGAAGGATTTTTTCTCCACATTTGCACTGAATTATGGGCATGGCGTTTATTTTACCGTAACTCAAATCGTGTTTTCTGAATTTAGGTTTTTCTTGTTGGGTGCACTCGGATCTTTCAATTGCTTTTCTTGATGCTACCCTTCTATTCCACCCTTTCCTTGTTTGAGTCGTGATTACTTCTTTCTTATGTCTCAATATGAAATAAAGTTTGGTTGTAGGCAGGTGACAACCACAAGTTATCCCTGACGAAATATTGAGTCTCAAACCTCTGCCTCGGCCAATTCCTTAAGCCGCTGTTGGATTGGGACTCGAATACCCGGAGCGTCAGCCCATCGAGAAGGCCCACGAAATTCGTGTTGAAATCGAAAAAAGAAATTAACGTATCGATAACGGAAGAAAACGCGGATTAATTATGCGAGATAAGAAGGAAAAAAGGTTTGGGTTATAGGTTTGGCGTTGGCCTAGTGCCCAAGATTATGCTGACGTTGGTGGAAGCATTGCTGCGAATGACTGTGATGACCACGGTGTCTCCGGGTAATGTGTTGCCTTCCAGGTAGCTTGCCATAGCGTCATTGTTGGTGATTTTGGTTCCGTTCATCGCGACGATGATGTCGCCTTGTTGCAGTTTGCCGTTCGAGGGACCATTGGGGTCGATTATGGTTTGCGTATTATCCGTTGGGATGAGTACACCGTAAGTGATGTTTACGTGCTGCTGCTGCGCGACGTCGTAGCTCATGTCCGTTACGTGAATGCCCATGTAAGAGTGCATTTGGTAAGAGCCTGTGGTTACGAGGGAAGCGATTTCTCTCATTATGGTGTTTGAGGGAATGGCGAAGCCTAAGCCTTGCGAATTGGACACTATCGCGGTTGTTATGCCCACAACGTTGCCCACCGCATCCAGAAGCGGGCCGCCTGAGTTGCCTGGGTTAATGGGTGTGCTTGTTTGGATGATGTTTGCCAAGGAGAAGTTCGTGTAATCTTCCTGAATAGTTCTTCCTTCAGCGCTGACGATGCCGGTGGTGAGCGATCCCACTAAGCCGTAGGGATTGCCGATAGCTATGACTTCGTCCCCGACACGTAGGCTAGAGGCGCTAACGATGCTAAGGGGCTGAAACTCGTCGGCTGGAGCGCTGACTGAAAGCACGGCCAAGTCGGCGTAGGCGTCTTTGCCTAAGACTTTAGCAGAGTAGCCATTTCCATCTGAAAAAGTTACGCTTAGCCCGGTTACACCGTAAATCACGTGGAAATTGGTAACGATAACCATCTGGCCAGAATAATTATAGATGAACCCTGAGCCCTCAACTTCGCTGTCCGTAGTTGTCCCATGAACGAGCACGACAGAGTTGGTAACTTTTGCGTACAAGTCTGGCAGGTCAGTGCCGTTCTGAACTATCGTGATTGATTGGTTGTTCACGGTCTGGCTCTGGGACGCGCTCAAAGTCGCCACCTGGTTCTGCAACGTCGACACTTTATTATTAAGGTCGGTTGAAGAGTGGCTGTTCAAGTAGAAGCTGCCTAAACCGCCTACGACTAAACCCATGGCGAACAGCAGCGCGAAAAGAGTTACGGTCCCTTGGCGGGAACTCTTGCTGAAATTGAGCATTATGATTAACCTCTGAATCCATTTTGAGCCAAACGCATAGATAAAAGTATTCCCAGTTTCAACCAGAAATTATGGAAAATTAAAAAAGGAGCTATTTTCGGCGGTCGATGATATCCAGCGCGTCCGGACCCGTACCAATCAGCGTTACAGGCACGCCTGTCCGCGTTTCCACTTCCTTGATGAATGCTTTTGCGTCTTTGGGAAGGTCGTCGAAGGTTCTTTTGCCTTGGCAGGCGGGGAAAATGACGTCGAGTTTCGTGAGGGCGGCTTGCGTGGCTCCGTTAATCTTCGCGGTTTTCTTAGCTAAGTCAAAGTCGAAGGGAGCGCTGCGTCGGTCTCTACCAGTGCCTGCAGCGACTTCGAACCAACCTCGCTTCTGGGCTTCTTCCTTGGTTATCTCCCCTGGCAGCGGTCCAGCGCCGACTCGAGTTATAAAACTCTTGTAAACTATAAGCACGTCGTCAACTCGAGTTGGACCTACACCTGCTTCTGACGCGATGGCAGACGCGCCTGTGTCTCTGCCGGTAACGTAGGGGTAGCCACCGCCCAAGAAAAGCGACAGCATGAAGCCCTGTGTACCCTCCAGAAGCACCTTCTTGCCTTGGTCGAGGCCATCGTTGATTTCAGCGACTGTATCCATCACGTAGGGCTCCAACTCGGGTAAATCCTTAGCGAGCTTTGCCGTGCGCCTGACGCGTTCTTCGATGGCGGGCCCAACGCCCCAGCCTGTAGTTCCTATGCCCTTATTGACTGCGCTGGCTTTGTCTTGGGCACTATGCTTCTCTTCGATGATTGAGGCATTACGGTCTATCCTGATGCGTTTGTGAACTTGAGTCAATTCAACTTCCTTGAAAAACTGGCCAACATGGATATTGGCACCTGCTGCTATGCGGAGTTTGCAGGTAGGATTAATGAAGCCTGCCGGAACCATGTGGAGGGCGTATTTTTTGCCTTCGAACAAGACAGTGTGTGCGGCGTTGACTGAGCCGGTCCTCACGCAAAAGTCTAGGTTGTCTTTGAGGGCGAGGTAGCTGATGATTTTTCCTTTGCCTTCATCGCCCCAGAATGCACCAACTATGACTGTGCAGGGCATGCTTTTGTTCACCTTTCTAAGGGGTCAGGCAAGAATTATTTAAGATTGTTGGCACATTTGATGTCTATTGCCGAGAACTGAATTTTTTGGAAATGGGAAGGGCAGGCGTTACTCTTTTTGATGGCGTTTTTTGTCATCGTTCATTAGTTGCGCGAGCCGGTAAGTGACGTAGCCTGAAAAGCTTCGGATACCTTTGGATATGGTGTATTCATCTTTAACTCTGAGCCACTCGTTGAAGAGGTAGTCGTAGATTTCGGTTTTTACTGTGATGCTCTTGTAGCCATGTTTTGGCGTAAGTGTCCCCTCGTCTACCCGTATTGTACGGAACTTTCATTTATATAAGGTTTGACATTATTACAGGCTTTGCTACTGTTGTTGTACATTTGGTGTAACAATCTGTGTGAGCTGCGCGGAGATTACGAGTGTTGTGTGTTACATCTGTGAACAATAAATCTTTATATGTTAAAGTACGGTAAAGTACGGAAAAGATTAATGGAGGAGTTGGTGACTTGCCGCGAGAAGGATACCGAACTATTTGTGTCACTGACGAAGTTTACCGCTATATCCAAAATAAGGCTAATGAAACCAACCGCTCCATCCCCGAGTACATAAAGCACCTGATTGAAAGCGACATCCAAGAGGGAAAGAAATAGCATTCCTTTAGAGAAAGTTTTGTAAATAGCAGATTAAGCGCTGAAGTAAGAGACATAATCTAAGCAAGATGGTTGCCGTCTCAAACAAACCATCAAACTACCCGAGAAACTCTTGACTTGCCAGCGAAAATTGCACAGTCGTAGATACGCATGACTGAAAGTCCGCACAATATATGACGACCGTGACTACTGCTCGGAGTGCGTATATGTTAAGAAAGCAGGTTGATTGACATCTGAAATCGAGGTTGTTTTTCAACATTGGGGAGAAGTGGCCAAATCAACGAACAAATCATTTTGACACGAAATACCAGTTGCCAAAGCCTACGATTAGGATCCGCATCTGGTTTTTGCTTCATCATCGATTTTTTTCAGGAGATTCAAGACACGTTTTCCTCTGCGGACCTTTTCCGCGTCTGAGATAGTTGATTGAGCATGGCAGATTTCGTCAATGACGATTCCGTTGTCTTCGTCCAGAATCACGGGGTAAATTCGGCAGCCCGAAGGCCTAGAAGCGTAGATATTGCATTGGCGCGCTTTTTTGTTATGGAAAACACAGCATCCTTGACGGTTGCGGAGCAACGCGTAGCCGTCTTTGTCAAATCGCACAAAAGAATCCTTCTTATACCCCTTCTTTTCCATCCGGGCTATGTCTTCTGCGCAGAGTAGCATATCGGTTTGTTGGCAGCAGATTCCGCAACGCAGGCAACGCATGAGCTTACTGTTACGTCGGTGTTATTTTTGGGTTTTCCGTTTGCCAGGTGTTTTAGTCAGCATATTCCATGAGGCTTACGTTAAGCATTTCTGCCCACGCTACGTTTCTGATAGATATGCTCGTCAGTTTGCGGTTTTTATAGGTCATGAACTCGACGAAATTGCCCTTTCCAAAGTTGCCTTTCTTGATGTTCTTGAGGTGGACGTTAATGATGACTGAACCATCTTTGAGGTGCAGGTTGACATTTTTGCCGATAAAGGACTTGGCGCAATTTAGGCTAAAGCTTTCCATTTTCGGGTCACCACTCCACTTCTTGGTCCGCGATGCTGGTCCAGCATTGTCGGCAGATGGGGCGTTTTTCGCCCTTAAACATTATATAGAGTTTGATGTTCTCGCCGTTGCAGCCATCTTTCCAGGGATTTTCACAGTGTTCCATTTTCTTGTTCTCCAGTTAGTTTGATGTTGGTTCTTGTGTGGATGTTGCTTTTAAGACCCGTTGGGAAGCGACTTGTGCGTGCAGGGGAGAGGGGTGGGTAAAAGTGAAGCTTTTATTTGTAGACAGCCTAAGAATAGTTAT
>Ga0031655_10001208_pt1 | contig 15534 bp, 14 predicted proteins | sample FrelakmetHBP12HB_FD_55187 | JGI IMG/M metagenome (GOLD analysis project Ga0031655, IMG submission 55187) | Freshwater lake sediment microbial communities from the University of Notre Dame, USA, for methane emissions studies -HBP12 HB | ecosystem: Environmental > Aquatic > Freshwater > Lake >... | reverse complement strand
GTGGGTGTAGGTGTAGGTGTAGGCGTTGGCGTAGGTGTTGTCGTCGGCGTAGGCGTTGGTGTAGGCACGGGTGTAGGTGTCGGTGTGGGCGTAGACGTTATCGCTGGTGTCGGTGTTGGCGTTGCCCCGCCTCCACCGCCACCACCTCCACCTCCACCACCACCCCCTCCGCCTCCTGCATGTACTGGTGTTGGCGTCACCGTTGACCCAGGCGTGGCCGTTGGCGCGGGTTCGGGTGTCTGCGTCGGTATAGCTGTAGATGACGGCGTTGATTCAGGTGTTATGCCAGGCGTTAGCGTCGGCTCAGGCGTGGGTTCAGGTGTGAATTCGGGTATGGGCAGGGGTTCGGATGGAAGACCTCCCAACTCTACGGTGGTCTCATAACCGGGCAGCACAGACACCTCCTGTTCCTGTGCGCTAACCGCGACCAACCCCTCACTCACTTGAACCACTGTTGAGCCCGCTTCGTTGACTTCGACCGTAAATGAGGTGCCTCGCGCCATAGCGGAAGCCGAAGCGGTTTGTACCTCGTAATACGAGCCCGGCTCCACCCTTTTCACCACGTGGCTCCAGGTCTTGCCCAACGACTGGTTCAAAATAATCTCAGTGCTACCTTGCTCGCTGGATTGGACTCGCTGTATTGTGACATCGGTATCAGTCTCAAGCCTTAGGGTACTGCCATCGGAGAAGGTGAGCAGGGCTTCGGCCCCTGGCCCGGTCTTCACCTGGCTTCCCGCTGCAAAAGTCATCCCGTTGACAGCCTGCCTCCAGTCACTTGAGCCTGCTGTCCGAACAGAAACGCTACCATTTGCCGTAGTAACAGTGCAGCCTGAGGCCTGAATAGAAAGCGGTGCCTGATGACTCATTACCACGTACGCGGAAAGGCCGCCTATGAGCGCAAGCAGCAATAGAGAAGCTGCGGCAATAGAGATTTTCTTGTGGCCGGACCAAGCACGCACCAACGTTGGCCAGGCTGCAGCGATTTTCTTGTGGCCAGACCGGCCTTGCAGTAATTTTGCCCATGCTATACCAAGCCAGCCGGGCTCACGATTGCGGAGTCGTTCATCTTCGGGCTTTGCTTCGACAGAGGCTTCGCAAATTCCTGCGGTCGAACCAGGCTTGAATGTGTTTTTGAATTCCTCTGAAGGTGATGCCTTTGGTGCGCGCGAAATAGATGCCGCCGTACTTAGCAGCGGTTCCAACACCCTTTGTGCGTAGAAATATTTATTGAGACAGAGCTCTATTGATACACCATTGCGTATACACGTTAAACACTCATCCAGGACTTCGGCAAGATCAGAAGTAATTTCCGTATCTTTCAGATCTTTGCTTGGCTTCAGCTGCAACGCTATCAAAGCCTTCATTTGCAGCATCTTGATTGTCGCTTGGGTTAAGTCCATTACATGCCCAGCCTCCAGGTTATCCAGAACATTGATGAACTTCAGGACGATGACCTGTCTTTGTTGTTCCGGCAAGCGAGTTATCGCGCTGATACATAACTGCTCCGTCTGATTCGCGTCTACCTCCGGCTCAAGATCACTATGTTCTGCCAATAACTGTATTTCCACAGTGCTTTCTTGCGGGTTGGCATGAAAATACTCTTCAATCTGTTCGCGGGCTATACGATAGAGCCATAATGAAAACCAAGGCTCGTCCCACTCATGTCGTTTGCTAAACCTCCAGGCTTCTCGAAATATCACCTGAGTGAGATACTGGGCTTTGGCTTTATCCCCAACCTGATATATGACGTACCTGTAGATTTGGTCAAGGTACGTGCTGTAGATCTCGTCGGAGGTGTCCACAGTCTCGATTTCAGCATCGACTATATGGTGACTGGAATTCATAATTCTCACGCTCCACATTACCGGCCGTGTGATCCTTACATACCTACTTATGGCCGCATATACGGTCCTGCATTATCTAATCCAGGGCACCTAGGTCTATAAGCCTTGCTGATGGCAGAGTAGTCCAGCAAGTCATAGTAGCACTACACCTAGACCAAAGTACCACCACGCAGACTTGCGTGGAATCACACCTTAGTCCCATACGATCTGGGTATTTAGTAGTATCTTCGTGAATCACGGTACTGGGTTGGCGAAAGTAACCACTTGTTGGTTCGTTATAAACTCAACCCCAACAAGAGCAAACCAAGATGATTCCGTGATATACCGACAGCGGTTCAGTGTATCTGCGGTATTCTTGTTATGACCACAATATAAGTTGCTCGTTTTGTAACAATGCGAGGAGGCTCTGGTATTGGGGATATAAAGCAAAAAGCAAATACGAATTCCCCTCATCTTTCGACGGGCTCACAATTTAACGGCATTGGCGTGAAGCGGGGCGCAACGTGGCAGGATACTAGTTTGGCACTGAACCAGCTTGTGAGCAGCCTCGGGCATTTCCTGGGGTGATTCTAGACCTTCTTTCAGTTAGGCCCTCCGCACAAAGATCTCTTTCTCACGAAAACCAAGGTCTTACATTCGAAGACAACAAGGGGCTGCTACGATATGTAGTCAGTAATGAAGGAGCTTTTGGTGTTGTTTCCGAAATAATAGCGACCTTAAATCAAATCGTAGTCGTTTCGGAGCACCTGTCTGTCGATGGTCTACAATTTTGTCAGTAGCTAACTGTTCGGGGAAGACATCAGCCTATGCAAGGGCTGTTCCTGGAAGTCAGGCAGGTCTGCTATAGGATTAGTCTTTAATGGTCTGCACGAGGGCTCCTTTGGTCGCTTCTAATTGAGTTCCACAACCCGGCAATACCTTTGCCTTACTTGAAGCCCCGCTCCCTTATCACAGCCTCTATCTTTAACCTCATCTCCCATCTACCCTTTTCGTCCAGGTTGTATCGCTCCCAAGGTATATATCGCTGCCAATTCCTTAACCACTGGCTTCCCCTCATTTCAATGCGATAGTAGCGGTGAGCGGTCCTGCCGACATGGAGATATGCTGAAACAAAGTGCAGGCTCAGCGACTTTGTCAGCGTAGGCCAGACAGATGAGGATCCCAAACCAGTCAGTTGCACGATTTCCTTTGAGGTCAGTCCTCGCCCATGCGGGTACAGCTGCCAGTAGAGATAGAGCACATAATAGATCAAGACACGGTTGCGGTTGTGCTTGCCGTTGAATGAGGGATGCCCCCTCAGCCAACCTTTGCCATGGTACCGGTGGGAGAAAGACAAGTCCTTGCTCATTTGCCTCAGGCGCCTATTCTATCAAGAATAAATAAATCCAAAGAACTAACACAGAAAAGTACCCCTGATTAACTTCTTCTAACAGTCCCCAATTTCTCCTTGGTGCGATTGCTCTGGCAAAGCTACGGTGCCGTTTTGCCAGCTTTACGGATTCTGTGTGTTTTCTGAACACCTTGGACCTTCCGACTTCCGGCAACGCAAGGCGCCAGCCCGCCCTCGCTTTCAAACAAGGACTGCGGCTTATCACTTCCATCGGGCGACTGTATTGCCGCCGACTTCCTCATGACGGCATTCGCCCACGCTCGCGCCAGGGCCATCCTGACCTCCGCAGAGACACCAACGACCCGGACATCATAGTTCTTGTTGCCCGTAGAACGCGCCACGTTAAATCCTTCTACCTCGTAAAGGTATTGACATCGCAGCCCTGCCGTTATATACTCGACACTAAGTGGTTATTTGTCATTATCCTTATTTAAGCACGTATTATCAAAATAAGTCCAGAGCTATAGTGTTGCTTTTATCAGGCTTTTATCAGACATTAAACCAAACATAGACTGTATTTTTGCTGGAATAATCCGGCTTATCTAAAAGAGACGAGGTGCAAAGATGCCAAGAAAACCAAACCCGGAACTGAAGAAACTGGCCATGCAGCTGTTCGCTCAGGGATACAGTGGATCGCAGATACTGGATAAGCTGGAAGAAGAGGCCAGGAAGTCCCTTCATAACAAACTTCAATCAAAGTACAGTGGGGAGGAACTCGAACCGAAGGTCGAAGATGCCTTCAAGAAATGGCACGTACCAACTTGTGTAGACACACTCTACGATTGGAAAAAGGAAACCCACAAGCAGGTACATGAAGCAAAGACTGAATTCATTAAGAAGGTCGAGGCTTCAGCCCAGGCTTCACCGGAGACTCTAGGCATTGTTTCCAAATTACTGCCAAAAGGAACCCGGCAAAAGGCGAAGGTAGCCGCCAAAGAGGAAGTGACACCGCCTCAGGTATTCGAGCCCATAGGAAGGCTGTCCCCCGAAGCTATGGTGGAGAGGAAACCAGAGGCAAGACCATTTCCCGAGGAACCTTCGCTGTCTGAATTCACCTCTAGAAATGTTCCGCCTAAAACGGCTCTGCAACTGCTCGCGGCATGGGATGCCGCCAGGCATGATGGCGACTCCTTTCATATGAATTTCGTTCGGAATATCGTGGCCCTGTACAGTGAATTCCCCCGAATACCATTGGCGTATGCCAAGTCACTCGCGGAGCTTGAAGCGCAGGGAGAGGAATTCCACGTAACAGACGCACAGGAATTGGCAAAACTGGCGAAACGCTATCGGGCCTGGGAGAACAATGACAACACGAAGTCATTCATGGACGTTGCTAAATATCTCGGACTATGGACAGAGTTGAAGCACGAGGAGCGCATGGCACTGGAAACAAAACTCCTGTTTTGGGAGGAATAGCTAATGCAATCAGGAGGAGGTTGGAAATGGTTACTATGCTGAACAATACGGAAACCAAGCAGGCGGTGGGGTATTTTCGGGTTTCCTCAGCCAGGCAGGCCGGGGAGCGCCACGTCAGCCTCGAGACCCAGAAAGAGCACTTCGCCGCATACTGCCAATCACAGGGGCACGTGGCTATCCACACGTTCACCGATGTCGATACAGGCCGGAAGGATAACCGCAAAGAGTACCAGGCAATGCTTGAGTTCCTGCGTAGGGGCGGAGCGGATGTTGTGGTAACGCAGTACCTGGACAGGTTTGGCCGTCATCCCAAGGAAATCCTGCAGCGGATATGGGAACTGCAGGAGATCGGTGTCGAGGTGCGCGCAACTGATGAGGACATCGGAGAGGAACTCATCCTGCTTATACGCGCAGGGATTGCCGGGGCCGAGTCACGCAAGATAGCGGCGAGGGTTAAAGCCAATATGGCTAGGGCGGTGTCGAAAGGGGTGCATGCCGCAAGGTCGCCCTACGGCTTTGAGGGCATCCGGCGTATAGATCCTGACGGCAGGGCGAGGGTTGCCGGGTTCGTTCAAAAACCGCCTGAGGTGGCAGCTATCAGGGAGATGTATCGTCTGGCTGTGCAGGAGAACCTCGGCATGAAGTCCATCGCCGACCGCCTCAATAGCCTGGGATACCGTACCGGAAACGGCAAGATGTTTGATCCCACGACTCTGCACAGGATCCTGAGCAATGAAGCGCTCCGTGGAACCCTGGTTTACGGCCGGAGGCCGCGCAAGGGCAACGAAAGACAGGATCTCATTAAAATCCAGGGCTTCTTCCCGGCAATCCTTACCGATGATGAGTGGAGACATCTGCAGGACAGGCTTAATCTCAGAAGCAACCTGCGGCCTCATGGGCGCATTTTTGTTTCCTCCTATCTTTTATCGGGGATCGCACGCTGTGGCCACTGCGGTGGCCCCATGGTGGGCAAGACAGCCCATGTCGGCCACTACCAATATCGTCGTTATTACTGCTCGCACGCCCTGAAAGCAAGGGCCCTGTGCGGTTATTACAACGGACACAATGCCGATGTGCTGGAGAAAACCCTTCTGGAGACGCTGAACGGATACGCTGATCGGGATAGGACTCTGGAACTGGTAAAGCAGATGACCTGCGAAGGATCACAGCGTATCGTGGCTGAACTGAAGGAAGTCGAAACCTCGATCAGAGAGTGCGAGAATGAGTTCGAGAGGCACCTCAACCTGCTCAAGTCAGGCAGCATCTCCGAGGCCCAGTTCGGCATTGCCAATGAGCCGGTTAGGCTCAGATATGACAACCTCCTGCCCCGCAGAAAGGAATTGCAGAAGCTGGCACTTGAAGATACCAGGCGGAGGGCCTGGGAGGAGGATCTCGCTGGCATGCTGACCACCCTCGCCGATGATTTCCGAGCTTTGTCAGCATCACAGCAGAAGGCCAGGCTGATGGAGATAATCGAGGAGATAAGGGTGACCCGGGACAAAACCGTGGAGATCAGGTTCAGAGACAGGCCGCTGGGAGGTTAGTTGGCCATCGATATCTCGAGATGGTTGATCTTCACTGTCGTCTATCTAGCTCTTAACCTTGCCATCAGCGAATTGTTTCCAGCCACGATTAGAAATGAGGCTTGCACAGGATTTCCTTGACCTTCAAATCAAAGAAATCCTGAGAATTTACCGGCCTTAACACAAGAGCAGTATCCAGACCCTTGCCCGTGCCTCCCATGGCAATTGCATCCTCATCGGTGCGGATCATTCCAGCGTCAGCAGCCATCAGGGTAATCTCGCAGGCTACTTTCATGCCCTCTCCGAATATGCGCAGGGTATTGGCGACCACTTCCTCAAAAAGATACATGTTAAACTTCTTCCGCATCGCCCTGCTCAGCCCTGAAAAGGCGTGTGTGGTAGTGAGTATCATACCTCCGTTACGTTCTATCTTTTGCCTGTTTTCCTCGACCATCTCTTGAGTATTGGGTCCCCGGAAGCCTGCTGAATGAGTTACTACAATTAACCGGGTTCCTTTGAAGAAGTCGATGGCCTGAGCCCCAGTTTGTCCGGTGGTAGAAGCCACCAAGATATTCTTGACGCCCATCTGCTCTGATCTCGCGCTGGCTATACGAAATACGTCATCGGTATTTACCGGTCCCGGGGCGTTAAAGTAAACAATCCTTCCCTCAGTTATCACAGTTGTATCTCCTGCTTAGTTTCGTTCATTTCTGCCACATTTTACTAGTATGAGTGACGCCGAGGGCCAAGTCAACAGAGGGACTCGAGTTTAACCGCTGGTGGAATTGTGAGGCAGCAATGCGTCTGATGGTTGACGGCCATGCTTCACAGAGCTTCAGCGTGACAAACGAGCTTAGAGACGTGTAGCTGTGATAAGCCCACTCCCTCGCCGCCGTATTGCGCAGGCATGGCATATAGGCAAACAGTATAGAATCGGTCAGCAATCAGCATGCACTTCGATTTGAGGCATACAGACAGTGGCTCAGAAGGGTCCACTGATTACCAGGGCCGAAATCTTCAAATATCCTTGACTAAATACAGACACCACGAACCTGAGTTGGTGATGCAATGTTCTGAAGCTACCCCAACTTCATGGCTGCGACTTTAACACAGGATAATAGCTCTCGTTCCATAATCAATACTCTTGTACTCAGCTTGAATTGTTGCGCATTGCGCATTAAACAGTAGAATGTCGTAGGAAATACGAGGAAATGGCTGCTTTAGGCAGCTAACCAGCAGCCGTTGCACTTTTGTCCGTTTCGTGCAAATATACCTAGATGAAGAAGAACCTTATCGTACTTATTCTATGGACTTTGGTTCTTTTCGGGCTAATGCTGGCTCCGATCGGAGCCGTTGGAAATCCGCGATTTGGTTTCAAGCATTGGGACACGGTAAGCCATTTGGTCATCTTCGGGGTTACGAGCTTCGTTTGTGCTTGGAGTGCATCATTTTTTAAGACGCTATTTGCTCGCACGTTGTTCGGCTTCGTACTGGCTTTGTCTCTGGTACTAATTACGGCGGGGTTTCAACTTTTCGTGGGACGACACAGGGACTTCTTTGACCTGCTGGCGGATGTGGCTGGGTTATCACTAGGTTTGTTGTTGTACGTTCTCCTTGAACTTCATCGCAAATCGCAACGCACATCGGTCTAGAGTTTCAAAAAGGTTACAATCATAGCCAATTTGCATGTAATCTGAAAGCGCGTGCCTAGAAGAACTTGTATTTGATATGACAGCAGCCCTCTGAAGATATAACGCAAAGGAAAACGCAGTAATCTGCACAAAATGGGCTTCCAGGACTTAGAGCGAGGAAATCTCGTTTTACCGTATAGTCGCGGCTAGGATGTGGTAGAAGCTTGCAGGTTCACCTGCCTCAAGTCGCCCATTGCAGTCCACACAGGGTCATCTGGTCCCTTTACTGTGGCCAAAATGCCGTTGATGTAGAAGTGAAGCGAGGTGCCCGGCACCACTCCTTCGCCAGTTTGGCTCGATGGGTTACCACCATACACAGGCATTAGGCCATAACGGCCAGCCTCTGTGACAGTGAACTCACCACAAAGGACACCTTTTGGATCACGGACGGTTATTGCACTCCCTACAGGGAGGGGTTGTCCATCAAGAGTACATTTCAGGCCATAGAAATTCATCCAGCTATTTGTGGGCACTACACTGTCAGGAAGAGAATAGGTGTTGGGGACTGATGCAGTGGGGGTTGGCCCTGCTGACGGGAGTTGTCCATTTCCACCTCTTCCCGGCATGATCACTGCCGCTAGAGCCACGGCAATAATCACCAGCATCAAAGGAGCAGCAATAAGCAATATCCTCCTGGATACGCGCATGCTCTTTAATCCAGCAATAGCCGAAGCAACAAGAGCCGATGATTTTTGTCCACCTCTGGCCTTAATCCTTCTATTGTCCGCTTTTTCTATTCTAGGCATGAGGTCATCTCCGTCATGAGTTGCCAGGATAAACCAGAGTTGCCGGAGCAGTCATCTTGATCCAATAACCGTGCAATGGCGTGAGAACCTGCAGTGTGTTCATCTCCGGCGGCAGGTTGGGATAGAAGGAAAGTCCCTGACCATCGTAACCAAGAACCGCGGTATAAAGACCATTAATTGAGAAGAGCGCTGTGCTCACGGGCAGCGGCCGATCAGCAAGATAGCTTACCAGATTCCAGCCCTCTTGTAGTGACAAGGGGGCAGTCGCTGCCACAGGGGTTCCGGTTATACCCAATGTCCCTGACTGCTTCATCTCGATCCAGTAACCGTGGTAAGGGTCCAGTGTAGTCAGCGTGTTGTCTTCCGATGAGTTTCCAGGATAATACGATAACGTTTCGCCGCTAAAGGTCTGTACCACCGTGGAATCACCTTCTATAGAGGAAAGCACAGTCTCTATGCTGGATGACGTGGGAATTACGTTGAAGGAGAAGAGGTTCCAGCCGGCTTCCAGGCTGATATTGACTGTGCTAGTAGGTGTCTGTGTTGACACCGGCCTTGGTGTTGGCGTTAGTGCTGGCGTGGGTGTCGGCGTCGGCGTAGGCATGGGCGTCGGTGTTGTGAAAATCCCACCGCCACCACCACCACCTAAGGGAGCAGAATAAGTTGACGTCGGCGCAGGTGCTGGCGTTGGCGTAGCTGTCGGCGTAGGCGTCGGTGTCGCCGTTGGCATGGGCGTCGGTGTCGCCGTTGGCATGGGCGTCGGTGTCACCGTTGGCATGGGCGTCGGTGTCGCCGTTGGCGTGGGCGTCGGTGTCACCGTTGGCGTGGGCGTAACTGTTGGCGTAGGCGTCGGTGTCGCCGTTGGCGTGGGCGTCGGCGTCTGTCCACTGCCATTAACATCTACTGTGGCACCCACCCAGGTGGCCAATATCTGATTTGCGGTATTATCGCTAAGTACACCGTTGGCAAGATTGATCTGGCTACTGCTTCCGGCCGATCCAATCACGTGAAACTGTACCTGCGACAAGTAGCCGGATCCACTAGCCCCGCCAAGGTTCAGAACATTGAGTATCACCCTTAACGTGCCCGGGTTGATAACAGCCCACATATCAACTGGGATCGTGGTCCCGTTTATGAGACCGCTTGTGACATTTCCCACCTGTAGTACAGCAGGATTGAAGGTAACATCGTAGTTAGCTGCATTGAAGTTGGTCACATTGCCGATGTTGACTACAGCGGTGAAGTCTGTGCCCGCTGGTACCTGAGCGGGAGCGCTTATGCTCACCGTGACCCCACCCTGGGCCTGAACCAATACGCAGGGGACTAGACCGCATACAAAGAATATGGCCACTGCCAACATTACAATGCGCTTACATTTTCTCATCATTCTGCCTTCTCTAAAGGATTACGGAGGATGACAATTGCTCCAAAATATAGCCCTGACCAAACTTGTATACTACGCTGGTTATTTCGTTACTGATTTCCTCTCAATATCAGTTTCCCTAATTATCATATACCCTCCTTATTAAATGCCTCAATCCCCATTTGGTACTGATTCCCTAACGAAGCAGTACTATAATTAAGGTCGGCATGCAGCACACGAAGATACCCTGTGAGATAGGGGGGTTCCAAGGCTAGGCCCCGCAGCAAATACTCGGGTTTTCCTGGGTGGTTTGAGACGACTGTACCTCCCAGAGATGCCCGAGCTCAGCCACACTTATCTGTGTTAATGTGAGCATAAGATAGAAAGTACCAATCGTTCCCTCTAAGATGACTGACCTCAGGTTAAATGGTGGGGCATTTATCCCTTGCTGGTATGCTGGTTCGTGACAGCAGCACACGGCAACACATTGGACCGTGGCTGCCACCGCAATCTTCCAGCATACCAGGTCAGCAGATTGCACATGCCGACGCTTAATCGCGTGCATCTCTTCTCAAAAGAATTAGCTGCCCATGATGATCTGCTCGATTCGCGTTATATCCACCGCATTCACGTTGCCGTCGCCGTTAGCATCCGCCCCGGGAGTACTGGTGTCAAGTGTCATTATTATACGTTCAACCTTTGTAATATCGATGCTATTTACCGTTCCGTCCCCATTGGCGTCACCCGCCTTGTACACGCTAATGTACCCAGTCTTGGTTACGGTATTACTGGTTGACAGACTCTCTGTCACCTTCAAGGTTACCGTATAGTTTCCAGCACTTGCGTAGACATACGTTGGACTCTGCAGATTGCTGCTGTTACCGTCTCCAAACTGCCACTGGTAACTGTAGGGCCCTTTGCCCCCGGTGGACTGGTCGGTAAAAGTGAACACGGTACGGCCGGCTACTCCCTGGGTAGGGCTGGCCGCGAAGGCGGCACTAACGGGAGCGTATATCACAATATATCCTGCTTTGGTCAGGGTGTTAACAGTGCCTCCCATTGAGCTATCGGTCACGGTCAGCACAACGGTATAATTACCCGCACTTGTGTAGACGTACGTAGGATTCCGTACTGTGCTTTCAGTCACGCCATCATTGTTGAAGTCCCATTTGTACGTGTAGGGAGGTGTGCCTCCAGTGGTTGCGTCGGTGAACGTGAACGTTGTGTAATTACCTATTCCCTCTCGCGGGTTGGCTGAGAAGTTTGCAGCCAGCACGGTCGTGATCTGCACTGAACCGTTTGCCCAGGTCGCCTGAATCTGATTTGCGGAGGTATCGCTCAGTACACCATTGCCAAGATTGATCTGGCTGGTGTTTCCAGCAGATCCTATCACCTGAAACTGTACCTGCGACAAATAGCCGGATCCGCTCACACCGGAAAGGTTTGAAAGACTATTTATCACCCTTAACGTGCCAGGGCTGATAACATTCCACATGCCAACTGGGAATGTGACCCCGCCTACAAGCCCATTCGTGACATTTCCCACCTGTAACACAGCTGGATTGAAGGTGACATCATAGTTGGCAGCATTTAGGTTGCTCACGTTGCCAATACTGACAATAGCTACGAAGTTTGTACCCACTGCGACCTGAGCAGGAGCGCTTATGCTCACTGTAGCCCCACCCAGAGCTTGAACCGATACGCCGGTGACTAGTCCGCATACAAAGCATATGGTCACAGCCAACATTAGAATATGTATCCAATTAGTTATCTTGTTCACAACCTCTCTCCCTCCTTTTCCTTGTGCTGCTCTCTCTTAAGCTACGATGAAACTCCGCTTCCCTCCGCTTCAAGTATATTCCCAGTGGCGACAGTCACAATCACCCGTAAGTATCGATTTCGCCAGTAAAATAGTCATCAAATCCCATGCTTTCATCGCAAAACAGTAATGTAGCGAAAGTACTAGTACTGCGTCAAAACGATGCCTGAGCTTCTTCCCGACACAAATGAGTGGTGTACGGCAGCATACCTCGACAGTTTCGGGCCAGGATCATCGCCATCATGACCTGGCATCTGACCCTGTATAAGGGCCAGACTCGGGCCGCCACCGCCATGGCTCTGGTGGAAAGTGTAGCTTCCCCGATCTACATGTTCACCTGCGTCGGGAATAGGATACCTTGCAGACATTTGTTAATGGACACTCTGCGGCTTGCTCCTGGTCATCATACGTCATAGAGTATCGAGGGGATAAAGGCGCAAGCCATGGTTGAAGAAATTTCGGAGTAACTCGCTCAAGTAGAAGCCACGACTGAAGAGACAAAGAGATTTTTCGCGATATCAACCCCTTTACCCGCCGCAGGTCTACCACTGAGGGAAAGATCCGCATTCTGCTTGAGCGATCCCGCTGCCACATAACAATACAGACCTGTGCCGCATCAAGGATATCCATCGCGGCACCTACTATGCCCGGCTGAAACACTTCATGGCGGCTGGCAGCGAGAGGCTAACAAGTGAACGACCAAGAGATGCCACGAGGACTGAATTCTAGGCGTTAAAGGGCGAGAATGCCCTACGGAAATAGCTGATGGCTGCTAACAACAAAAATCATCTAAACTAGAATTCCAGATTGCTTCAGGTTTGCTAGGACATCTGATTTATTCCTCCTGCCGACATTGCTATCTGCAATAAGTTGCATAATGTCGATTTACTGCCCTTGTTCGAGGCTTAGCAGGAGGAACGACGAGCTGAAACAGGGCCCCAATTCGATCAAGTAGCTCCGAAGGCACAGGGTGATCCCTAGCATTAACCAAGACAGCTTCGTTGCGTGAAACAAGGGCGCCGTGCAACCTCTACCTTCTATGTAACCTTCCGAGTATTGTCCAGCTAGCATATGTAGCAAAGGCCGCTATTGCGGCGCTCCCAACTATGTCAACCGGGTAATGAACTCTCGCCATTACCCTGAAAACGCCCACAATAATTGCCAATATCCCTAGTAGCACACCTACCTTGCGATGGTACACAAACAAAGTTCCCGCGGCAACCATTCCAGCCAAAGCATGATCTGACGGGAAGCCATTGTCTGGTGCATGAGGAATAAGAGGCTTGACGTGCTCAACCACAAATGGGCGAGAATCGAAGAAAAAATGCCCCGTAATAAACGCTAGCAGGAATGCTATTGAAAAAGATAGGATCGCCAATTTCAAAATACTGTTTCGTATCGTCTTTTCGGAGAATAATGTCGCAACTACAGCTAGAAACCCAACCAGGAAGATCAAGTACTTGCTGCCGATGATTATGAGTTCATCCATGTCGAGATTATAACGTAGGTGAGCCTCCTCTAGCAAACACCTTCTCTGCTTACACAGGATATGCTGTTGCCTGACATGATTGACGTACTGTTCTTCACTGCGCCGATTGCCTAACTCTTGGCTGAAAGCTAGGATCCAGACTCTTTGACTATGCAAAACTGAATCTAAGATGAGTTTCTCTAACAACTCGGCCAACACCCCCCTGAAAGCAAACCTCAGTAGTACACTCATAAAGAAAACTGCTTTAAAAATTGCGTAAATCATGTGGATAAATTCGTGGATAACTCTATTGACTAGCGTTGATTGCTGGGAGTAGAATCGACACAGTGCATCAGAATTTGGACATGAGATGTCGCTCTCGTTTAATTGCAGGATCACGAACAAACGTGACCAGAGAGCCAGCCAGTTCAAGTATCATCGCTGTTTAGGCCAGATTCCCAAGAGATACTGTAAATACTGTAGCGGGGACTGCTTCATGGCAGCACTCTGCGTAACTCTTGCTCTGGGCGAATACTTCCGACAGCACAAGCTAGCGTCACCGCTTCACCACTCTCTAGACACCGATATAGCTCAATGACCTCAGCCCATGGCTGGTATAGAGCGCTTTCTCCCTCCAGTCTCAGCGTTTTGCAAGCGACGAATTCTATTACCACCAAACGTGGAGTGCCTACCGCGTGGGTGCCTGCCCAGCTTCCGGAACTGAAGAACTATACATCAGGGACCTACGGCGTCATATTCATTTGTACTTTTTGTGCCAACTTCTGCTGAGTACGTTTACCACCAGCAACGCGGTCGGGACCTCACAAATAGCCAACTCATCTCTGGACTTGACGTGGACGACTCTTTATGTGCCAGTACAGCAAAGTTTCGCGAATTGGATAAGCAGCGTCTTTGGTCGCAACCGTTGAAGACTCCCAATGGGTCATCGGTACACGTCAGCAATATGTCGCGCTCATAGCTGCTTAATTTTGCTGACCGCCTTGCTAATGTCTCGCATCAGAACACAACGATGCTATGGCACCGGGCAGTTCGCTCGGCCAATCAACCTAACGAGTGCTGTCGGCTTGCATTGCCTGTCCTCAAAGCAAGTAGTCTTCCGCTGAGAAATACATCTTACTGTTGTTATGTCAAGATAGCGAACTAGAATCAGCTCAGATTAGAGCGGGACCATCCTGCTTGGAGAAGACCGCCTAGGATAAACCCTTGGCACTATCGAGGTTTGGAAGTGGTTAAGATATCCTATAACGAAGGGCACAAAAGGCCTTGCGATAATGCATCAGAGGAGATTCGCTTTGGAATCTAGGCATAAGATGGTTGAACAACCGCCCGGCTGAGCTAGCTTAGCAGCTTCCTAGTTCTCCATGCTGCCTTAGCCAGTCTGGCGCCTTCTTCTGCGCATTTTTACATAAAGCGTAACGATGGCCCCTGCGGCAGCCCCTGCAACTACCGCTGCACCGATTATACCGCCGTTTAAGGACAAACATATCGGAGCAGCCGCCGTCGTTGGCGTCGGCGTGGACGTTGGCGCCGGTGCTGGAGTCAGCGTTGGAGCTGCAGTAGATGTCGCTATCAGAATGAACTTACCACTTATACCCTCCAGGATTGCACTTATCGTAACAGACCCTGCACTCAACCTCGTGATTAAGCCAGCCCTGTCAACAGTCGCTACCCCCGTGTCATAGCTGGACCAGGCCGCCTGATCGGTAATGTCCGCAGTGCTGCCGTCAGAATATGTAGCCGTAGCTACAAGTTGTTCTGTCTCTCCAATTGATAGCAAGCCGCTTCCCTTTATAGTTACCGCAATCGATATGATGCTGGACGTAAGTGTCGGGCTAGCCATGGACGCACCCGTTGGATTCGGTGTGTGTGTAGCTTCTGGTATGTATCCTCCACCTCCACCTCCACCTCCACCTATTGCTGAAGATGATGGTGTTGGTGTAGCTAGTAGCGTCTGAGTAGGTGTAGGCATTGGTGTAGCGGCTGGCATTGCTGTTGGCGCAGATATAGTTGTCGGTGTTGAGGTCGGCGTCGGCGCTGGCGTTGCTGTGAGCGTTAGCGTTGGTGTCGGCGTTGGCGTTGACGTTGGTGTCGGCGTTGGCGTCGCCGTTGGCGTCGGCGTTGGCGTGGGTGTTGACGTCGGTGTCGGCGTGGGCGTTGAAGTTGGCGTCGGCGTTGGCATTGACGTTGGTGTCGGCGTGGGTGTTGACGTCGGTGTCGGCGTGGGCGTCGCCGTTGGCGTCGGCGTTGGCATTG
>Ga0031655_10001207_pt1 | contig 15539 bp, 15 predicted proteins | sample FrelakmetHBP12HB_FD_55187 | JGI IMG/M metagenome (GOLD analysis project Ga0031655, IMG submission 55187) | Freshwater lake sediment microbial communities from the University of Notre Dame, USA, for methane emissions studies -HBP12 HB | ecosystem: Environmental > Aquatic > Freshwater > Lake >... | reverse complement strand
ATATCGGATATGATAAGACTGAAGGAACCCTTTCTCAGGTGCTCAAGGGCTTCCAAGCCATCTCTTGCACATACAACCTCATATTTCTCACTCCTGAGCAGAACCTCCAAGAGGTACAAGTTCTGTTCATTATCATCCACGACCATAACCTTCATATAGCCCTTACCCTCCCGTCACCCTTTTCCATTCGTCCTCTTCTATTGGAATGTCACAAGTATTTTCTTATCTCATCTACAAAGGTTTCAGGATTGACCGGTTTTTCGATATATCCCGTGCAACCCGCACCTAATGCTTTTTCTCGATCACCGATCATGGCATACGACGTTACCGCAATAATCGGTATTTCTCTGAGTTCCTCAAACGTTCTTAATTTCCGGGCGACACCGTACCCATCCATATCTGGTAATTGAATATCCAGAAGTATGGCAAGATATTTTGCAGAAAGTGCTTTTTCGATCCCTTCCACTGCACTCTGGGCCTCCTCCACTCGGAAACCGTTCTTTTCAAGCAAAAATTTCATTAAATATCTATTCTGCTCATTGTCCTCGATGACGAGTAGTGTATCCCTCATATTCGCTCTCCTTAACAAATTGGCAGGATGACGATGAAGGTGCTCCCCACACCTTCATTACTCTTTACGTGAATTTCGCCACCCATCATAATTACAAGCTTTCTTGTGATAGAAAGACCAAGACCGGTTCCCTCATACTTTCTCGAAAGTCCCGTATCAATCTGGCGGAAAGGTTTGAAAATCGTTTCCATATCTTCGGGCTTGATACCGATTCCGGTGTCGCTCACGGATAGGATTACTTTTGAATCCTGGAGAGAACAGGACACTCTTATCTCACCCATTTCCGTAAACTTGATTGCATTATTGAGGAGATTGATGAGTGTTTGTTCTACTCTTCTCTGGTCACCTGTAAAGGTGCCTATGGTATCTCCAATATGAAGATGAATGGGAAGGCCCTTCTTTTCTGCCATGGGCAATACCAGGTGAACCACCTTATCAAGGGATTTTCTTAAATCGAAAGGTTCCCGGGCAATCTCAAGTTGGCCTGCCTCGATCTTCGAAATATCGAGGACGTCATTGATCAATTCCAGAAGATGGTGAGCGCTCTTCTGTACCATACCGAGTTGTTTTTTCTGTTCATCGGTTAAGGGGCCCGCCAGACCCTGGTGTAGAATGCCGGTAAAACCAATGATAGAATTAAGAGGCGTCCGGAGTTCATGAGACATGGTTGCCAGAAAGGCTGATTTCAGTCTGTCAGCCTCTTCTGCCCTTTCCGTTGCCAATGCTAATTGCTCTGTCCGTATTCTGACAAGATCCTCGAGGTGGTCCCGATGTTCTCTTAATTCTCTCTCTGTATCCATAAGGGTCTGCTGGGTTCGGTTTAACGTATCAATCATTTTATTAAAAGAGTCGGCTAAGCCTCCAATTTCATCCCGGGAATGAACCTTGATGGTACGGTCCAGGTTCCCTGTTTTCGTCACGTCATCGATCTCTTTTTTGAATCTCTTTACTGGGTGCAACACAAAGACGTTCAACCCGGCCAAGGTCAAAATGCTGAGGAGCAAAAAGCCGAGAGATATTCCTGAAATCGTCAACAAAATCGGCCCTCGTATTTGTTTTTCAATATACCGGGACGGGATAAGGACGGCGATCGTCCAGTCCCCTTCTGTGATCTTACGGGAGAAAACATAATGGGGGGTGTTCTTTATGGAAACAGGAGAACCCCCTTGTTTGTTTTCTCCCAGGACCCCGGACAGCTCCTCAGAATATTCTTTTATATTCCTAAACCAAATGCTCTTATCCCGGCTTGCTAAGACGATCCTTTTTTTGTCGAGAAGAAACACTTCCCCTTCAGGGATCAATGTGGAATTAAGCATATAGATATAGTTGGTCAAATTGGCCAGGGTGACATCAATTCCTACAGCACCGAAGAAATTGCCCTGCTCATCAACCAATGCCTTGACGACGCCAATATTGATATCTTGAGTGGTCAGAGATGGATAGGGGTCAGTTCTCAGTACGGTTTTCGGGTTGTTTTTGGCCGCGATATACCAGGGGCGTGTTCGAGGGTCATAGCGTGTTGGCCGGTCCCGTTTATGGGAACGAACAAAACTACCGTTTTCCCGGCCCATGTAAATGGAATTCACGAACTGATGATTGTACCGATAGGTATTGAAGATATGGATGATGTGTTCTTCAAGGGTTCCTATTTTATATTTGAAGGTCGCTTCATCTGCGTTCAAAAAGCTCGTAAAACGCTTATCGTCCCTGGAGCGGACATACTCATTGGCTGATAGAGTGCGAACATCGTTTTCAACTCCATCAAAAAAGATGTTCAACATGAAGTCAATGTCATCGACTTGTTTTGATATTTCCTTCTGACTGGATTGAAATCTATCCTTCCAGAGTCTGTCATATAAAAATAGTCCCATAATAACAATGGTAGACAGGGTTGTTACAATAAAAAGTGATATCAATTTGGTCGTGAGCTTCATATCCCCTTCCTTGAGGAAACTCTCTCCAAAGACCCATTCAGTAGGCCTAAATATAAGGGTTGTTGAATTTACGATACCATAATTGAGGACTTTGTCAATAGCAAATTTTAGGGGCGTGAAATTCATCTTTTTAGGGATAATTGCTTGGAATCTGGTATAGCGATAGGGATATTCAACTTGATTGAGGAAGGAGTCAATGAGGAACCCCCCCAATATGCGTGGGTGCTTCTGGATCCCTAAAAGCGTGAATATGTTGCGAAGATGGTCACGCGCTCAGGAGGGTGGAAAGCTGCAAATATGTTAATAATATCGAAAGGATGCCATTCATCCACAGGTTTGAAAACCTGGGGTTTTCTGGCATGTTTTATAAATTGAACTGGATAAAGCCCCGTTGCTATAGTATTTCGTTTCGGGTATAGTTAGGTCAATTTTAGGGGGTGGTTTGCGCTTTCTTTTGAGATAACCTGTGTTCGGATTCGGAAACGAACCACGTAAAGACGAGTCCAGAGGGATCAGGCAGCCTTTTGGATTGACAAGAGCAGAAGGTGGATTCTCGCGAATGAGCTCAGACAACCCGATCCTGAACAACCCGCATGATGAACGGACGTGATATCACCGAACGTAAGCGGACCGAGGAGGCCTTGCGACAGCGTACTTTTGAACTCCAGAAACTGACCGAGTCGCTTGAGCAGCGGGTTCAGGAACGAACCGCGGAGCTGGAAAAAGCGAACGCAACTTTGCGCGATCTGTCATCAAGGCTTCTCTCCGCCCAGGAAGAGGAGAGAAAGAGGATCGCTGGAGAGATTCATGATTCCCTTGGGGGTTGCCTGAGCGGGATTAAATTCAAGGTGGAGAATACCCTGCGGCAGCTCGGAAAGACCACAAACCTTGCGACGGAGTCTTTAAGCACCGTCCTTCCCGTGATTCAAGAAGGGATCGAGGAATGTCGGAGAATGCAGCAGGATCTGCGTCCATCGATGCTCGATGACCTGGGTCTCTTGGCTACTCTTTCCTGGTTTTGTAGGAGGTACCAGACGATTTATACCAGGATTAAAGTCGAGCTTGAACAAACTCTCGAAGAAAAGGACATCCCCAATTCCTTGAAGATCGTTATCTTTAGGATGACGCAAGAAGGGATGAACAATATTGCCAAGCACAGCAAAGCGGAGCTTGTCCATTTGTCTTTGCGGAAGATGGACGGAAGAATCGAACTTGTTCTCGAAGACAATGGTCAGGGGTTCGATCTGAAAAAAGTGCTCGGTTCGGAGAGCACGAAGCGGGGATTAGGTCTCACGAGCATGAGGGAGCGGACTGAGCTTTCGGGGGGTTCTTTCAGTATTGAGTCCGCTGAGGGAAAAGGAACAACCGTTCGTGCCTCGTGGCCTTTTTAGAAAACAATCAGCACAGGCCAAAGGAACAGTAAGCAATCGAGGAGAAGGTAAGGGCTCTGCTTAACGAAATCCGTTAGCGGACTAATTATGAAGAATTCCTCATGATCATGATAAAGCAATTCATTGATCTTCGATAAGTATTCTGGTATATATTTGTTATGACAATCGAAAATTTGATCTGACGGTTTCCAAGTCTTTCTCGGCCTTTTTTTCAGGAGGTAGATAATTTATGGCCCAATTAGTCAGAGAGCAATATATCGTGGATGAAAAGGGCAAGCCTACCGCAGTAATTTTAGATATTCAAAAATACCGCAAGATGTTGTCCCTGGTACAGGAAAGGTTGGATCGTAAAGAATCTAAGCTCCTGTCTCAGTCTAAACACTTTAAGAAGCTTGTTCAGAAAGGTCTGAAGGAAATCAAGGAAGGTAAAACAAGTCCATGGAAGGAAGTGTGGGATGAGTTATGAAATCTACCTCTCTGAAACCTTCCAGAGGTGTATTAAACATTTAAAGAAGAAGTTTCCTCGCATTAAAGACGATCTTTATCCTCTTTTTCAAGACCTGCAAAAAGATCCACAGATCGGAGACCCTATTCCCGGCTGGAACCGAAAGGTATGGAAAATTCGAGTATCCAGCAGAGATCTGAAAAGGGGAAAGAGCGGGGCATTCCGAGTCATCTACGCATGGACTTCCGGAGAACAAATCTTTTACCCCTTATTCGCTTATTTTAAGGGGGAAAAGGAAGATATCACAAAAGCTGAAGTCGAAGCTTTACTTAGAAAACTGTTCTTGGAACTGGATCAATCTGGTTAAACTTCCATCTCAGAAAACGGTTGCTTATAATTCCTGGCATGTCTTTCTTCATCTCTTGAGGACTCGTTAAAAAGGTCATGGGCTTCGTTGATGTTTGCCTCCCTTGCCTTGAGGGCCGATTCCCTCTTCCCTTTGCTTGCACTGATCTCGCCTTTTAGCATCTTCTCCAGGTTCTCCTTGGTTCTCTCAGAGATAAGGCCGTTAAGTTCCGCATAGCGGGCCCCATGTTCTGCCTCCTCCCATGCATTTCTCTTGAGGGCCTCTGCGATCTCCGGGTATCCTTCGCGCTGAGCCTGCCTTGCCATCGCGAGACAAAGCCCCACCTCTTCCGTTTCTCCTTTGGAATTTGCTAATGCTGCTTCCTCGACCACCGTGCCGTTGCTTATTCCCAGCTTGTTTGTATTTGCATATTCCATGACGCACCTCCCAAAACAGGACTATTTAAGTCTTGTTCTTGGCAATAATCTTATGATCTTATGGAGGTCCATTTCAATCCTGCTGCCTCCCATCTGCATCTCTTTAATGCTACTTTGAAGAATCGAAAGAAACCTGTTTGACGACCATATCGACCACCGGTAGGGGAGACGGACTCAGGACGGGATCAGAAATCTTGACAACCCTTTCCATCGGTTATATCATGCCTTATGTCTGCTGGTGAAGCAGAAATATGAAGACGAGGAGGTAAGAGAAATGAGAAAGTACTTGCTTGTCTTAGTCATTTTCAGTCTCATCTTCGGCACCCATTCGCTGCCCGTCGCCTCGGCAAAAGAAAAATTGATCGTCTACACCTCCATGAAGGAGGTCCTGATCGGCAAGCTCCGGGATGCCTTTGTCAAGAAGTACCCGGATATCGACTTTGACTATTACTCGGCAGGTGCGGGCAAGCTCATGGCAAAAATCGCCGCAGAGCGCCAATCCGGAAAGATCATTGCCGATGTCTTATGGACAAGCGAAATCCCGGATTTCTACCAGCTAAAAAGCCAGGGGATCCTCGAAAAGTATATCTCTCCGGAATCGAAAAGCATTGTTAGCCCGGTGAAGGACCCCGAGGGATATTTTACACCTGCCAGGCTGGGAACCCTGGGAATCGCAGGTGTANAANATCCAAGAAGATCACAGATCCGCCCAAATCGTGGCAGGATATGCTCGATCCGCGGTTTAAGGATGGCTTCGGGATTGCCAACCCGGCTCTTTCCGGGACCGCCTGTGTCAGCGTGGCCATGATGGTCTACAACCTCGGTTGGGATTACATCGAAAAGCTCAGGGGAAACGGAACGAAGATGGGACAGGGATCCGGTCAGGTGGTGGATGACACGGCCTCGGGAGATTTGAAGGCCTCTCTGGCCGTCGATTATATCACCGTCGAAAAGATGGAAAAAGGAGCCCCTTTGGGCTTCATGTATCCAAAGGAGATGGTCGTCATTCCAAGCCCTGTAACCATCTTCAAGGGGTCTCCCAATGTCAAGGCAGCCCAGAAGTATATCGATTTCCTTCTCTCAAAGGAAGGTCAGGAGATGATCGCCTCAACGGGAACCCTTCCTATCCGGGAAGATGTCCCTATCGTCAAGGGATACGGATTGGTCCCCGCTAAAGAGGCTGAGAAGAGAGCGATGAAGATTGATTACCTTAAAATGTTAGATGAAAAGGAGGCCCTCATTCAGAAATTCAGCACGATCATGAGAGGGAAATGAAGGCGGCAGGCAGTAGGCAGAAGGCAGTGGAAGATATCAACCGGGAAGGCAGAAAAATACATTAACACGGACATATAGAAAGGTTTTGGTAATTCAGAGGACAAAACCTGCACGCTTTGCGCTATGCTCAATGCGCTTTGCGTCTTTCCGGACGGATCATGGCTGAAGTCAAATTAGAAAGAGTCGCGAAGTCCTACGGTAAAGAACCTCTCTTCCGGGATCTGAGTCTCACCGTCCGGGATGGAGAGTGTTTTACCCTTCTCGGTCCCTCGGGATGCGGGAAAACGGTGATCCTGAGGCTCATCGCAGGCTTCGAGCAGCCAGACTCGGGAGAAATCTCTATCGGAGACAGGCTCGTCTCCAGCACGACGAAGAAGATCCACCTTCCCCCTGAGGAGAGGAAGATCGGGGTCGTTTTCCAGGACTACGCGGTCTGGCCTCACAAAACCGTCTTCGACAATGTCATCTATCCTCTCCGGATTCAGGGAGTCCCTAAGCATGAAGCCCCTCGCCGGACAGAGCAGGTAATCGAACAGGTCAATCTGAAAGGCCTGGAGAGGAGATTTCCCTACCAGCTCTCAGGAGGACAACAGCAGCGGGTTGCCCTCGCCAGGGCGCTCGTTTCGAAGCCGGAGATCATGCTGCTCGACGAACCTCTCAGCAATCTCGACGCAAACCTCCGGGAAGAGATGAGATTCGAAATCAAGGCGCTGCAGGAAAATACCGGCGTCACCATTCTTTATGTCACCCACGACCAGGAGGTCGCCCTCGCCATTTCCGATCGGATGGCCATCATGGACAGGAAAGGCCTGATCCGTCAAATAGGGGCTCCGGACGAGATTTACGAAAACCCCTCTGATACGTTCGTTTTCAAGTTCATGGGCCTGTCCAACTTTCTTCCTCTGGAGCTGAGAGACAGCCGGGCCTTTGTACGAGAGACCCAGATGGCTATCGATGTCCATCTTCCCGAAGGGGTGAAAGGGGAGCGAGACTGGGTGATCGGGTGCCGGCCTTCGGATATCGATCTATCCAGAGGCGCGACAGGGGCCGACGCTGTGGTTAGAAAAGTTGTCCTTCTCGGAGCATCGATCGATTACCGAATCGAGCTGGGGAATCAAGAAGTAAGGGTCCAGAAGGATACGCGAGAGGCTATCGCTTCGGGCCTTCTCTTCTCCGAGGGGGATCCCTGCGTCTTGAAATGGAATCATGTGAAATGGTTTGAGCCTCAGAAGTTTGAGAGAGAGGACTGAAGAATGATGAACCTCAGAAGGTGGGGAGTCGCGGAAATCATTCTTCTCCTCTCGATCCTGATCCTGGTGGTCGTGGTCGCCATACCGGTCCTTCTCATCTTCTGGAATGCATTTCTGGTCGAAGGAAAGTTCAATGCCAATGACGTCGTAAAGGTCCTCGGCGAGCCCGATACTTATGAGGCCCTGAAGAACTCCGTCGTCATCGCGGTGGGAGTGACCTTCTTCAGCACCATCATAGGCGTCTTCTTCGCGTGGCTCGTTTCGAGAACCGATCTTCCGTTAAAAGAGACGATGAAACTCCTCTTCGTCGTCCCCTTTATGCTTCCCTCCTTTATTGGTGCCCTCGCATGGAAGATGTTGCTTTCTCCCAGGGCCGGTTACGTCAACCAATTTCTGATGGGGCTTTTCGGCCTGGAGGAACCCATTTTCAACGTCTACGGATTCGGAGGGATTATCGCCGTCGAGACGATGTACCTCTTCCCCTTCGTCTTCATTCAGGTCTGCGGGGCACTCGAGCGGATGGATCCGACCCTTGAGGAATCGGCCCGGATATCGGGCGCAGGCCTTTTCACGATCACCCGGAAGATCACGATCCCCCTGATCATGCCGAGCATCGTTGCCGGAGCCCTGCTGGTGGCCCTCTATTCCCTGGCGCACTTCGGCGTCCCGGCGATCCTGGGGACGGAGGTCGGCATCTATAACATCCCCACCAAGATTTATGAGAAGATCCATCAGAGCGCCGGTAGCTTCATGGCCATCCGGACAGGGACGGTGCTCGCCTCCATTCTTGTCGTCGCGGCCGGTGTCATCCTCTACCTGCAGAATTTCGTCCTCAAATCGGGCCGGTTCCAGATCATCGCCGGAAAGAGCGTCCGGCCCATGGTCCTGAAATTGCGAGGGCTTCGAATTCCCCTATTGATCGTCAGCATCATTTACCTTCTGATCACCGTGGTGATGCCGACAGTAACCATCTTCCTTGTGGGAGGTCTCAAGACCTACGGCCTCACCATGAGTCCTGAGAATTTTACTCTCCACAATTTCAAATATATTCTCTTCTCCTGGAAGATGACCAAGGATGCCATCTGGAACAGCCTCTACCTTTCCCTCTCTGCGGCCTTTGTCACCATGCTGGCCGGGGTCATGATCTCTTATGTCATCGTCAAGATGAGGGTGAAAGGGAAATGGTTCCTCGAATTCCTGGGAGTGCTTCCCTTCTCCGTTCCTGGAACGGTGATCGCCCTCGGTGTCATTCTCATGTGGAGTGGAAAGTTCGGAATCAATCTCTATAACACGGCATGGATCATCTTTGTTGCCTATATCGCCCGGTACATGGCGTTCTCACTGAAATCCAATTCCGCTGCCCTCGAACAGGTCCATGATTCTCTGGTCGAGGCTGCGAGGGCCTGCGGTGCGAGCCACTGGCAGGCCATGAGGAATATTGTTCTGCCTCTGATCCGGCCGGGGATGGTGGCGGCCTTCTTCCTGATTTTTCTCCCCGCCTTGAGGGAATTGACCACGTCGGTCCTTCTCTACGGGCCGACGACGCGGACCATCGGGGTGGCCATCTATACCCTGAACGAGGACGGAGAAACGGTCTATGCCGCAGCGCTTGCCTCGATCGCATTGGTCATTATTGTATTAGGCCATCTGATTATCAGAAGGATTACCCGGTCCAAAATCGAAGGAAGCCAATAATAGGAAATCATCCTGGGATTCATTCATGTCACATATCAGGCTGGTGAACGTTACAAAGAGATTTGGATCGGTGGTGGCGGTAGACCGCCTCAATCTCGAGATTGAGAAAGGGGAATGCTTCTCTCTCCTCGGTCCTTCCGGCTGCGGCAAGACGACAACGCTCAGGATGGTCGCTGGTTTTGAAGACCTCGATGAGGGGGAGATCATGGTAGGGGAGAGACTCTTTTCTTCAAGCTACAAGAAGTACTATCTCCCTCCCGAGAAGCGGGATTTCGGAATGGTCTTTCAGGCCTTTGCGGTCTGGCCGCATCTGAGCGTCTTTGACAATGTCGCCTTCCCCCTGAGAATCAGAAGGCTCCAGAAATCGGAAATCGTTGAAAGGACCCGCAGGGCTTTAAGTCACACAGGGTTATCAAAGGTTGAACGGAGCTTTCCCGGCGGACTTTCCGGAGGGGAGATGCAGAGGATTGCCCTTGCCAGGGCCATCGCCATCAACCCTGTTGTGATGCTCCTCGACGAACCGCTTTCAAACCTGGACCCCAAGCTTCGGGAAGAGATGCGATTCGAGATCAAGGACCTTCAGAAAAAATTCGAATTTACCATCCTTTATGTCACCCACGATCAGGCTGAGGCCATGGCCCTCTCCGATCGAATGCTCGTCATGTCGATGGGAGTGGTTCAGCAGGTGGATACCCCCTTAAACATTTACAACTGTCCTGTGAATCAATTCGTTTTCAGTTTCATCGGCCTCTCCAACTTCATCCCCGTTGAGATTTCAGACGGCAAAGTCTATGTCGAGGGAGCTCAGGATGCTGGGCCGATTCCCGTGGAGATTCCTGCACACCTGAAAAGCAATCGGGTGACACTGGCCTGCAGGCCGTCGGAAATAGAACTCGTGTCCGATGGAGGAACGAGGGGGATTGTAAAACGAAAAGTCAACCTCGGTGACATCATCGATTACCGTGTGGAGATTGGAGCCATTGAGGTTCGAATTCAGAGAAACCGCCGGAAAAGCCTTTTCAATGAGGGTGAAACCTGCGCTCTGAAATTCAACCGCCTCTTCTGGTATGAGAGAGAGAAGTGAAACTTCCAAGTCACAAATTCCAAACTCCAAATAAATCCAAAATTCGTAACACTTTAGCACTTTGAAACGGAGCGCTAATGGGTTCACTTTTTCTGTCATTCCCGTGAAAACGGGAATCCAGGACCAAGAAAAAAGAACCTGGATTCCTGCTTCGTGCCAGGAGGCACAGTCCTCAAGATATTCAGGTTCTTAATCTCACCCTTTGATCCATGCCCGGGTCTTCCCGATCACGTCACGGTTCACTACGGATTCCGGCCATTTTCCCACGAGGACATCCGAGACGCCCTGGGCTGTCCTTCGTTTCAATTCGTGGAAGGATTCCTCGGAATAGAAGCTGGTGTGGGGAGAAAGGATCACATTCTTCATTTTCAAGAGAGGGTTCTGAGGATCGGGCGGTTCCTTCTCGAGCACATCGAGGCCCGCACCGGAGAGAAGCCCTTCCGCCAGTGCCACTCCCAGGGCTTTTTCGTCGACGATCGGCCCCCTCGACGTATTGATGAGAAAGGGCTTCTTCGCCATCTTCCTGAATTCCTTCTCCCCGATCATATGGCGAGTCGACTCATTTAAAGGACAATGGATCGAAATGAAATCGGAGTCCTTCAAAAGCGTATCGAGGTCGGTCAATCCTATTCCCTCCCCTGCTTCCTTAATATAAGGGTCGAAGGCGACGACCCTGACGTCGAATGCAGCGAGTCTTCTCGCCACCGCCTGACCAATCTTGCCACACCCGACCAGGCCCATCGTCCTTCCTTGAATTCGATGGATGGGTGCTCCCCGGCGGCACTCCCACTGGCCTGACTTTACCTGATGATCGAAGAAGGCCGTCTTCCTTATCAGCGTCAGGAGCAGGGCGACGGCTTGATCTGCCACTTCATTGACGCAGTAATCGGGAACATTGGCTACGATGATCCCCAATTCCGTTGACGCTTTAAGGTCAATGGAATCCACTCCAATGCCATATCGGACAATCACCTTGCATCGGGGAAGATTCTCAAGGACCCTTCGCGTCATGAGGGAGTACTGATTGAGGATTCCATCCGCCTCCAGGCACGTACGGATAAGGTCCTCCTCGGTCTTCGCCTGGACGAAGGTGAGCTCCGCCCCAATCCGGGCGAACTCTTCCTTCTCCTCTTCGATGGAGCCATGATCACAATCGCTGATGACCNCCTTCCAGGACATACCTCCCCCTCCCTGCTGCCTTAAATTCCAAATCCTAAATTCCAATCACCGTATAAAGCCAAAAGAAACAACCCGACGTTTCGAATTTCGAGTATAACCCCACCTAACCTCCCCTTACCTCAAGGGGAGAAAATTACCCCCTCTTGGGTTAAGAGGGGGCAGGAGGAGTTACCCCTATTGGTGCTTCTCGAGAACCTACCTAAACCTATCCCATGCATGCTTATCCTGGCTCATTTCATATTTCGATCCCCAGCATCCTGGCCGGATTGGTCGAGACCATCAGCCGGACATCATCTTCCGAGATTCCAAGATCAAGCATATCCTTGATATAGATCCCCATCTGCTGGGCCGGAATCGGATTGAGCCACTGCCCCGCATCCGTCGACATGACAATATATTTCGCCCCAATTGCACGGATGGCATCAGCAATCGTCTTTTGAGTGATCGGGTAGGCCACCTGCCGGGTGACGTCATTGAAGACATGCTCAAGAAACATGGCGCCGCTGTCGAGGACTTCTTTCATATCCTCGTTCGTATAATTGACAAACGTCGCCAGCGGGTGGGTCACAATGATCTTCTTCACCCCCGCCTTCACGGCTTCTCTGACCACGACCTTTGCCTCCTGAATCGTGATGTGTCCTGTTCCCAGTGCGACATCATACTCTGCAATCTTCTTAAAAATCGGAGAGAGCTCTTCCTTCAGGGTCCCGTCTTCTTTCAGCAGATAGATCCCCTTCATGTCCGCTTTGACCGCCTTGGCCAGGGTTGGAACATGGTCCTTCTGGGCCACGTAGTGGCTGGCATGGATGGTGGGGAGCCAGACCTCCTTTGCTCCCATCTTAAGGGCTACCTCGACTGCTTCAAGATTGATCCCTCCCACCGGAAGGTTCAGCGCAATTGCGCCGTAGACCGGGAAATCCGCCTGCTCACTGGCAACCTCTGCCCGATCGGCTGTGATCACGACATGGCTCTTGATTAAGATGGCACGCATCCTCTCCTCTTTCGCGCTGAGAGCCAGGTCGATGTCATTCATGATCCGGGGAAAGATATCCGGAGCAGAATGAATGTGGACATCAATAGAGCCTTCAAGTAGTTTCTGAACACGCTTCTCGAATCGCAGCATCATCGCCTCCCTTACGTCAAAAATGGGGATATGGGGTGATGGGAAAATGGGGAGAAAGGAAATATTTCCCTCTATCAGCCTTACATCTGAATTCCAGCCCTTAAAAATAGATCTCGGTCTGGTTGATCGCCGGGTCCACGGCTGCCTTTATCCTGCCATCGTCAATCACTCCGATCACGATCACCATCTTGATTGAGGCGATGGTTCCTTTCGTAAGATGCCCCCCCAGTGTCACGATCTTATCATCGATAACGAGAGAGGCCATAAAATGGGCATGGACTTCGATCTCGCCATTTTCCTTCGTAGCGATCCATCCGGGAAGAGAGACAAGTTCCATCGCTTGCTCTAATTCGAGGTAGACGCGGTACTTGTCTTCCATCTTGTAATCCGGAGGCATCATCTTGGCGTTTCGAAAGACAGCCTTTCCGAGGGCTCCAATACCGGAGAGAATCACACCGCTCCGAATGTTCTCCTGCCGGGCAATCTCCTTGATTCCATCCAATAGATCGGTCCCGATCTTCAACTTTCCCATCACAATCCGGCTGAATTGATAACTTCCCGTCCGCTCCAGTAACTTCGAATCAGATCCCATGGCATAATCTCCTTATGTTTACTTTTTGGGGGCCTCTTTGGCGAGTTCCGCATCGACCTTCGCGATCTTCGCCGATTCGACATCCAGGTACTTCGCCAACTCATCTCCATTCAGGAAATAGACCTCATCGCCCGGTTCCTCGATCATGTCGATGAATTTCTTATCTTCAGCGACCTTCCTCGTCACCTCTCTGAGCTTATCCACAATCGGTTTCGGGGTCTTCAGGGGAGCCAGAATACCCACCCATCCGTAGTATTCAGCATCGATGCCAAGTTCCTTAACCGTGGGGATATTGGGAATGGACTTAAGTCTTTTCCCGCCGATCACAGCGAGAACCTTTAACTTGTTTCCCCGCACAAGGGGAAGCGTTGTGGGAGGATACTGGGCACCGAAATCCACATGTTTGCCCACGACGGCAGCGAGGCAGGGACCTCCTCCGGAGTACGGGACATGGCGAAACTTCACTCCTGCGCCATGCCCTAAGATCTCAACGGGCAGGTGGCTCATTCCGTAGAGGCCTCCGGAGCAGAAGGCCAGCTGGCCCGGTTTCGCCTTGGCGTCACTGATGAAATCAGCCAGACTCTTGTAAGGGGCATCGGGATGGACGATGAGCAGCGTCGGGCTCATCGTGAACGAACCGATGCCGATGAAATCGTGCCGTGTAAAAGGAGGCTTCCGACCATTTGCAATCTCCCATTCCACCGCATTCGTCAGATTGACGGAACCGACGGTCAGTGTATATCCGTCAGGAGTGGCCTGAGCACCTGCCAATCCTCCCACCATCCCTGTCGCTCCCACCTTATTGACTACGACAATGGGTTGTCCCAGCATTTTCTCCGCAATCGTCGCGAAGGCCCTTGCCTGAAGATCAAGAGTCCCGCCGGGCGGCATGGGATTGATCAGCGTGATGGGCTTAGTAGGGTAATCAGCGGCAAGAGAAGCGCCGACCATGAGCAAAGATAAAACCCCAACGAGTGCTACCAGCTTGATCCCCGTTTTCATGTCTGTTTCCTCCTTATTATTCTCCTTCTTCCAGGGCCTTCTCCCAGGTTGCCTTAGGTCTCACTGCCCTGTAGATATTCCAGAGCAACAAGACCCCGGACAGCCCGATCAGGGTAAGGGTAATCGGGCTCTCCCAGAAAATGGCGAAAGACCCTGCGCTTCGCATAAGCGACTGCCGAAAGGCCATCTCGATGGTAGGCCCTATAATTATCGCAAGGATGAAGGGAGCAATGTCATACTCCAGTTTTCGAAAAACATAACCAAAAACCCCAAAACTCAAGAGAATCAACAGCTCGGACGTGCTTGCGTTGACCGAGTAGGTCCCGACAAGACAGATCAATAATATGATTGGAAATAGAATCCGAAAAGGTACCCTGAGCAGGTTGACGAAGATGCCAACGAGAGGAAGGTTCAGAATGACCAGGATGACGTTTCCGATGTACATGCTTGCGATCAGGCCCCAGAAGATCTGTGGCTGTTCTGTGATGAAAAGAGGGCCGGGACGAACACCGTGAATCAAAAGAGCGATCATCATGACTGCAGGAGCCGGTCCCGTAGGAATACCCAGGCCCAGAAACGGGATCATCGCACTTTCTGATGCAGCATTATTTGCCGTTTCAGGCCCTGCCACACCCTCAATGCGGCCCGTGCCGAATTCTTCAGGGTTCTTCGCCACGCGCTTCTCGACGGTATAACTCACAAAGCTCGCAAGGACATGGGCAGAACCCGGTAAAAGGCCGATCACAAACCCAAGGCCTGTTCCCCGAAAGATGGGACCCCAGGAAGCGCGAAACTCTTTCCGGGTTGGCAGAAGTTCCCGGAGTCTCACTTTAAAGATCTCCCGAATCAGGCTTTCCTCCGTAGAGACGAGAATCTCTCCGATTCCAAAGGCTCCCATGGCGACAGGAATGAATCCAATGCCGTCATAGAGCTCTTTAATACCGTGGGTAAAGCGCATCGTCCCGGTGAGGGGGTCCATCCCGATTGTGCCGACCAGGAGCCCCATAAGAATCATGGGCACGGTCTTGAAAAAAGAGCCTTTCCCCAGAGACCCTAACAGAATAAAGGCGACCAGAAGCACAGCGAACATCTCCGGAGGACCAAATTTCATTGCAAAGTTGGCCAGGAACGGGGCCAAGAGCATAAGACCGGCAACACCCAGGGTGCCCCCAACCCACGAGCCCCATGCCGCAATGAAAAGGGCAGCTCCTCCCC
>Ga0031655_10001206_pt1 | contig 15546 bp, 18 predicted proteins | sample FrelakmetHBP12HB_FD_55187 | JGI IMG/M metagenome (GOLD analysis project Ga0031655, IMG submission 55187) | Freshwater lake sediment microbial communities from the University of Notre Dame, USA, for methane emissions studies -HBP12 HB | ecosystem: Environmental > Aquatic > Freshwater > Lake >... | reverse complement strand
CCTGCCGGTGACGAGCTACAGTATAAAATCAGTGGCTCCATATTTTGGCTTCCACTGGGATGCCGAAGATGCTGGCGGGCTCAATTCAGAGGCATGGTATAAGGAATGGATGGAAACAGGGGACGAATCAATCCTTGAGAAGATTTTGCGCTATAATTTAGATGATGTTCGCGCTATGGAGGAAATTGACCGGGCATTGCGGAAATGTATACTTGATTCTCATATCCGGATTTAAAGCTTAATATCATCTTCAAACCCTACAAGGAGGACTTATGGGAAAGGCAATTGGTCAATATTCCTATGAGGTGAATATCTCAGGCGAAGCTGCGAGTCGACCGATTTACGAACGTATTTTGGCAAAAGAAGCAAATCTGAAGGAATCATGGTTCCGTGATGCCATCTTTGATAATCCGGAGATCGTTATCGGAGTCTGCCGGGAAGCCGGTCTCGTAGATGACGGAGAATCATGGTTTGCATGGGCACGAGAGTTCAACCTTGATGCCGGTCCGGTTGATGTGCTTCTGCTGTCTTCACGTGGAAGAATTGGTATTGTTGAGACAAAACTCTCATTCAACCCTGAGCGTCGACGTGAAGTCGTGGCTCAAATTTGTGACTACGCACTGGCTCTCCAGGAGAAGTCTTATGAGGAACTGCCAGAGAAGCCACTAACTAACAATACCGAGCTACCGACCGAGAATGATGTTAGAGAATCATTATCTATTGGAAATTTCCTCTTAATTATTGCAGGTGATCAACTAGATCCACGTGCCCTACGTTTGGGAACGGCAATCCTAGCAGGCCATCTGACCAGTGAATGGGATCTTGCGATGGTCGACATGAACCTTTTTGTGGACAAAATTTCGCAGCCACCGAGGCATCTCATGATTCCAGAGTTAAGGGGTCAATTGGTACACGAAACTAGGCAGGTAGTACGCGTAATTGTACAAGGCGATAAGCCAGAAGCAAAGATTAAAGTTGAACGGATTATAACTCCGGTTCCTGTCATTAGTGATCGCGTACAGTGGAACTATGAAAGTTTTTTTGCGGCGCTTACATCAGCCCATGTTTCTCAGGAATTTCGAGATTTCGCACAACGTCTAAGCGAATTGCCAAAACGCTATTCCGGCGTTAGTATCATATTCGGAACTGGTAAAACGGCTTCAATGACTTTACGCAAGTTGGGTCATAGCATCATCTCGGTCATTCTGGACGGACGAGTAGAAGTGAAACCTCGCCAGTACATTGAAGACGCCCTTGGCGTAGATGGGGCCAGAGAATACTTGTCTGCGATTGAACAGTATTGGGGACCGGAGTATGTCGATAGTTTTCAACGACCATCGGCTGATAAGGTCGCGGTCCACGCTAACCAAATTTTAGCTGCGCTTGAAAATGCCTTAAAGTTGAATTCCGGCACGGACAGATAGGAGAGAGCGAATGGATGTGGGTACGGGTAAAAACCTCTCACGATGAGCAATAACTAGTTTTTGGCTGGCTTGATAGTGAGCCAATTGTGAATACCGATCTGATGATCGGAATGGAGTTGGCTGTCAGTTTTGATAACATTAAGGAGGAGGAATTCATGAGAATAGTCCGTTTAAAAAGAATAGAGTTGCTGAAAAAAGTAAAAGTAAATAGAGCTAATCACCGCGCTGTGTTTGAAAAAGCATTAGAAGGTTACCGTAAGGCGGTGATTAAGGAGTTGGAAAAAATGCTTGAGGAAGCAAAAAAGGGATTGAGGATAAGACGCGCGGTTATGCTGGTCGAACCAATTGATCAAAGGCGCGAATATGACAGAATCATAAAGATGCTTGAAATGTCAATGGATGATATAGTCGAGCTAGATGAGAAAGAATTTTCACAATACGTCATGGATGATTGGTCATGGAAAGCACACTTTTTGGAGACTACAAATCCGTACACAAAAGCATGATAACAACTAACTCATTAGCTTAGGGGAGGTTACTAAAGTGAATCCATCTGAATTTTTGTTATATGTAAAAACAATTAATGAGGACGAGCAGATCATTAATCGTAGAAGGGGTTCAGAGGAAAATATAAAAATAAAAATAATAGTTCCTCTATTGCAGACCCTTGGATGGGATCTATTAAATGATATGGATTTTGAAAATAAAGGATGTGATATTCTCTTGCTTAAAGAAGGTAAACCTCTAATCATTGTTGAAACAAAAGCGTGGACCCCAAATATTACACAATATTTGAATCAATGTCTTGAATATTCTTTCAAGTTCCGAACACCCTGGATACTAATAACCTCAGGGCAAGAAACGTCGCTTTATTGCAGTTTGATTAATCCTCGTGATTTTAATGCTACAGAACCCTTGCTCAACTTTTCATTTACTGACTTGAAAAGTATAAAGGGCAATAAGATTCTTGAGGAGTTATTATTCTTAATAGGTAAGAATAAGGCTATTAATGGCGCGAAGGAACTTGAAAAATCAGCTTCACGCCGGATCTCAGAAAAAACTCTCGATGCAGCATATAAAGATTTTTTTTCTATGGCAGAGAATTTTAAGTCTGCAGTTAAATCAATAAAAATTAACGAGAAGGATTTCTTAGAATCAGCTAAACAGCAACCTCCAGAGATATGTAACGCATTAAATTACATATATAGTGAAATGACCAAATTCGTCGAGCTTAATAGGAATATTAGCATCCGTTCTAGAAGCAAGTCGATTGGAATAGAATACATGCATCACATTAAGCCCAGAGATAAAATCAGAGGTTTATTTGGCATTTACCCCCAAAATAAAGCTCATGTATCTTTTAGTTTTAAAGGGTGGGCACATTTAAAAGTAACACAAGAAACCTTAGATAAACTCAGATCCTTTCGTCGAAAGGTATCTGACATAGAATGGGCAAAATCTCTCACAGAACTTTTAAAACAGGCGATTAAAGAAATAGTTTAAGAAACGACTGCTGATCATTTGTAATGGCGAATATTATCTTAAAAAAAGAGTATATTTAATAGAATGGGTCAAATCTTAAAAATATTTTCTTAAAAATATCGGTTACTGAAAATCGTTTCCCTTATGTATGAAATATTAAGAATACTCTTAAATATATCGGCTGAAACGAGAAAGCTCTCCTTATATATGTATGAAGCGCTCAAAATCCATCTTTGAATTACTTTAATATGGATCCAACTTCTTGTTCAGAAAAGCCCATTTCCCTTAAATATCTTCTTTTTTTTGCAATGCTAGAAAGTTGTAATTCATTGAGCACAACATTTATTTCCTTCAATACCCCTTCATCTTTTGGAGCAATTTTGATGGCGGCTTGAAAACTTGTTATTGCTTCTTTGAATGACTTTGCATATTCATAGGCTAATCCAAGTTGATAACGAGCATCTCTATCCCTTGGAGACAAAACAATCACCTGTTTGTAATATCTTATAGCATTATCATAACGTCCTGTTTCCAAATACACCTCGCCTAATCCGAAAAGGGCTGACGTATAAGAATTGTCTATTTCAAGTGTCTTTTCATAATACCTCTTGGCTTCGTCATAGTCACCTTTCCCTAGAGATACATCGCCTAACTTGCTCAAAACATTTTTTTGTTGTTGTACAGAGTATGGAAACATTTGCACATACCGAAAGGCTTGTTCATATTTTTTCTGTGATTCGGTGTAGTTGCCGTGGTCGTAGAATACAGATCCGTCATTTATTAAATTTTCAACTGTATTTCTAAAGTACAAGAACGAACTCAATGCCCCTGCAATCAACAAACTTAAAATTAAGACGGAAATCAGAGGATTCCTTTTGATCCACTTTAATAGTTTCCCGATTATACCGACAGGTTTTGCACTGATAGGTTTCGAATCCAAAAAATTTATTATATCTTTTTTCAAAAGCTCCGCACTATGATAACGTTTTTCCGGTCTTTTTTCTAAGCACTTCACAATAATAGCGTCCGCATCTTTGGGGAAATTTCTATTTTGACTCCGAAGTTGGGGCGGATCTGTATTCATAATATTAGTTATTGATTTAGATAAACTTTCCTCGTAGAAGGGATGCTTCAGGCTCAATAACTCATAGAGAGTAACGCCTAACGACCAAATGTCTGTATAATAACCGATTAGATTTGATTGAATTTGTTCTGGAGCAGCATAAGCTATTGTACCGAGAAAATCACTCGATTGTGTAGTAACAAGAGCTTTAATATCTCTGGCTAATCCAAAATCTACCAGTATTGGGATACCATCGGCAGTAAGCATTATATTGGAAGACTTTATATCACCATGAAAAATATTGTTTTGGTGTGCATATGTGAGAGCATCTAAGATTTCTGAGAATATTGAAAAGACAAATCTGTAGTAAGGCATGTCCCAAAAAGATGGGGCACGCTTGACCATAATAGAATCTTGTGAACCATTTCTTGGACGATCTGATTTAAGTCTGATAAAGTCTTCATGCGACTGAATGATGTCTCTCACTCGTTCAGCATTGATTTGGGATGGCGATAATCTTTTTAGATTGGCGATAACTTTATTCAGAGAAAGTCCAGGAACGAAGGCCATTGCTATATAATAAGTGCCCTTTTCTTCACCGTAAGAATAAATAGGAACAATATTTGGATGAGCAAATCTTGCTATGACTTTCGCTTCTTTTTTGAAACGTGTAAGCATTCCCGAATCAAAAGAGAAACCAAATGGCAGGATCTTTAAAGCCACAAATCTTTCAAGGGACACCTGCCAGGCAAGGTAAACAATACCCATTCCCCCGCGACCGATTTCTTCATGAATGACATAATCACCAATTTTCTGTCCTAACAGATTTTCAACATCGAAATTGTCATTCAGCAATCTAACGAGATTATATTTTTGTTCAAAGACCCTCTCCCATGAAGGGTATTTATCACAGTATTCCTTTACAATGCTTGAATCATTGCTGAAGAGCAATTTTTCAACGAATTCATTTACAATGTCTTCTTGTAAATTCTCTGTTCCCATTATTCACGGAGTTCCTGGAGTGTTGAATTCTTCTCAGCCAATGTAACAAGTTTCACAAAAGCGCGGCTGAATTGTTTTCTCACAGCATCTTCTGATTTTTGTGCCATCTCGGCTATTTCCCGGAATGTTAACTCTTCAAGTCTATGCTGAATTATTATTTCTCGCTCCTTATCATCTAACTGTAGCATGATATCATCTATAGCTGATCTAATATTCTGTTTCAGGAGACATTGTGTCGGAGAAGTATTCGCGGCCGGCAAAATATCGACTAGTCTTAAACCGTCATCTGAATCCATTTCCTGTATGTCGTACAAAGATCTCTCTCCTCCCGGAGCTGCCCTTTTTTTAGCCAGATTATAATCGAGAAGATCCTTGATGTGATTTTCAATAATCTTGCTCAACCAGTGACAAAGGGAGCCTTTGGTTAAAGGTCTAAAATCCTGAATTTTGTTAAATGCAGTGAGAAAAACTTCCTGTAGAATGTCCATTGACTGAACTTTCAACAGATTCCTGGTCCTATTATCTAATCTTAATCGAACAATCCTGAGGATTTTTCCCTGATACCTTGCAAAAAGCTTGTGAAACGCTTCAGAATCACCAAGTTTGCATTGGTTTATGAGAACTTCGGTCTCTATATCCATAGTAAAAATTTGCCTAGGCCATGTCCGGTTTTTTCTGTGAATTCCGTTTTAATAGGCAGGAGCACCTAAAAACCAATCGAAAGGAGAAAGAGAAAATGAGAAAAGTAATATTAATAATCGTCGCATTTTGCTTGGTCTTCACAATCGTTTCTGAAAATGCCCTGGCTGATAGTGTAAGTGGGTATTACCGCAGCAATGGAACTTATGTTGCACCCTATTACAGAAGCCACCCAAATCATACTGTAACTGATAACTATAGTTTTAAAGGAAATACCAATCCGTATACTGGTCAAGAGGGCCATAATTACTATAGACATAGTCCGACAAGCCCTTATTACGATGGAACCAGACAAAATGACAGTGGAACCAGGCGGTATGGCAATGAAACGATACGATATCACAACAAATATTACAATAGATAAGTGGATAATAACTAACTGCCCATACTAATTGTTAGCCTTGGAGGCACCAATATTATCATTTGGTAAGTGTAACCAGTATGAGATGCAGCTTTTGATTACACGGGTTGGGCGATGTTGAAAAAGTAGCAATCGGTTTTCTTGTTCAGCCCGTGCTGAAAGTAGGAATGTATAAGGTCTTCTTTTCATAATTGATTTCTAGTGAAAATCTTGATAGCTGTAGCCTATATAGATTTGCACGTGCATAAGAGTTCCTAACCCTTTAACCTTGTGTGAGGGTACCATGAACTGATTATTGAAACCCTGTTACTCAAGAGCGAACGGGGTTTTTTGTTTTGAAAATTTTTTATCCTTGAGGAGGAAAAAATGAAAACGTCCGTTATACTACTCTTGGCAATCGGAATAATAACTTTAATGGCTTATCCTGTAAAAGCCAGTTCAATTGATGTATCTGGATATACTGATAAAGGAGTTTATGTATATGGAGAGCTGGATGTAAACTCTGACGGCTCAGTGGATGGGTATGTGTACACAAGGAATGGACGGTCAATTTACGTGGAGGGAGAGTTGGAGAGTGGTGGTACTGTAGATATTGAAAGCGATAGCTGGGGTGGCGGAGGATATGAACTTGACATAGATTGATAAAATGACCACCAACGTTCTATGATTAAGAACCTCCGTGAAGTAAGTATCGTAGCTGATTTGCAGATATGTTGTCACACACAAACCTTAGGTCAACGGCATGCATGCTGGTGTAAATATTATGAGTTAAGGGAGGAAATCAGCGTGAATCTTTTTGGAAAGAAATTAAAACCTATAGTTATCAAAATATCGCTTATCTTACTCCTTATATCAACTATGTTTCCTCCTTTCATTTGTGTGATGCATTTAGAAAGAGGTGAGTGGCAATGGCATAGTAGAGAATGGGGGTTTATTTTTTATGCACCTAACTGTATGGATATATATGGCAAGACTATGGAAATTGATATTCGCACACTTGCAGTAGAATACATTCTTATAATAATTCTTGGTTGTCTCATACATATGTTCATGAGAGAGAAAAGGTCAAAGGTCAAAAAATGCCTATACTGTGCTGAAGAAATTGAATCAGATGCCGTGAAATGCAGATTTTGCGGAGAACCAGTCTCTTCCGCAACTAAGTAACTCGTTCAACTACAGATAGAATAGAAAATGAAAAAATGTCCCTTTTGTGCTGAAGAAATTCAAGATGCTGCAAAAAAGTGCAGATACTGTAGAGAATGGCTTGACAAAAAAGAACAAATCGCTGTGGAAAAAGAGCGTTACCAAGAAGGTGTATCTGGCGAGTCAGTTAAAACAGATTTACTATTAGATGTTACATTTCCTGCTCCAAGTGAAAAGAATGTCATCGTCTCAGGAGAAAAGGGAATTGCTGAATTAGCGTCAGGTGGTGAAAAAGTTGTTGGCACTCAAAAATATATCTTACAAAAAGATAGAGAAGGAGAAGCATTTTGCCTTGGATGCAGAAAAATGGGTAAATTAACAGACCTTTATTACTGCAAGGAAACAGATGAATATTACCATGAACAATGCCTCATAAATGATGTGCCTATCAAGCACTCAAGAGCTAAGGGCACTTTTCTTTCGGTATTATATGTTTCTTATTTAATTATATTTGGAATTGCGTTTATTGGCAATACTATGAGTGTACTCATCTCCCCTACCACCAACAGGTATACTTGGATGGGTTTCAGTCTTTGGTGCGGTGTGACAGCCGCAGTCGTTGCAAGACGAAATGGCAAGTCTGGTTTATTGTGGTTTTTCATTGGACTTATACCTATTGGGCTCAGTATTATTTTTGTATTGGGTTTCTTAAGAGGTATTCTACATCATCCCTGATAAGAAGCCGCATATGATTGGTATTCATATAACATATCAACATAACTGAATTGCCTATCAATCCGTCTCAGATTTTGAAAGAGGTCTAATGTATGAAGTCAGCGTGGTTATGCATTATACTAATTTTTTTAGCTGTCGTGGTGAACGCTGACAGTAAAACAGAGATGTGGGAACAAGAACAACTGAATGAAACATATATGCGGTCAATATCAAAGGACGAATACATGGCAAAGACGATCAATTCTCTTAAGGTTTGTAATAGTCAGCATTGCTTAAAGACTATGGCTGGTGTTGCTGGTGATTGTGTTGTATGGGCATCTGGTAAAAAAGCGAGCTTCTGCAAGAACTATGAGGAAAAATATATAAAAACATACTGTCCTTCAAAAGATCTTGACAATAGTACTTGTAGATTACTGTATGCCCTTAAGAAAGTATACTGTAAAAAAAATAATAAGTAACTGAGTTGCGGAGATGCACCACAATGACCAGCACCCGAATTAGACTCGTTGCTTTTTGCATCACCGTAGCGATTATCCATTTATCCTCTCCATGCGCCTATCCCTGGTCTTCTGCGACACACACATTTATCGCCCAGAAGGCAGGAGTGCCAAATCCACAATATGCAAACTTTCCAGATTTAAGTAGAAATGAGAACTTGTCTTTACTGGGTCCTTATCACTGGCACGATGCCTCACCAAACATAACAGTAACACCAGACTATATCGATCAATATCAGATTACGGTTGGGGATTATGTAAAGGCTGGTGCAGGTGAATCTAAGCCGATAAAGATCAGGATCCCTGACCATGTAGGAGTCCTTTATTGGGAGATAATGCAACTCTATCAAAAGATGAAAGGCAAGACAGGCTGGGAGTATGATTATTATTTATTGAACATAGCCCACTACGTGGGTGATCTTTCCCAGCCGTTGCATAACTATCCATATGGCAATGACCCTGCAAGCGATGGGAAGATCTATGAGCAAATAGGCATGTGGGCCAAAGAGAACCATAGAGCCTTTGATGATGTTCTTGAGTCATCTTTGCCATTAGACCAAAAGACAGAGAAGACCTTTGACTCATTGATTGATGTGCCCTCAATAAAGTCCCTAGATGACCTGAAAAGAGAAATTTCAAAAGCGGCAAACCATTCTATTGCACTTGCGAATAAGTGCTATTCCGAGGGAAGGATAATCACAAAGGAAGAGGCTCTGAAGCAGGTAGCAAAGTCCGTATCGTTATTAAAGGCCATCATTGCAAGCACAAAGAATAATTCTGAAGGAGGGGGAAAATGATTACAGTCAGACACAATAAAGTCATATTGGCCGTCATACTGACCCTGATATGCATTTGCTTGATTCCCAAGACGGTAGATGCACAGGCCATCAAAACCACAGTTGCTGAGATTCTTAGTAATCCAGATAAGTATGATGGGAAGATGGTTCAGGTAGACGGGAAGGTTTATTCATTGAAACCCACAGTTTCAAAAAGAGGGAATCCGTATTACACCTTCAGCGTAAAGGGCGTTTCAAATGGCGCCTTGAAAGTTTTCAGTTTTGGATCTCCGTCTGTAAAGAATGAAGATTCCGTCACGGTTAGAGGTACATATCAAAAGGTCAAGCACGTTCCTCCAAGATTTACCTTCCATAATGAAATAGACGCATCGGATGGAAGTGTAGAGAAAAACTGAAAGCAGGAAGTTACATTTTTTATTTGGGAGCTTGTGCTGGGAGGCATTAACATGAAAGAAACTATTTCAGAAATAAAAGAAGGTGCCGCTCATATCAGGTTGATGAAGGAAATCTATGATAAAGAAGCTGTCTTAAATGCCACATATAAAATGACTGATAAATATTCAGTACTGATAAAACCTGTTGGGGATCATGAAATGTCAGTCATTATTGAGCCGAAGAGTCAACAATCAATTGAAGAACTGCAATCAGCAGCATCTGATTTTTGCAATGAAGTATTAGATCAGCAAGTAAGGCTTAATCTAGAAAGACGCTTTGGAAAAATACGGGAACTGATTATTGAACATGCTTTCTCCCCCTTGGCTGATCTTAAGTCTCGTCTTGCACAGATAAAATGAAGATCATGGAATCCTATACAATCCTGCCATTCAGTTTTTCTCGTTTTGGTATTAATCAAATGCTTCTCGTAAATGAAGCAGGCGATTTTTATTTCTTAGACCCTCCTAATTTTTCTTCATTAATAGAATATCACATGGATACCAGTTCATCTGCTTTTAAGGATTTAAAGAGCAAGCATTTTGTTACTGATACCGACATAGAGCCAGTGATAGACCTCATTTCAACAAAATATCGAACAAAAAAAGCGTTTCTCAATAATTTTACTACTCTCCACATGATTGTTATTACAGCTCGCTGTAATCATCGCTGTAATTATTGTCATGCATCCAGCGAAGACATTAAGGCTGCAGGATGGGACATGAAGCCTGAAGTAGCAAAAAAAGTGGTTGAAATGATATTTCAGTCTCCTTCTCAAAATATCAAGATTGAATTCCAAGGAGGAGAACCTCTTCTAAATTGGTCAATAGTGAAAGAGATTGTGTTGTACGCGAAAGAATTGAACAAAAAGTGCAAGAAGGATCTTGAATTTGTTCTGTGCACAAATCTTACACTAATTAACGAAGATCACATTGCCTTTATAAAAGACAACAATGTACTTTTATCTACATCATTGGATGGCCCCAAAGATATTCATGACGCAAATCGAATCATGAGAAACGGGCAAAGTAGTCACAAAAACTTCATTGAAAAGCTGGAATTCGTCAGGCAACATTTGGGACAAGGTTCAGTTTCAGCCCTCATGACAGCATCTGTGATCAGTCTGAATAGAATGAAGGAAATAATTGATGAATACGTCAGGCTTGGTTTTTGTGGTGTTTTCATGCGGGCATTGAACCCATTTGGGTACGCAAAGTCGAGTTATAAACAATTGGGATATAGCACAGAAGAATTCACAGACTCCTACAAAGATACCTTATCCTATATCATCGATCTTAACATCAAAGGAACATATTTCGCGGAATTTTTTGCATCACTACTATTAACAAGAATCTTAACGCCATTCAGTACAGGCTTTGTCGACCTAGAATCACCTGCAGGTACTGGTATTTGTGGTGCAATATATGATCAGAATGGAGACGTATATCCATGCGATGAAGCACGAATGCTCGCCAAAGCAGGGGACAAAAAATTCCTTCTGGGCAATGTAATGAATAATTCTTATGCAGATATATTCCTTGGTGAGACCTTGCAGAATATTATTGCGAATTCGTGTGTGGAAACCCTCCCAGGTTGTTCATCGTGCGTTTTCCAAATTTATTGCGGCTCAGATCCAGTTAGAAACTATGCGGATCAGGGAGATATAATAGGTCACAGACCAACTGGCAGCTTCTGCAAGAAACACAAGACTATCTTTGAACACCTTTTTAAATTAATCAGAGAAGACAAACAAGAAGTAATGGATGTTTTTTGGTCGTGGATTACAAAAAGACCTATAGGTTTAATGAAGCATGTGGAGCTGTCAGGGCAAACCATTAAAAATTAGAAATTCTATCTTGGGCAAAGTTACATGGGAAAAACAGCCCCTATTAGCATGCCATAAATATATTCTAATTACCGATAATCCAACCAAGTATCAAAATTGGAACTATGCAGGGCTTTTATCAGATGAAACCCACGTAGGAGTTGATTCAAAAAAAACCTGCTTGCTATCAAAGAGCAATTTAACAATGCTTAAAGAAGGCGACATTCTGTTGATGGAACCCAGTGGTCTCGTAACTGCCTTGTGGAATGCGGGAGCATTTGACAATTCGATATTATCAACGGAGAGATGCAATTGCCATTGCATAATGTGTCCCCAGCCGCCCAAAGTGGACCAACCAGGTCTTCAGGATTTCAACCTTCGCATAATTAGCCTCTTGGACTCTCATAACACCAAATCAATTTGTATCACTGGCGGCGAGCCAACACTGTTAGGAAATGATTTTATAAAGTTAGTCAAAGAGTGCTCAAACCGCTTGCCAGATGTTCCGCTCGTTGTTCTAACAAATGGAAAAAGTTTTCATGATTTTGAATTTACAAAGCGGCTTGTTAATGTTGGGCATAAGGATTTAACGCTGTGCGTAGCCCTTTATTCTGACAACGATAAAGACCACGACAAGATTGTGGGTGTTCAGGGGAGTTTTTATGAAACCATTAAGGGATTAAAGAATCTTGCTCTGTTCAGACAAAAAATAGAGATCAGGAATGTCATTTCAGCTTTAAACTATGAAAGGCTTCCACAATATTCAAAGTTCATTTATAAGAATTTCCCGTTTACTGTTCACATCGCATTAATGGGCTCTGAGATGACAGGCAATGCTGCCGTCAATGCAAGCGATGTATGGATCGATCCAGTTGATTATTTGCCACAATTAGAATATTCAGTGAAATACCTCCATAGACGGGACATGAATGTTTCGATATATAATCTGCAACATTGCATTCTTCCTCAAACCTTGTGGGCATTCAGCAGAAAGTCAATTTCAGGCTGGAAAAGAAAATACCATGACGTGTGCTCAGAATGTGATTATAACTCGGAATGTGGTGGAATGTTTGCCACTTCACATAATTTTCAGAGCAGGAATATTCACGCATTAAAAAAAGCTTGACTTTTCAATATTTAGGCCTATCCTGTAAAAAGATTAATAAAAATATTTATCCTTTGGTTAGCTCTATTCACAATACATATACCAGCAAGGTTTAGAAGCAAGGGGGATTATGAAAAGCTTCTTCGGAAAAATTGCCTTTTTGGTCATCGGGGTTGTCGCTTTTTGGGGGATAAATATAAAAGATGTAAAAGCATTTCAACATTATTCGGACATCAGTAAAATTTCATCCACCACTCCTCTGTTTCTCCAACATGCAAATGACATTTCCCCAGATCGGTCGGGCTCGAACTGGCACGAATCTCATTATTCCCATAGTTCTCACGAGTCGCATGAATCGCATGCTTCTCACTCTTCCCATTTTTCGGGCAGATAGTAAAAGGAGTTTCTTCCTAAACGTCAAACCATTCAGATATCTTTTTGGTTAGGTACCCTACCGCCCCTTGTGCGGACACTCTGCTTCTTCTGAAGTCTTGATTTTTCTTTTTAACCCATTCATGTTACATAGCAACTGGAAATCAATGGAAACTTTTCCCTTAGGAGCCTCATAAAGGCAGAGCTCTAATTCTCAATGTGGTACATGTTCTGGGGACAGGTCAAAGCAGATGAGAACAATTTTTTTCAATCTTTCGATGATATTAATGCTGTTGATTCCTTCTGTTGTGTTTGCAGATAAAGCTGAGGTTGTCTTATACCAATCAGGTTGTCACAGTTATTTTATAGCCGATGGGCCAAAGGGCTATTACCTCTTAGAATGGTATGGTGGCTACGATCCAAACGAGGGAGATATTATCGTTGGCGACATTAGCTCATATGGTTTTAAAGATGTGTATTATCCTAAACAAGACCGAGAAGGCAGGGTCTACGTTGACGATTACATGCTATCAAAAGATAGGGTTATTGAAAAATACAGAGATAAATGCAACTAGAAGCCTTTAACATTGAGTGAGGGTAGTATGGACTGTTTATTGAAACCCCGTGTCTCAAGAAGAGAGCGGGGTTTTTTTGATAAGAGAGAATGCAACTAGTCTGAATATCATATGGAAAATCTGAAAAAGTCAGAACGATAAAAATGACGGCGCAGAACTTGGATTCGAATAAAGATTTGGCAGGTGGCGGATAAGCAGAAAAATGCTACTGATACTGTACTGGAACAGGCAAATATAATTGCCAGGGATTGGGCAAAAAACAGTATGTCATATGCTCATATGAGATGAAGTAGACTATGCCAATATTCCCGCGAAGAGTTATTCAAAAGATAATTGACGAGAATCGCTCTTTCTTGCCAGAGGATCAGGTAAGAGAACATGTCAATAAATTGAATGCCAAGCGCAACGCATCACTTGCAACTGAATGGGAAATCGTGATTTTAAATGTCTTGAGCAAAATCGGAAATGTTCAACACGAGAAAAAGTTTAATGGAGAAAGAAAGCCTGATATATATTTTGAAGCATCAACCATTGAACCGTTCGTTGCCGATATCACAGCTATCAGCGATGACTATTATGATAAGAAGAACCCCATCGCCTTTTTTTATGAAAACGTAAATAAAGTATTCCATGCAAAAGGCTTAACAACTAGAGGCCTTGGAATTGAAGTGGGTAGCAAAAATATTGGAATATATGGAGACAAAAGAATTCACTTATCTTTACCCGAAAAAAAGTATATCCCGAGATTTGTGAAACAAGAATTCAGTTCGATTATAGATTCAATAAAAGGGAACCCTTCTCAAGCGTTCAAAACGAAAATTGAAGATGGGGTGGTTTCTATGACTGTAACATATAATCCCCAGGATAAATATTTCTCAGGTCATTATGCGTCTTATTCCGTGCCATATTCTTTAGACAATAATCCCATATCTCGCAGACTGCAAAAGAAAGCTAATCAATTAAGGAAATCAGGATACCTAGGTGTAATGGGAGTCTTTATTTGTGATGCGTCATGTGATTCATTAAATCATGACATGCGCAGTGTAGAACAATATACTCAAGATCAAATAATTCATAAAGCGTTTATAGATAATACATCTTTGAGCTTTGTCGTAATAATAACTCCAGAAGAGCAACATCAGGCTTTCGGAATTAGAGCCAAGAAATATATTAAAGGCAAATTCTATTCAAACACGAATGCGAAATATCCCGTTAGTAACCAATTCTTTTCACATCTAAAAATAATAGAAAAACATTTTCCTATCCCTCAAACTATGCCAATAAATGTGAAACGTAATCCTTCTAACAAGGATGAAGGGCATTCTCACTATGGAGGTTTTACGATGAGTGATAATAAAATCAAAATATCATCCAGAATGATAACAGAGCTGTTTGCTGGAGTCTTAGATTTCGGCAAATTTGATAAGGATCAGAAATCCATGAATACCGATAAGAAGAATTATATAAGAGAGTTTTTTCTAAGACAATTAATGAATGGAAAAATGATCAAGGATATATCAGTAGAAAAATGCAGTGATGAAGATGATGATTGGGTCGAGTTTGTGTATGGGCATAGTGACCCAGCAATATCAAAATTTAAATAGGAGTGAAAATACGTCATTCATTCTCCTAATACGGATATTGTGACAGTATTTTTAAGAGAATGCATATTATACTAAATATTCGTCGAAGTTATCATTTGTAACAATAGGTAAAAAAATCAAATAATGTTTCCACTCATCATTCATCTCGTCCGTAAGTGTTTCGTAATCCAAAGCGGATAACATGGTTTATGTTTGCACATATAGCTGAGCGATTCTGTTTCGTCTTGAGCGGGTGATGATAAAATATGCCTAGGCACTGGGATCACGGGTTAGTTGGGCCTGCAAGAAGAATAGCTGAAATTGATCATTCACCTCTAAGAGTTGTTGCCGGGCCAGGTACCGGCAAGACATTTGCTCTTATACGACGTGCGGCAAGACTATTACGGGAAGGTGCACCACCGCATCGAATATTGGCTTGTACATTTACGAG
>Ga0031655_10001193_pt1 | contig 15624 bp, 10 predicted proteins | sample FrelakmetHBP12HB_FD_55187 | JGI IMG/M metagenome (GOLD analysis project Ga0031655, IMG submission 55187) | Freshwater lake sediment microbial communities from the University of Notre Dame, USA, for methane emissions studies -HBP12 HB | ecosystem: Environmental > Aquatic > Freshwater > Lake >... | reverse complement strand
TTTATAAGTGATCTGCCGCGGGTTGCCCCCGACCACGAGATTCGGCCTTTCCTCGAAGGGCAAGCGGATGTTCACAGCGAAGGAATGCTCGGAGCCGGCGCCTTCGTTGGCGGCCTGCATGATTCCTCCACCCCCGCCAGTGATGATCATAAATCCCGCATCAGCGAGCCTTTTCCCGAATAGCTTTGCCAGCTCGTATAACGGATCACCCGGCTCTGTGCGCGCCGAGCCGAAGACCGTGACCTTGCGCACGTTTCGGTAAGGGCTGAAAACCTTGGAAGTGAATCGCATCTCCTTGAGAGTTGTATTCATGAGCTTGAGGTCTGCGCTCTCATCGTCCTCCTGCCCGGCTTTGAGTGAGGCGATGATCATCTCGCGGATGTATTCCGGCCTCCGGATGCCTCCGGTGGTCTCCATCAATTGCTCGATGAGCTCGTCAATGGGACCGTTATTTTTGCTGAAATTAATTTTCATGGTTTCTCTGTGCTCCTGTTGGTCACTGTTGAAATAATTATTATCAATAGTAAGCCATCTTTGATTTTTTGTCGAGAAGGAAGAAGGATTATTCCCCTTAAGAGGGCGCAGGCGCAGGCGGATTCCTTAAGCAGGATATTCTTGGCGCTTCCCGGCCAGGAGAATGCTGATGAATGCGGCAGCCAGCGCCAGTGCTACGCTGAACAGGAAGTAGCCGTGATAGCCCCATCGGACGACGAGCGCGCCGCCCAACACGGGACCGAGAAAAAATCCCCCCTGCGTGGCAAAGAGAATCAGGTTTGCATTCAAGGGGCGGAATCGGGGAGGTGAAACCTCAAACATCAAGCCATGGAAGGCAGGCTGTCCCATTCCCATGCCCACCCCAAAGATTATCGCCACCAGTGATATCGCCCACGCCCCCGGCAGGTTGTCCAATGCCAGATGCCCGATAGCGATGACAACAAACGTGGCGACCACTACCCGGGCTTTATCGAAAGCATCGAAGAGCCGCCCTCCCAAAAGGCGAAACGCAATCATCAGTCCCGTCTGTACTGCGAAGAAAGATCCCACATTAATGATTCCCTGTTCATCCGCGAAGCCCTTGATCAAAAAGAACATACTGCTCCAGTTGATTATATAAATCGCATTCAGTAGAAGCAGCAGTGCAATCGGTAGCTGCGTTACATTGGCACGAATGTCCGACCAGGCGGGAAGATGTCTTTTTTCCACCATGCCTGACTGTTCCATGCGGCGTCGGCGAATATGCAAGACAATCCATGCCGCCGGAATCAGCGTTAGCGTGGCGCCTGCGTAACCGTGCGGTGGAGTGGGTATAAAGAAAACCAGAGCATCCATCACCGCGGGCACTGCCGCAAAGGGTAAAAGAATGGCCACGGAGTAAATGGCAAAGGCTTGTCCGCTCCTTTCCTTCGGGATGACGGATACGAAAAGCGTCATTGCTCCTGCACTCATGAGGAACTGCCCAAAGCCGTTTATAATGCGCAGCCCCAGCAACCCCCAGAAGGAATAGACGAAAAGGTAACTGATGCCGCACAAAGTCACCACCGCTATTCCCAGCAGCATGGCGCGCGTTGCGTTGGCGGGAGTAAGAAAGGGGCTCACCAGCAGGTAAAGCAACATGGCGGTTAGCGAGTAGGAGCCGACCACCAGCCCGCGTAGATCGGCAGGTATCCCGATCGTCTGCAGGTAATTAAAGAGATTATAGAAGACGGTGACATTGCAGAAGGCAAGAAAGATCACCACACACAGGCCTAAGAACTCAAAGGTCAATATTTTGCGGGGTTCATGCATTGTGTTTCAAGGCTCTCCGTTAAGCGCCGGTTACTGTATCCTGATTGAAAAAGTCAAGTCAAGAGCAACAAATAAACACACGGAAACAGAACGGCAGCACCCGGCAGATTATGCAGCCAAATTGTCTTGACATACGGGAACGCTTTCGATTATGTTTCACACAAACAGAGGCCAGCTCCTGTCAATGTAATCAGCAGGGCGCATGGTCCCAATTCAATTAACGGATCGGCACACATTGCAGAAACAGGCCTGCATGCCGGAGAAAAGGAGATAAAATGATATGAAAAAGATTCTTGTTTTGATCGTTGCTGCAGCTTTTATTTTCAGTGTGACGAGTTTCTGCTTGGCCGCCTATGAATTTTACAGAGGGACAATTACCAAGATAAGCGGCGACAAGATTACAATACAAGATGACAAGGGAAAATTGAGGATTATCAACAAATCGTCTGCTTGTGGCGGTTGTAGCGCTACAGATCTTAAAGTTGGCGATAAGGTCTCTGTCGAGAATGGCAAGATAATAAAAGGTTCAGGCGGAACAGAAATCAGTCCGAATCTCAATCCACAGCCGGAGCCTCCGATGAAATCGACTCCCGGAGTTACGACACCTGCTATCAAGTGGGAGTACTCGCGGAAAACAGCGCCCGGAGTTTCGGTACCTGATCACAAATGAAAGTGACGAGGGCATGTGGTAGCACGTCTGGCTGCCACAGCACGTCCGGAGATAAAGCAACTTAAAAAACAGCGCCTGTTTCTGATACGAATATACTGGAAATGGGCGCTGCTGTCCTGATTACTAACACGCGCTTATCATGCAGGATGCCGTTGTCCTTTTCACCCCCTTTATAAAAGGGGGTGAAAAGCAAGGACGGTGCGTCTGGATTCCCGCTGGAGCCTGCCCCCGAATTCGGCAGCAAGCGCATTCCCCGCGGCTTGCTGCGGGGTAAGCGAGCGAATGACGAACGACTGTTCCTTAAGAATCGAAGATTCTCCGCAGCTTGCTGCGGAGAGCTTCAATTTTCATATCGGGGGCGGGAATGACTACCGAACGCGGACAAGAAATGATGCAGGATGAGGTATCTGCCATGGGAATGGATAAAAAATGGGGATTCACCAGGCTTCAGTCTATATTCATGGAGGTCTTCGGTCTCGGCCGCGCAGCGACATTAAGCGCGGCGCTGCTGACATTTGCAGTTATCGCACTCGGCGTATTTCTGTTTTTCCACCTTGCGCCCCCTAATAAAATTATCATGACGAGCGGTCCCAAGGGCAGCACATTCGAAAAATCTGCGGAAAAATATGCAAAGATACTGAAGCAGAAAGGTGTGACTCTCAAGATACTTCCGTCTGGGGGTTCTGTTGAAAACATCGAGAGGCTGGCTGATCATTCGTCAAAGGTTGATATAGGATTTGTGCAGGGCGGTGTGTATAAGGACATGAAGACCGACAATCTTGTGTCGCTGGGCAGCGTCTCCTATGTACCGCTTTTCGTATTCTACAGGAGCGGGTCTAATATGGAGCGCCTCTCTCAACTGACCGGCCAGCGCATAGCTGTTGGCGAGGGTGGAAGCGGGACGCATACTCTCTCACTTGTGCTACTGGCGGCCAATGGCATAGAACCCGGAGGCTCCACGAAGCTGCTGGAGACAGAGTCCGACGAAGCTGCGAAAGCAATTCTAAGCGGCAAGGTTGACGCGGTGTTTCTGATGGGAGATTCTGTCTCTACAGATCTAATACGCCAGCTTCTGCATACTGACGGCATCCGCCTTTTCGACTTCGCGCAGGCTGATGCTTATACGCGCCGCATCAAATACCTCAACAAAATCACTCTCCCGAAGGGATCAATTGATTTCGGCAAAGGCACCCCTACGCATGATGTATTTCTGCTTGCGCCGACGGTTGAGCTTATTGCGCGAGAAAATCTGCATCCGGCCCTGTCTGATTTATTGCTTGAATCTGCAGTAGAAGTTCACTCAGGACCGGGGCTTTTCAGGGGCAAGGGCGAATTCCCGGCGCCCATCGAGCAGGAGATACGTATAAGCAATGACGCGAGCCGCTTTTATAAGTCCGGCAAGAGCTTCTTCTACCGATACCTTCCATTCTGGCTCGCCAGTCTCGTGAACCGCATAATTGTCGTCTTGGTTCCGATGATAGTCCTGTTGCTGCCCGGAATGCGCCTCATACCCTCCCTCTACAGGTGGCGTTTCAGATCCCGCATCTTCAAATGGTATCGTGCGCTGATGGTGATAGAGCAGGAACTATTGACACAACTGGCATCTGACAAGCGCAAAGAGCTGCTGGAAAGGCTCGACAACATCGAGGCAGAGGTGAACAGGATGAAGGTGCCGGCCTCGTTCGCGGATCAGTTCTATGTCCTGCGCGGGCATATCACATTTGTGCATACAAGGCTGATGTCGGAAAACCATCCGCACTGACAACTTCGGTTAGCATTCACTTCGTAAAATATCTTTACTGCTCGATATGTTTCTGGCGGAAGCGGTCCGGGTTGGTGTGGGGAAGAAAAATGGCCGCAGTATACTCATTCATATAAGACGGGTCTGTTGTGAGCTCCAGATAGGTCATCCGCCGGGCTTGCCGGCGTTGCCTTTCCCGGTGCTTCTCTGATACCAGGGCCATACGGCTCCCCGCAAGAGAAGCGTTACCGATAAAATGAAACCGGTCTCGCGGCAAATTCGGAAGGAGGCCGATCGTTATGGCAGCATCGAGTTCCAGGAATTGGCCAAACCCGCCGGCGATGTAAACTTTCTTCAGATTGTGAAATTCCATACCAACCTGCGTCAACACAAGCGCACAGGCGGCATATAGCGCTGCTTTCGCACGGATGATGTTTTCGATATCCTGCTCGTCGATGACAATTGCGCTCCCGGTGGCGCTTTCGTTCGCAGAGACCAAGGTATAGGAGGCCTGACGACCGTCGATTTGAATGGCCTCCGACGGTTCGGAGCGTTTCAATTTTCCGGCGGCGTCAATCCAGCCGGTTTGCAGAAGTTGAGCAAGGAGCGATATCATGCCGGAGCCGCAGACGCCGCGGGGCCTGACCTGGCCGATGGTCTGGCAGGTTGCTCGGCCCGTTGCCTGATCAACCCCCACTTTTTCGATAGCTCCCTGAGCGGCTCTCATGCCGCATTTGATCCCGCCGCCTTCAAAGGCCGGTCCGGCGGAGCACGCGCATGTCATAAGAAATTCCCTGTTGCCTATAACCACTTCGCCATTGGTGCCGATATCCATAAAGAGACAGACGTCGTCGCTGTCGTTGCATAAATCTGTGCAGAGGATGCCCGCGGTGATGTCTCCGCCTACATAGCTTCCCACGGCCGGCGAGATTATGACAGGCGCCGGGGGATTGATTGCTATGCCAACCTCCGACGCGTTGAAGAAGGGCACATCGAGAACCGTCGGCGTATATGGTTCGAGCCGGATGTATTCAGGGTTCAGACCCAGGAGCAGATGGATCATAGTCGTGTTGCCGGATACCACGGCGCAGGCAATTTCGGAATGTTCCACCTGTTCGTGACGGGCCGACTGCTCTATGAGACGGTTGACAGTCCGAAGTACACGATTGCGAAGCTCCTCCCGGCGGTCGCGCCGGCGTGCATAATCAATACGGCTGATGACGTCGAGGCCGCAGGCAAGCTGGCTGTTATAATCGGTGCACGTGGAGAGGACTTTCATATTGGAGAGATCAACCAACTGCACCGCAACTGTTGTCGTGCCCACGTCAATAGCGATCCCATAGTGCCTGCCGGTAGTATCCTTCGCTTCGACGGCCGTGACGCGGTATCTTCTGTTTATGCCGGAATTGTATTCTGATGGTTGCATCTGCCCGGATGGGGTTTCCGTGATTAGCGTGACGGTTACATTCCCGCCGGCTGCCCGCAGGGTATCGGCTAAATGACGGATGACAGCGAGCGGAACAATGATCTCCTGTTTACCAAGCCGCTGCTGGAGTGAGCGTATGAGACGGTCGAGATCCGACAGGCCGTCGGCTTTCTGCGAAGGCGGAACGGAGATGTTTATCTTTTCAGTCAATGGACGGCAGTCATCCGGAGTGGGCAGCAGCGCCGCATCGATAAGCTCCATGCCATCATTGTCGCTGAACTGACCGCCGAAACGTCCCGCCTGATCGGGCACCTCAATGACAACATCGGAATCCTGCATGGATGTCCGGCAGGATGGAACAAAGCCCTGATCGATTTCCGTCTGAGTGAGAACGCCGAGACTATCGCAATCAACCTGTCCGGAGACGATGCGCACGGCGCAATTGCCGCAGGTACCCTTGCCCCCGCAGGGGGCGTCGATTTCCACACCCGCACGCCGCGCCGCGTCCAGCAGCATTGTATCTGCTTGTACGTCGATTATGATCCCTGATGGTTGAAAAGTTATCCTGGACATATGTTCAAGTCTCCCTCTTGTTCCTTGCCTTTTGCATTTTGACAAAGCTTTCTATATCTGCTGCGTCCTGGGGGCCGACGAGCACCTTCCAGCCTGGCAGGTTTTCTTCCAGTTCACCGCTGATCTGGGCAACGTAGCCGGGAATAACGATCTCGCGCGTGGATACCTGGTTTTCCAAACCCACCTCCTTCACGAATTTCGCGATGGAAGCGCCGGAAAACTTTCCCGCTGCCCAGGCCGTAAGCACGCTCATTCCCTCGCAGTCCGGGACGACTAACCAACCGCTGGTGCCGCTGTTCTCGATTTCTCCTGAGACGGTGAAATAAGTGAGGGAGAAATTCGTTGTCACAAAAACCGGAGAATCGGGACGGGGTTCGCCGATGGGATAAACCTTAGGCTCCACCTGGATGGGCTTCTGGGGATCGGTGTAGATATTGAGGCGGAGCGTCATGAGTGTGGCCATGAGGGCCGGATCGAAGACAGGCAGAACGCAGATGCCGCCGTATTTGTCGATTTCCGTGATTGCTCCGACGGCGATTTCCAGCAGATCGTCGGTGTGCTGAAGGAAGCGCAAGAAGGGATAACCGAGGGGCTTGACAGTGTCCCTCAGCGCGGCACGGCGGATAACAGAGTTCGTCTGGAACTGTTCGGCCAGAGATGATGTTTGAAACTGGAGCAGTATATCCTGAAAGCCGGTCTTCCGGAGCTTTGCGGCACACCGGAAGAGGCTATCCAGGTCGGGGGCCATGATAGCGAGGACGTGGTCATTTTCCTCCGCGATATGATGCAGCTCATCCAATGTTTCCGGTGTGGCAGCGGCCAGCACGCTGCGTGATCCTTTCACGGCAACTGCGGCAGCATTCAATGCGAATGGGCTCTCGCTCCGGAGCACCAGGGGCCGGCCGGTTGTTTCCCAGGCCTTTACGGCAAGCGCTGCAAAACCGTTCACGTCCGCGCCTCTCTGGGTCACTGCTGCCATGTCGATTCCGAATATCTCCCCAACCCGCTCCAGCCGATAATCGCGGACAGCCGTGAGCGTTTCTTCAATCACGTCGGGGGAATCGGTATCATTGATATTGATGGCAATGGCAGTCTGGTGGAAAAAGGTCTTCTCGTGCCTGTAAAGGACGGTTTCCTCACCGAGCTTCAGCATCCGGTCGGGCCCCAGCGCAATTCCGCGCACCGGAGGCTCGCTGGCCGCGCCGAGTACCTGGATGGCCTCTTCGGAGGCGTAAGGGCATTCGGCAATCTCAGCCTTCTTTGCCGCAATCTTCATTGCAAAGGCCATGCACGTATTGGACCCGCATTCTTTGCAATTGGTCTTGGGAAGCAGTTTCTGAATCTGCAAACCGGTTAGAGCCATAGAAACCTCAGGATAGTGAAAAAGTCAAAAGTTAAAATGCAATATGTAAAAGGCAAGACTGAAAAGTCAAAGTGCAAAATGAAAAACGNAATCGTTCCTTAATTTTGCATTTTGCACTTTGACTTTTGCNTTTACTATTTCGCCTTTTGCATTAATGCCAGGATCGTCTTTTTCAGCGCCATCGCTGCTTCGGGATGATACAAGATGAGAAGTTCGGCGCCGGCGTAGAGAAGGCTCACGGCCGTGGAGAGCTCCCAGATGGCGGCGCGTTTCTCCAGATTTCCCCATGTCGGGAAATCGGCCCCTTGAGCCCGGTACTCCTTGAGCCTGGCGCACTCCTGTCCGGGTGAGACGATCATCGGCGCCGCCAGCATCCCGTCTCCGTCCAGCCCGGTGAGGCGAATCCGCTCCATCACTGAATACGTATATTCGATTCCATAACCAGTTGCGCCGGTCATGGGGTCCATGACGATGCGTTCCTTATTGACGTCCATGTTGGTTAAGAGGATGTTCAACTGCTTGCCGATGTTCACATCGATAGGACTCTGGGCGACAACGCAGTGGCCGTAAGCTATGGCCGCCCCGGCGATGGTGCGGTAGTTGTCCTGCTCCACCCAGTTGAGAAGCAGGTTCTCCCCGGCGCAGGCCTGTGCTACGGACTTCAGGACTTCGTTGTTCTTTTCATAATGGCTGTGGCCGGTGACGATAAGCGGTACATCGACAGCGGCCAGGACCGATTTGACGAGCTTCACGGCTTCCTCGGGAGTATGGTTTCCCTTTTCGGGATGTGTTCCGTCGAGACGCACGCTGATGAGATCGGCGCCGTATTTTTCCACACAGACACGGGCCATTTCCGCAGGCCGGTTTAAGAGATCGCCATAGATGTTTCTCAAGACGGCGGGATACTTCTCCGAGATCACGTCAAAGACTTCCATAGCCACGAGGGGACGGTTCGGCATTGCACCCTCCCAGAGGTGGAAGGGCATGCAGTTAGCGCCGCCTACTTTCAGCGTATGGCCGCGGGTGCCGCCCGTTTTCTTCGTAGCGCCCAGTGTGACCTGCCAGATTGGGACATCGCAGGTTTCCCGGCAGATGGGAAATGCGGTGACGGCGTTCAGAAGGTCGGCGGTGAGGGGGTTTAAGGTCGTTTCCTCGCCGGGCGCAAGCTTGTCTTCCTTTGTCTCCACGGTCAATGGCGGCTTTTCCGGTACCTCAATGGGTTGTATAACGGATGCCGGCTGCTCTTTCGGTGTCGATGTTGGGGTCGGCAGTGCATAAATAGCCATATCGTCCATTGACAGTGCGGGATGGTGGACGTTTTCCATAAATTTCCGGATCGCGTGCGCATCGACACCCACTTCCTCATCGGCGATCCTGTCTAAGAGATCCGGCGCCCCCTGTTCGGAGAAACGTTTTTTCAGATCGGGAGCGAGGAGTTCCTTAAGCGCTTTCGGCATCCAGACGATGCGTTTAAAACCGCCTTCCGCCGCGAGGAACTTCCGGGAGGTCAGGAAGACCTTGCCCACGCCCATGAAGCCGGGAGTCTGCTGACCGCCGCCCACCGAGCCTGCCAGGCTGGAGAAGGTCATTCCCACAGGCGTTTCGCCCTGATATTCCCGGTTGACAACCATGACGCCGTTGCATTCAGGAAGATAGGCCAGGATCGCCTCGAAACAGCCGCAGCTCGTCATGGGCCTGTCCATGAGGGAATAGCAGCAGAACTCCGGCACGGTCTTGTGGCTGCTTATATAGACGTATTCGTTGATGCCCCGAAAGATGCCTTTGAGGGGATCGATGGCTTCGCCTTTCTTGACGGGCTGGTTCGGCCCAGTCTCGTTGATCTCGTAGGCTGCCTTGCCGTCCAGCCAATTGTAGGCCCCGCAAAGCCCGAGCCGCTCCGGTGTAATGATGCAGACATGATTGGGTGCGAAGGACTGGCAGAGGAGACACGAGTAAAAGGTATCCACGGCTTCATCCGTCATGGCCTCCATGCGGCGGTTTCGCTCGTCATAGATCCGTCGGGCAATTGCGAGACGTCGCTCCACCTCTGCCGCATCCGTAATAATTGTCACCGTTACCTTGTCCACGATGGCCGGGTAGTCGGAGATGAACTTTGCATGGATGATCTCGCCGTAGTGGCGAAGCCTCAGTCCGCGTGCAAAGCCGCTCTTTGAGATGCGTGTCCAGACAATATCCCGCTGTCCCATATGCCAGATACCCTCTGCGCCGTTGACAAGGTGGTGGATCTGCCTTTCGAGGATAGGCTCAAAATCGGTCTGCATCTTCCTGCCCGCAACCTCCACCCAGATGGCAAGTGGCAGAGTGCCTCCGGGCTTGACCTGGTCTATATCGGGCCCGATGATTTCGATCTCGCCGTCGTTGATCTGATCCATATCCACGCTGGTTACAAATTCAAAGGCGGTGGTTAAATTTCCGCCGAACTCCACGTGGGCATCGGCCCTGCGGATCAGTTCCCCTTCGAAGGCCGGCCCGTAGGGCACGGGTATGGGAACTTTGGTGACCTTGATTTTGCAGCCCCGCACCTCCAGGGCCTTCTCCACCATTGTTTCGTAGGGCACGGAGGAGACGACGTGCTCGTAGGTGCAGACGCCTGTCGGCAGAATCTGGGGGATGTCAGTATCGGCGATGACGGGGAAGCCGTAGTTTATCGCCCCGGCGGCGACTGCGTACTTGTCGGGAGTGACCTCGCCCATGGCAAGCACAAAGGCAAAGATACGGTTCTTGTTGTACTTAAGATTACGTTCGTAATCGCTGGGCTGCACGCCGCCGAAGGAGAGGGCCACGCGGTTGGCGAATCCCAATGCATAGATAAGGGCGGAGACATCCGGACCAAAGGGAATGAGGCGCGTCGGCCATCCCAACTGCACGCCTTCTTCGGCAAGCTGTTCTGCAAACTGCCTGCCGTCGGTGCCACCCGCCATGAAGACGTAGAGGTTCTTCTCCTGAAGCTGCCGCGCAATTGCCACCGCGATTTCATTGGTCGGCGCCGCACCGGTGATGGCGGCAAAGCCGGGGGCCGTGCCGTCAACGAACTCGATGCCTCTCTCACGCAGAATGACGTCATTGGCCGCACCGAGCCATATCCCCTCTACGGGATCGGGTCCGACGGCGTACTTGCACGCCTCGATGATCTCACATGCGAATAGGGACGCGACGCCGGCATCCAGGGCGCCACCCAGGTAGGGAAGCCATACGGCATCGGCAGGACGCGTGGGCAGCAGTTCTTTAGCCTGGCGGAGGATGGGCCGGAGGTCTCCGAGTGTACGGACAGCCTCGCCGGTAAATGAATAAATAACGGGGAGAAAATAGGCTGTCCCCGGAAAAGCCGCAGGCCACGTCTCGCCCCTTTTGCGGATGGCATGATTCAGGCGGTCTTCCGCCTTGGCAATCCAGTCCCTGGCTCCGTCGATGGCGCTCGTGCAGATGATCTTAGACATCGAGCTTCCTCCGGTCCTCCATGTCGTAGAGCTTCCGCTCGGCTTTGCGGTTGATCCCGAGGCGCTCGCGTTTCTTATCGAGGAGATCGATCACCATGTCCGCAGCCCGGAGGGGGTCTTCGCAGACGTGGAAGGAGGCGTTGAAAAGTTCTCGAGTCTCCTCATTGAGGAAACGCGTCACATTAGCGGAACCGCCGATATGGAAGGGATGTCCCAGCACCACGTCAATTCCTGAGGCCACGAAATAGCAGGCGATGGCCACGGCCTTTTCACTCATCCATTCCGGGGCCACGCCTACGGCGGGGATTTGAGAGAGGTCGTCGCCCAGGCCGCCCTCGAGAACCACTTCCGTCCCTGCCTCCAGGATGCGGGAGTTGTCAACGCAGCTTCCCATGTGGAGGACCGGCGGCATCCCGATTGCCTCGCAGACCTCGCGGAGTCCCGCACCCGCCGCCTCCAGAGCCGCTTCCGGCCGGAGCATTCCTTCCTTGGCCGAAGCAATGGCTGCGCAGCCTGTCTTGAGGACGAGTACGTTTTGCCCGATCAAGGCGCGTGTCAGGGTGTTGATATAGGCGTCCACGCGTGTCCGGGGATTGTTGCAGCCGACGATCCCCACGATGCCCCTGATCCTTCCCTGGATGACTGCGTCGTTGAGGGGACGGAAGGAGGCGCGGAAACGGCCGCCAAGCATGTACTTGATGGCGTGCACGCTGAAGCCAGCCACCAGCGGCGTCTTGATGTCCGGTATAGAAACCTTTTTGGGATCGCGGTTTTTGAAATTGTCGATGGCCCGGCGAATCAGGACCTTTGCTGTGGCCAGCGGGTTTTCGCGGTTTAGCGTGATATGGGTCGTCCCGACGGTCTTGGCAATATCCGCCGTGGATACGATTTCCGTATGATAACTCCGGGCGACGTCGGGGAGGCTCGGCATGCAGCATTGCACATCGACAAGCATCATTTCCACCGCACCTGTCACGATGGCGAGTTCCTGCTGGAGGAAGCTTCCCGCCACGGGAATGCCGTGGCGCATGAGTATTTCGTTCGCCGTACAGCAGATGCCGGCGAGCGTAATTCCGGTGGCGCCAGCATCTTTCGCGTAAGCTTTTATGTCGGGATCGCGGGATGCGATTGCAAGCATCTCCGGCAGTTCCGGCTCATGACCATGGACGACGATATTGACGGTATTTTTTCTGAGCACGCCGAGGTTGGCGTCGCTCCGCACCGGCGAGGGCGTTCCGAAGAGGATATCCGAAACCTGCGTGGCGATGCGCGACCCGCCCCAGCCGTCGGCCAGGGACGTGCGGAAGGCCTGGAGAAGAATGTTCCGGTAATCATGATCCACGCCCATATGCGTGCGGTGGAGAGATTCGACTACCATCCGGTCAATGCCCAATGGTGTTACGGACTGGCCCCGCCAGATGGCCTGCTGCCTGACCGGGGAGAGACGGAGCGTCAACAGAGAATCTTCCTGAAGCATGAACTCCTTCAGGAGAAGGTCTGCGAGCTCCAGGGCAATTGCTGCTTTTGTGCGACCCTGTTCCTCTATGCCATAGCTTTTCGCTATGCGATGGAGTGCTTTTTCGTCCCGGATCACGTAATCAGCGATGCGACCTTCCGCCGCCTGTTTCAGAAGGAGGACGAGATGACGGCCGTGATCGGAATGAGCCGCCGTTCCTCCCGCGACCTCACGGAGAAAATTACGGGCTACAATCGTATCGGCATCTGCCCCGCAGACGCCGCGCGGGGCCTTGTTCGTAATCCGGCATGGCCCCATGTAACAGATCCGGCAGCAGAGGCCTTCGGTTCCGAAGCGGCAGGGACTCTGCTGGGCATCCAGACGGGTGAAGCAGGTATCGACGCAATCCCGCTCCGCCTTGATCAATGTTTCCAGCGACGCTTGGTCCCATACACGGTCTTCGGGTTTCTTAACTTCTTTGTTCATTGAACCTTTTGCCTTTTTCATTCTGAAGTTTCTATTATCCTATCCAGTCCCGTGAAGACCGGATTGTCCGGTGAAAGATTTCTCAGGTTTCCGTTTTTCTCAGATATTGCCAGGATATTATCATCTTCCGGGAGGCCCACGATTATATCGGCCCCCGTGGCTATTCTGAGCTCTTCCGCGCCTGCGGGCAACTCTTGACGCCGGAGGCGGTTGACGACAATGGCGAGGCGGTCATAAGTGATCTCCATCTCGCGGGATAGTTTATGGAGCCTCCTTACAGTCTCGAAGCCGCGGATACTAGGATCGGTGACTATGACGAGGAGACTTACCTTATTGACAATGCGTCTTGAAAGGTTTTCGAGGCCCGCTTCGTTATCGAGGACCACATAGGGATACCTGCTTACCATCGTTTTCAGAACGGCCTTCAGCACGTTATTGGCAAAGCAGTAACAGCCGGGCCCCTCGGAGCGTCCCATGGCGATGAGGTCGAAATCATCGCTCTCCACCAGGCTCTCGGCGATACGCAGTTCCAGAAAACGCTTTTTGTCCATGCCCCGGACCGTCCGCTCCTGGGCGAATGTCCGGGCGTCCTCGCGGACACCGCCCACGGTTTTCACCACATTAACCCCCATGGCTGCGTCGAGGCAGGTGTTGGGATCGGCATCTACGGCCAGCACCGGACGGCATCCCCGCTGAAGCAGGCGCATTACCAGGAGCGCCGCCACGGTAGTCTTCCCTACACCGCCTTTACCTGCAACAGCGATCAGTCTGCTCATAACGGGGCCTCAAGGTTCTTCAGAATATCTTCGAAACAACGAAGCAACTCGCCCGGCAGTCCGTCCAGCGCGGAGCGGCCGTCCCGGTCGGTACGGCGGAATTCCTCCCGGTAGGGAATAACGCCGATGAATTTGTTTTCCGGAAAAGCATCCCGAAGAAATCGCTCATCCTCGTACCCTGTTACTTTATTCCCCACAAGCCTGATATCCATGAGGCCGATATCATGAGCCAGGCGGAGAATGCGCCGCGTGCTGTCTACAGCACGCTGGCCCGGCTCGATGACGATTATCATCCTGTCCACGCCGCTGGCCGTGGCCCGGCCCAGATGCTCCACACCTGCCTCCATGTCCATGACCAGGGCATCATCCTTGTATAAGACGAGATCTGTAACCAGGGCGCGCAATAATACATTTTCCGCACAGGCGCAGCCGCCTCCTCCTCGGTCAACGGCGCCAAGGACGAGGAGTGCCGAACCCTGATGATGGTAAGCAAAATTGTCGGCAATATCGGAGACCTCCGGGTTGAGTTTAAATATCTGTCCATACTGCCGGACTTCTGCTCCCGTCCGCTCCTCGATCAGAGCAGCCTGACGGGATATGGGGACAATCATTTCCTGTTCGGAGGCGGGGATCCCCAGGGCAGCCGCAAGATTGGCGTCCGGGTCGGCGTCCACCGCCAGGACCTTCCGGCCACGGCGGGCCATGAGGAGAACCAGGGCGGCAGCCAGTGTCGATTTACCGGCGCCTCCTTTTCCGGAGATGGCAAGCTTCAATAGTTACACCTTAGTCTTATTTATACTTTTCTTTCATAAAAGCGGAGAGAGCCGCCAGCCTTTCATATACCAACTCTGCCTCCTCAGGCGTCAGAGAACCGGTGCCACAGGAAGGCGTTAAGATGGCCTGATCGGCAATGACCATTTTTTCGATGCCCTTGGAAGCGAGGTGATCCATCATGCCTTCGAGGCGAGGAGCAAGGGACTCCACAGTCTGTTCCCGGATGAGTGTTGAGGTAGGCACGATTCCCCAGGCAAGGGCGCCGCCTCTCGCGAGATAAGCTTTGATAGCCTCGGCATACATGGCGATTGTTTCTCCATACTGAAAGGCGTCGAAGCTGATGATATCCACGCCGGCGTCGATAGGGATACTCCACTCCGTATTGCCGCAGCAGTGCATACCTGCGACGCCGCTGTCGGCATGTACCGCATCGACCATGTCTGTGAGCAGATGAATCACATCATCACGGCGGACGGACACATAAGTGGAACTGCCAAAGGCCGAGAGGATCGGCTCATCAATAAAGCATATCACCTGCTCTGCAAATGGCTTGAACATCTGGACCTGCCAGCGGCAGATCATCGACAGCGTCTTGGCGATCATATCCCGGAATTCTTCATTATAATAGATTGCACGCTTTTTCTCGTCCACGACGGTGAGGGCGAAACTGCACGGGCCTGTCACCTGACACTTTACAAAAGGCAGCTTTGTGCCCCGGTTTCGTAGTTTCTCTTCCAGCGCGTAAATCCCCCGGGAAAAGGCCGGGCTGACGGCTACCGCCGCGCAGTCACCGCTTCCCTCTTCGGAGTCCATTGCCAGGAGGTAGGTCTCGTAGAATTGGGCGAAGGCTTCAGAATAATCGCCGGATGTATCGAAATAGAGGCGGTTCTTTTCCCGGTCGATAACGGCGCAAGGCATGTGTTCGGAAAACTGGATCTCCATCTGTTCATTCAACCCCAGCCTCGGCAATTGCGGCCAGTGGGGAGCGCCCGGCAATTTGGATAGGATCAGATCGACAGCGCGCACCGGATCATCAAAAGGCATGCTGCCGATGGCAGTCGCCAGAAACTTCGGTCTAACGAGCATTGTAAGCTAACTCCTCTATCATTTTGCATT
>Ga0031655_10001190_pt1 | contig 15643 bp, 35 predicted proteins | sample FrelakmetHBP12HB_FD_55187 | JGI IMG/M metagenome (GOLD analysis project Ga0031655, IMG submission 55187) | Freshwater lake sediment microbial communities from the University of Notre Dame, USA, for methane emissions studies -HBP12 HB | ecosystem: Environmental > Aquatic > Freshwater > Lake >... | reverse complement strand
GGGAGACATGGAAGTCTCCCCATTTTCCACCTTATGTTAATTTAAAATAAAATTATGGAGGGAGTATGATCAAAAAAGAGAAATATCCTGTTGACTTTATTTTGAATCATGTTACAGAGGTCAACAAAAACAAAAAAATTGTTTTAGATGGGGACGTTGTAAGGATTGGATCTAAAACTTTGAATATGTATAAGAAAAAAGGAACCAGATGTATTAAGTGTGGACTACCTGGTTTGTTTTTTCGTAAACAAAAAGAGGATTCAGATAAGATGTTTCACTTGACTCTATACGCAGTGAATGACAAAGGAAGAGAAGTCATGATGACAAAAGATCATATTACTCCGCTGTCGGAAGGAAAAGATGATTCTCTTGAAAACATCCAACCTTTTTGTGAAATATGTAATCAAAAGAAAGGAGGGAATCTATCATGGATGACCTTAGAAGTGAGAATAAAAAAATATGGGAAGAAAGGAATTCAACTACCCAATAAGGAGGAAAGAAAAAATGAAACCCTTCAAGAGAAATTATTAACAAGAATGATTATAGAGAATAAACGCCAGAAAAAGTTAGAAAAAGTTCAGAGAGAAAAAAGATTGATTTATAGTTTAGGAGAGTTGCAAAATAAGTTTAGTATCAATAGAATATGAAAGGAGGTTTTAAAATAAATCGAAATAGATTAGAAGATGAAGCTACAAGAATTCTTAGAAAAAATGGTTTTAGTAGAGACGGTCGTCCAATACGAGAAGTTATAAAAACCATTATTGAGATGAGGGAAAGTGGAATAATATTAATACCCTCAGGAATGTCAAAGAAAAAATCTGGAATTATATCTCCAAAATTAAGAAAAAAATAAGGAATTAATTTTCCTTATTTTTTTGTTTTAAAACTTCTTTAAATAGTTTTCCAATTACTAAAAAAATTGCTAATATAAATAATCCCAACATAAACGAAGGACTAGTTCCAAAAAAGTCATCTATCAAATATCCTATATAAAAGAATAACATAGATGAAATAGCAATTATAAACCCATATGAACTTATAGCTAGAATTTTTGACCACTTTTCCATTAATTAAGTTAACCATTTCTATAATAGTTTACAAACAATTAAAATGTAATTGTTCTAACTTTTTTATTCCTCACCCATTGTTTCACTCAACTCTTCATAGTCTTCAACTTCATTAAATCCTCTTCTTAAATAATCTTTTCCCCCATCAGCAAAAACTAATCCACATTTACAAACAACGAAATCATGTCTATATTTTGATTCAATAATATCTTTACATTTTGTGCATTTAATTTTATTAGAAATAATTTTATTAGTCAATTTCCAAACTCCTCCTCTCTCCAATTATCACACGTTCCAACTGGAGAAATTTCCTTATTGGTATTATTGTCTATGTGTTTACATTCATCACTATTCCAAGTTGGTTTGTAATATGCACAATAATAACAACATTTTAATTCATACATCTCACGATAGTTTTTCACAATTCTTATTCTCCATAATATCTTATAATAATACTTCTTCCCATACTAGGATGATCAGTTTCACAAATATTATATATAAAAATTGTTTTTAGTTTAGAAAAATGTTCTACAATATCATTTAAATCTTTAGTTAATCTTGTTACTACTTTTGAAACTTTTCCATTAAAATTAAGAATAGGTTTATCAGTAACATAAACTTTAGGACCACTAACATTCTCTAATATTTTATAAAATATTTCTTCCATTTTATTATAATCTGTCTTAAATTTTGAATACATACTATTTTCAATTTCACATATTGTTTGATTCTTTTTAAATATTTCTATTTGTTCTTCTCTTGTTTGCATTATAATTCCTCCACCTCTATTCCCAATTTTTCTTTAAACCATTTCGATACTAATCTTCTATGACAAAAATTTTTTGGCCACTCCCAACATAATAGAATTGAATCTTCTCCTAGAATATCATAAACTTTTCTAGAATCCAGTCTAGATAATTGTTCATTGTATTGTCTTGTATATTCCTCTTCTGTTATTCTTCCTTCTTTGTAATCATATACTAATTTCTTAGGTGGTTGTAACGGTCCATATGTTTTCATGTTTGGAAATTTCTTTTTAATTTCCGGAGGACTCATTCCAGCTATAGAAATTAGTTTATCTGTTTCTTTTAATTTTGGAGAGAAAAAATAAGATGTTTTCATTTTATCTTCTAGTGGAAATAAAAAGGAGACCGAGGTGGGAATTTAACCCACGTAAATGACAGGGATTTAGATTCCCCCGCTAATTCTCTCAGCTACTCGGTCTCATGTTAAATTTACTTCTTCACCTTCGTCTTTGTAGGCATAGCCTTCAACATTTCCATTGTGACTACTCTAATTTCCTGCCAAATTACTTTACTTGCTTGAGCTTCTTTTCTTAACCTCAAAGATGCTGCCTTCTTTCCTCCTTCAAATTCCTTCGCTTCTTCCTTTGCGTTTCCCAAACTTCGATCCAACTTTTCAAATAATTCTTGCAATTTTGACATTAATCTTCTCCTTCTTTTTTTATTTAATCTTCTTCCATAGCTTCCAAACTAGTTTCTCGGAATCTTGCTAATACATCAGCAATAATTCCCAAACCTTCATAATGATTATCTGCTGCCCATACAACCACTTCAAAACAAATATAATTTGCAGCATCTGATCTACTTCCTTCATATGCTTTAATCATATCGCATAATTCAGTAGTTTTTTTGATGATATCATCTTTAGTAATCTTTATAGATTCTTTTTTATTTTCTAGATCTTTATTTTTCTCAACCAACTGAATTATTTTCTTTTTTTCCACTACTTGTTTTCCACCCTCTTTCAGTTTATTTTACAACAAATTTAACTCAGAAAAGAAATCTCTGTCTTTTAAGACTACTGCGATAGCAGTTAATTCATTATTTAAATCTGGTTCTTTAAAACCAACCCACTCAATTTTTTTCTCACTTAATTTAGAACACCAATTATTTAACTCGTCCAAATTTCTAACCCCTAAATAAACCAAAGTTCCATTGTCCCATTCTGTATCAGGACCATAAAGAAGAAACTCAGCTACTGCATGTCCAGATTGAACAGCAGTGCTAGACTTTTTTAAGTCCTTACGCGACAAGACGTATAGCAAACTCATCTTCTAATTTCTTTAAGATTATTTGTTTAATGGAATCAATGTATCTTTGGTCTGGTGGGTTATCTTTTGCAGGGATTTCAATTTGTTCACGAGTGCGACCTCTCAATTCACAAGAAACAATGTGATGATGTCTATACTTATACTTTAAATTTTGAATTTTACTTTCAATTGACCAGAGTGGAGTATCTCCTCTCTTGTCCATTTTTCTACTGTTTTTGAGTTGCCTAATTTCAACTCCCCAACTCTTCAGTTGTTCTTTTAGATCTTTCTTTACTTGACTCTTCATTTGAGAATCCTCCTTGAATTTTTTATTTTAGAATTTACTAGAATAAAAAATAGTAAGGGGGACCTCTAGTTAAAATGTCATGAACCTACTTCATTACTTTTCCTCCTCTTTTAATTTAATATTTGTTCAAAAGAAAAAACAAATTACCATTCAGGAATTAATATATATAGAATATTGATTATTTATTTCTTAATTTTATTTCAAGTCTTCTAAATAACCATCCATGAAAAGTAATAGATGCTTCAATTTCAAAATATGGTTCTTCATTTCTATCACTAAAGTAATTATGCAATAATATGTAAAGACCATAAATATCTTCATTTACTGGATATTGACATTGTATGTACATTTTATGTCCACATGAACACTCGGTGTTTATTCCATTATTTCTAAGGTATCTTACTAAGTCTCGAACTTCTGGCTCTATTTCTTGCTATCCTGAGCAACTTTCCTAAGTCTCAAAGCTGATGCTTTCTTTCCACCATCAAACTCTTCCATTTCCGCTTTACCATCGGACAAACTCGTCTCCAACTTTGCAAACAATTCTGATAATACTGACATACTTTCTTTCTCCTTTTCAATTTTAGTTTTTTTGGTGCTTATAGTCTTTTGTTCTTCATTTCTTTGTTAATTGCTCGAATTTCAGTAACTATATATTTTTTAGTTATAAGAAAATTACCTATATACATTAATACATGACACATAAGATTATTAGTGAATTTCGTATTTGTGAATTGTGATCCTATCATAGGAGGATCATACCATGGTTAATATTAAATGGGCAGAGTTAGCTATTAAATTAGTCATTTTAGTCGCCACACTTATTGTTGATGAATTATCTAAGAAAAAATAATGTGGAATTGAAAAAGAGATATACTTCCGACATATCTCTTTTTTTGTTCTTTAAAATAATTATATAATCTCTTTTGTTTCTTTTCTTTTAGGAATTAAAATATCATCATCAAATATTGATCTTTTTTCAAATAAAAATTCAATTCCTCTAGCTTTAGTATTTCCTATTAAATCTTTAAATGCTAATTCCACTAAATTATCAAATGGAATAGTAGTATGTTTAGATATATTCGTGAAACATGTATAATAGTATTCATCCATTTCAACGTTCATTTGTAAAGTCTCCTTCTTAAAACAATAATATTCCATTTACAAATATTTCCTTTGGGGTTTCTGCTTGTAAATCCTTATTAAATTCTAAAATCTTTTCTATTACCTTAGACATATTCTTTAATTCATTTTCCCAAATTATTAAACATTCATATCCATAAGATTTAAAATGATCAATTCGTTTTTGTGCATGAATTTCATTTGAATCATAATCATTATATGCACCACTTCTATATCTTACTCCATGCCACCAATCCCCAAAATGCTCTATTATTTTTTTGTTTGAATGATTTACAAAGTCAGGATTTTTTCCATGAACCATAAAATCATAATTTCCAACAAATATAAACCCTAAAGGTTCAATAATTTCATTTAAAACTTTTTCTGGTTTATTCATTCCATGAGTATTGGTTGCACAAACCTTTTTAGCATATTCTGGGTTTAGCCAATGTAACTTTTTCTTTTCAGACATGTCAGAAAGAACCTCTTGTCGTGTTTCTTTCCTACCTTTAAGTTTTATAGATATTTTTCGTCCTATATCTAAAGCTTTTTCTTCTCCATATAAGTCTATATAAGTTTTATCTAATAATCTATCTCTGGCTCTAATTTTTAATTCTGCAGCTAAGACTTCCCCATATATTTCTTCCCATGTTTTCCCTATTCTGTGAAGAGAAGCTTTTCTTGCTTTTTCTAATAATAAATCTTTATTTTCCTTACACCATTTCTTAAATCCTTCAACTTGTTTTCTTTTTCTTTCAGGATCATTGTAATCTTGATCACATACTTTATTTCTAAATTCTTCATCTTTCCATAATTCAACAAATCTTTCAGATATTTCTATTCTTACAACCGGACATCTTTCTATCCTATCTGAACAAGAATATCTATCATTTGTTTTAAACCAAAAATAAGCTCTTTGTCCACAATCTTGACAAACTTTATCTTCCAGAACAGGAATGGCAACTGCAAATAAATCTTTTCGTTGTGATTTGCTTAATCGTTTTCTTCTATCTAAATCAGACCAAACTTCTTTAGTCATTTTTGATATTTGTTCATGTTTACCTGGGCATCTGTGCCAATCATCTTTACAACAATATGATTTATTTTTATAAATAAAATTAGCTTTTTCTCCACAACCAAAAGAACATAATTCATTTGTATTTATTGGTTGTGCTAGATCATGTTTTTTTCCTATTCCTCCAATTCTACTTTTTTCTTTTTTAGAAGGACATTTATTTATAGATGCGGAGCAACACCATTTTCCATTTTTTAATGAATATATTGCTTGCTGCCCGCATCCATAATCACAAATATCAGGTTTTTCTCTTGGAGTTAATTTTCTTATTTTTTTAGCAGGACATGAATTATAAGATTCAGAACAACAATATTTTTTGCCTATTTTATAAATTCCATCATTTTCACACCCATAATCACATATATGTTTCATAAAATCTCCTTATGTTTTATTCTTTGTTCTCTATTTATAAGGAGATCTCCTTACTCATTAAATATGAGGAAGAGTATTTATAATTTGATAGAGTTCTAGTTTGCAACTCAAATGTGTCATGAAATCTAAGGCCAACGAGCTTATGAAAATTTTGTCAAAATATCCCAAAACTGCAACTCCTTCTACTGACCCTCTTTTTATAGAGTCATAGTGTTGAATAAGTTCTTCATTTAAAAATCCACATATATTTCTTAGCGATTGAATATCATTTATAAACATATTCTTTTCTCTACATTTATCCAATGCATCTAGAACAACTTGGTCCAAATCTGAAAGCGAACAATCACAGATAAGAGCAACCCAGATGGGCCAGTTTTCTTTTAATTGATATTTTCTCACTATCATTGGAGAAAAATTCTTGTCTAGTAATTTTGTTGCAACTCCACTATCATCCATTCCCAACGGTTTTACTTTCTCACTCATTTTCACTAGCTCCTTTTTAATATTTTCATATCCAGCATTTGCATTCTTTCCCATATTTAACTCTAAATTCACCTCGTCCATTTATTCCTCCTATTTGTTTTTCATTATTAAATTACTAATTCCCAGTCAGATGCCAAAATATCTGTTTGACTTGCTAACCACGGGACTACTTTATCATCTGCTGTTTTCATAGCTATAAATGGAAGATTGGGATAATTATCATGAGCTCCATCAGTATATGTCCAATCATTAATCATAAAAATAAACATTTTTTTCCCATTCCAACACCCTCTACAGAACCCCTTTTAATGTTACCATAATATTCAATAATTCTGTCTGATAGAACTCCTGTAAAGTTTCTAATCTTTTGAATATCACTTTCTTCTAAAAGTTCTTTCTCAAATTCATCAACAATTCCATAAAACACTTTATCTAAATCACTTAAATCACAATCACAAATAATTCCTAAAAATAGTGGCCACCCTCTTAATTGATATTTCCTTACTACAAGTGGAGAATAATTTTTATCCAATAATCTTGTTGCTACTTTTGAATCATCAATTAATTTCACTTTTCCTCTAGTTCCTTCTTTATCCATTCTTCACTCCTTAAATTTATTGTTTGTTCTCATGTGGTAAAATATATTCAAAACAATCTTTAATGGAAGGAAAACGTTTCGTACAATGGAATCTTAACCATGCATTGTTTGAAACCTCCATTCCTTCCGTTGGATCGATCACATATACTGGAATACTTTTTGAGTCTGCATAAGCTATTTCAAACAATGTTCCATACGTTGCACCAATTCGAATATATGCAACTAATATATCACATAAATCTATCATCTTTTTATCTCTTCTAACTATATAAGTATCATAATGATCTATCCCAATTTTCTCAATCACTTCTAAATGGGCAATTGTCATTGGGTCTAAAAAATCTATTTTATTTCCATAATTTTCTTTAGAAATTTTTCTATATTCCATTTCTTCTGACCAACCAGCCAAATATATTGATAACTTCACAATATTCTACTCCTTCATTTATTTTCATTATGTTCTACAGTTTTATAAAAATTTCTTATACTATATATATTACTTATTGAACCAAATACTTATTGTTTAAGGAGAAAATTATGGGGAGAAAAAAGACCAAAAAAATTAGTAAAGAAGACGAGAACATCCAGTTACAAGATCTGTATGATTTGAAGATGAAAGCGGCGGTAGCGGCAGATTGTGAAACTACAAACTCCATTAAAATTAATATTGAGGATCAGTGCACATTCTGTGAAAACATAGAATGTGGAAAAGATAGATCTCCAACTGGGAAAAGGAGATTTATGAAAAATAAAGTATCATCAAGATTCTGGCAATGTAAAAAATACTTTCCAGCAATACAAATTAGTGGAACAGACCCTTTAGAACTAGAAAAAACATTTGATGTCATATACAATGAAGGAGATTTTCCACTAGATTTAGATTCTGAAGATTATGAATTAGAAAGCTTAATGGATGATCCTGAAAGTTTGGAATTATGAAATCGAGTGTTCAAAAAGAGAGAATATCCCAATTCTCTTTTTTGTTTAGATTTCTATTAACTCCCCATCTCGCAACACAGCCATTTTTGTTATGAGATCTCCTTGATATTCACTAACAATTACACCAGCTTCCTGAAACAATTTTAAAGTTCTTTTTTCATGCTCATCCCATAAACTACTTTCATACTTTTTAAGAGTGTGAACAATAACTTCAGTAATTCCAGATTGAACAAGAGCTCTAGCACAATCCATACATGGAATTCCCGTAATATATGCTCTACATCCTTTTAATGGAACCCCAATCATTGCTGCATTGTAAACTGCATTTCGTTCTCCATGTTCTAGCCAAAAATATTTCTCTGGTCGTTCTTGTCTCTCTGGAATATTATCATTAATTCCTCTAGGAAAAGAATTATAACCTGTTGATCTTATTTCATTATCTGGACCAACAATAATTGTAGCATTTTGAGTTTTTTGATCTTTACTTTTCATCGCTATTAAATATAGCATGGAAACGAAATATTTATCCCAGTTCATTCTCTTTCTCCTTTGGGAAATAACATTTCTTGAAATTCTTCTGTAGTAAATTCTTGAATCCAAATAAAAGTAGATTTCATTATCATGTTTACCTCTGGAGGATTTAAAGATATTAACTCAACTTCAAACCAGTATACTTTACCAAACTCTGAATCTCTATCTTCCTCCACATTTAAAATTTGATCCTCTATTGATTTACCATTACTTATATCACATCTAACTACTTTATTGGAATTTAATTCTGCTTCTTCTCTAGATGTATATATCTTAAGTTCATTTCTAAAATAATTTATTAGCTCTTCTTTTGTTCCAATTAATATCTCTTCTTTTCTAGCCATAACAAATTCTGTCCCCTTCATATAATTTATCTCTAAAATATTGACTCCAATGTTTATCATTACAATTTTTTAACTTATATGGCCAGATCGATTTTCCTAATGAATAAGCTAATCCCATATCAAATAAACATCCAAAACTTTCCCCATCCCATATTACATACACTGCATTGTCACAGTCTCTCATAGCTTTAAAATTATCTCTTAAAATTCCATCACCATTTTGTTTCTGATCTGTATCTCGACCGGGAATATAACACTTGCAATTTAAACGTTTTTCTAATTCTAATGCTTCGTCAGTCATACTAAGGGAGTGAATTATGAATTTCATTTATCTCTACGCCTCCATTTCTGTTTTCTATATTCTTTTTCTATATCGTCAAGAGCTTGCTTCTCCACTTTTATTTTATTTCCAAATTCAATATAAATCGTTTTTTCACATAATTCACATTTAGTTTTTATTAGTGGTTTCTTTTTTCTCCAAACTGGTGTTCCTGACGTCCAAGAATGTTCACAAGTCATTATACTATAATTAATCTCCCATTTTGTTCAGTTTCTGGATGGTTTCATTTTTCATATTCCAAAATTAATTCTTCTATCGTTATATCACATTTTCTATTTTTTGATAAGTTATATGTACAATCTATTAATCTCAAATTAACACCTGATCCAATTATTTGTGGTAGTAATCCCAATCTAAATCCTTTTGATATACTAAAAATATGATCTAATTGTTTATCACCTTTTTTATATCCTCTTTGTTTTAATTCTTCTTTTGTAAACTTATTTCGTATAGAAATAGTTGTATAATAATTAACCAATTGTTTATATAATTGCCAATCATTCATTTCCTCCGGTGATTTTTTATTATGTGGAACATGACCTATTTGTTTTTGAGTATTTATTTTACGAACAGCTTCACATTTACTACAATTGTCACTACAACACCACCTATCTACAGATTTAAAATAATATTTAGGTTCTTGTTTACACCCATAATCACACTCTTTTGGTTTTTCTCTTCTTTGTTTTATAGGATGTCTTAATTTAGCTTTTGTTTTAATTTTTTCTATACTTTTATAAGTTAAAGATCTCCCTGTATTTTTTTGTGAATTTTTTAACCTTATTCCCTCACATTTACACAATAACTCTGAACAACAGAATTTATTATTCTTGAATTTATATTCTGCTGTTTTTCCACAACCATAATTACACAAGACATTATCATGATTATCAATTTTCTTTGCACAAGAATTGTTTAGTGGTCTTTTATTTTTTATTTGTAAACATTTATTATGACTAGATGAACAACATAGTTTTCCATTTTTTAATTTGTGTGTAGCTTCTTTTCCACAACCATAATGGCACAAATTCATTTTTTAATTCTCCCGAATATTTTTAACATATCATCTGTTAAATAATCTTCTGGATCTGTCCATTCATCAACTTTTTTTCCAGCATGACAGAAGCATTCTTCTTCTTGAACCTACAATTCCTATTATCATATAAATTTATCCAGATGTTTTGTTAATATAACAAGATCTTCATAAATATGACTCAGCTTTATGAGGGTGGAATCTACAAAATTATTAGGTTCTTTCATCTCACTACTACCACATACTGAATCTTCCAATAGATTAATATTTATAACTTTGTTCAAAAGATACTGTGTTTTAGAATGAATTTCTTCTAAAGAATATCTTATTTTCTCTACATCAAGTTCTGGTCCAACAGGTTGTTGTGCTAATACTTTATGTTGTGTCAAATATTTTTCTCTTGGTAACCCTGATTTTTTTATACTCATCATTATTCTTCTCCTTTTATACGAATTCTCTATAACCTGAATATAAATCTTTTTCTTCAATGCCAAAATCTTTAAGAAGTTTTAAAACCATTTTTTTTCTAAATCCTAATAATGGAGCTTCTACTGTAATAGGATATGAAAAAGCTATTTTAAAAGTATTATTTAGTTCTGCAATATATGACTGAAAACAATCTGCGAATTTTCCATAAAAATCATCCATGTCGCACCCTATCCACACTTCCCTAATTCGATTACTTTCTGCAATCCCTGCTGCAATTGAAAGAAAAATTGTGTTACGAGCTGGCACATTCATTTCATGGACTCCAGTATACATACCTTTTTCGCCAGTTGTTAATCCACTACTAACATCATATCCAGAAATAATAACCTCTTTATACTCAATATCATTCTTTTCTAAATACTTTTTAGCGTACTCCAATTCTTCTTTAATTACCTGACCATAGTCAACCAATACTGCAAAAACTTCTTTTTCCATTTTGTGTGCTAATTCTATTAATAGAGTTGAATCAGAACCTCCAGAAAATAAAACTACTACTTTTTCTTTTTCATCAACACCCACATCTTCCTTTTTTGACCACAACATAAAACCCTCCCATATTGTTCTCACAGTTGTAAGTGAATAGCACTTATTTCAGAACATTCAAATTTGATAGTATGTTCTCGTCTAGAAAAAAATAATCCGTCATTTTAGTTTCCTCATATCTATATATATTAATTACTAATATAATACTCATGGATTTTCTGTGAGTAAATTTTAAATTGGAGGAAATTAGAAGATGGAACCAAAAGAAAAAGGAACAGAAAAAATCGATGTTGTAGACAAAAAGAAAAAGATCGTTGCATCAAAAAAGGTCCCAGTTAAGAAAACAGAAGAAAAAGAAATAAAGAAGAGCAAGAAGGACAAGGAATCGTCATCTGAGAAAGTTGCATATTTCTTATATGGCACAGTTGTGGGTATCGCTGTTGGTATCGCGGGAGTGGTCATCGCCGAGTGGTTATTGGATTCTGATTCTGCTCCGGCAACTTCGACTGATAACATCTAGTTTACATTCTGGTTATTTGTCTAAGATAGGGATTGGCATTTGCTAAATCCCTATTTTTTGCTGCATTTTTTTGTTGTATTCTTCTACATATATAAAAAATGGGAATAATTTATTATTCCCTTCATTTTGTTAAATAAATTCACATTCTTCTATATATATTAATTTCTATTAAAATACAAGGAGGAAAGATTTATGTTAGATAAATTGTTACAAATGTATATGGTGGTATCTGCGCTTAGCAACAAAAGAAAGATCATAGCTGCTAAACATGATTCTCTAAATTCATCAATAACCCTTAAAACAAAAATGGAAGAGAAACAGGAGTTACTGTGGCAAAAGTATTACGCTATGTGTTTAAACAATGAAGAAGCTTTGGAACAATGGGAAAAAGATTTTTCTGAACGGTTAGTAGAAGGAGGATGGAAATCTGTAGAGGAGTGGGAAAAATTTACAACTGATGAGGAAAAAAGAAATGATTTGGAAGTGATTATGCAGGAGAGGAGGAAGGAATTTATAGATGCTATTCCTAAAAGACCAATTAGAAGCAAGATCCTAGAACCTCTGGAAACATCAGAAAAAGAGCTTGCATTTTCTAAATTCCAAAATCTAATGAACAAAGTTGGGGATTACTCACAGTTTGAAGTTGGTGAAATTCCAGCAATCGTTGAAAGAAACACCGGAGATATATCCGATCCAAGAAAATGGAAAGCAAGAATGGCTGGCAGGATAACTGAGAATATTCATAAACCAATAGTGAAAAAACTCAAAAACATCGAACATAAAGCTGGGGAATTATTCCATGAAGCTGTTAATTATGAAAAGGGAAAACCTACTCCTCCAAGAACTCAAGAGGATATAGCTAAGTGGCAGTTCATAGCAGACATGTTTTGGGTGGGGGTTGAATTTGTGGACGGTGATTTCTAAGAAGAAGAAAGATGGGGAGAAATCCTCATTTTTTAGATTTAATTTTTTTTGGTTTAATTTCTACTTCTATTATCTGATAATCTAATATTGAAATTTTTGGGATGGTTAATACTGTTCTTAAAAACTCTGTTTCTGGTTCTATATCTTGACATATTGAAATTCCATGTTCATTCTCATTAACTAGAAGTCCTCCAGAAATTAGTACTTTTGGGATTAAATCTTTTAGATCATCTTTGGTAGCATTTTCACATGAGTAATAAGTTGAGTCAACCCATTGGGCTATAACTAATTTTTTAAACATTTTCATCTCCTAGATTAATCTAAACTTTTCCAATAATCTATTAACTTTTCAACTATTTCTTTTTTCTTAGTTTTATCAAAGTTAAGAAACGGGTCCGAAGATCTTAAAAATTGAATTTTATCATATAAGTAAAGACTATTGTAAATTTGTATTCCCTTTTCTAAATAACAAACATCACACTCTTCATCTGTTAATAATCTAGATGTTCCATTTTCAGGAAGAAATTTTTTTAAAACTTTATTTTTTGATTCATCTTTAACTTTCATAATTTTGCATCTTCTTTTTTGAATGTAGATAATTTACTAATTGGAACACCCATACATCTAAGTCCTAAAATAGATAATGAATTTAATACAATTGAATTTCCTCTAATTTTATTTGGACTTAAATCTAAATTTATTCTTCCTGGAGATCTTCTGAATCCAACATCATATTTATTGGATAAGTCACTCACAGATAATAATTTTAATAAAACAGTTCTAATTGTATCTATGTTTAGTTCTTTACCAAAATAAACTATTACATGAAATGAAGTCTTGCCAGTAAACCTAATCTCTATTTTTTTAATCATTGAAACTTTAGACAAAAATTTATAAACATCCAAAACTGCTTTTTTTGCTTCATTAAAATCTTCTGAATCAATATCTATGATTCCAAATTCTTCTTTGGATTTCATTTCAGTATGTAAACTAACGCTTCTTCCTGTGATTGTTTCTTCGTAATTTTGAGATGTTAGAAACTTTCCCTTCCTTTGAATTACAAAGTCATTTTCATTTACAGCGAAGAATATCATTACATTTCTTCCCTCAACTAAAGGAAGAATCTTAGTTTTCATTTTTATGTAATATGAATAGACATCTTTCTCTCTTAATCCTCTGGGATAGAAACTATTCTTAACAACGATTGTTTCTGGATGTTCTGGAAAACTCATATAGATGTCCTTCTTAAACTGTTTATAATAGTCATAAATAATTAAAATTAATAAAATTAAATTCTAACTGTTCTAACTTTTCTAAGGCAGAGGGATTATAAACTCCTCTATGTAAAATATTAATTGATGCATTTAAATCTGCGTCAATTTCTAAATTACAAGAACCACAAACAAATGATTCTCCTCTTCTGCTACTCTTATCTAAAGTTTTACATCTCGAACAAATCTGAGATGTATAAGAAGGATTGACTTTTGTCAATAGAATACCATTCTCCTGACAAAGTCTCTCTAACTTATTGATAACCTTTGGATAAGTCCATCTTTGAATTTTGTTATTAGAAGATTTTGAGAATTTACTTTTATGTTTAACATTTTTTAAATCTTCTATAACTAGTTGATTTATTTTAGATAAATCTAGTTTATTTAATTCTTGATTTATCAGTTTATCTCGTTCAATAAGAGATTGTTTAAAATTTTTAGAACCTTGTTTCTTCTTAGAAATGCTAAGATATTGATCTTCTAAGGATTTCCCAATTATCTGACCGTCAGATAAAACTAAAAGTTTTTTATATCCACAGTCAGTTCCAACAGAAATTCCTGATAATTTTTGATTTGGATTTTCTTTTTCATAAGTTAAAATAAAATAAAAATTTCTCTTTATTTTTAACAACTTAATATTATTTTTTCTTTTCCAATTCTGGAATTTTAAAGAATGTTTGTGATATTTTAATGGAATTTTTACCGTTAATGATTTTCTGTGTTTTCCATTTGGATCTCGATAAGGAGTTTTAATATTAATAAACTCGTCGAACTCTTTGGAATTATTAGATAAATCAAATAATCTATTGTCAATATTTATAGAAATATTTTTTAGATCAATCTTTAAAGTTCTTGGAAATTGTTTTAATTTTAGTTCAGAGAATCTTTTGGACGTGAATGATTTTAATCTTCCTGATTTAATAAAATATCTATAAACTTTTTGATAGCGTTTAAATCTTTTATGGTTGTGTTTTTTAAGACAAGATCTAATAATTTCACTAGCATTTTTATAAACTATTTGTTTCCATTGTCCATGAGAAATAATAATATTTGGTAAAAGTTTGGATGATAAAAATTTATTAAGAGGTAATTTTCCTAATAAAATTAGATGGATATAAGTTTCTAAACATAATGTATAATCTTCAAACAATTTTTCAAGACTAAAAGTCTTTGAATTTGTTTGATATTTTAAAATATGTTTAGAAGACCTGATCATTGTTTTATATTTTTCCTTCTTTTCTATATTTTTCAAAAAGAAGATCTAATGCTTCTTCTGCAAGTTTCTTAATTTTTTGTTCTGTCTCAGCAGACAAGTGTTTTAGCTTTTTATGATATTCATTATCAATTTGAACAGGTTTCATATTCCTCCTAAAAAACTTTTATATTTATAATTTGTTCTAGTTGTAAATACATATTGAATCAATATTCTATATATATATTAATAACTAACCAAAAGATGCATTTAACCACATTTAACCCAAAGAAAAGGAGAACTACATGAACAATTACAAAATATCTTCAAGCGGCCCAATGATTATTATCAAGAATTCTAGCATATTTGAAAACGAAACAATAACAATTTTGGTTACTGATAATTTTAAGATTCAGAGAGATTGGGGTGAAGTTATCATTACTTTCAGAAATGGGGACCAAAGAAGATTCGATTTGTCATTCTCCTCTTATGCTGAGAGG
>Ga0031655_10001187_pt1 | contig 15679 bp, 16 predicted proteins | sample FrelakmetHBP12HB_FD_55187 | JGI IMG/M metagenome (GOLD analysis project Ga0031655, IMG submission 55187) | Freshwater lake sediment microbial communities from the University of Notre Dame, USA, for methane emissions studies -HBP12 HB | ecosystem: Environmental > Aquatic > Freshwater > Lake >... | reverse complement strand
GATGGCGTCATGGTGCAAAAGATGGCCACGCAGGGGGAAGAGCTGATACTCGGTATGAACCGGACTACTTTAGGCCCTTTGCTTATGTTCGGTCTCGGAGGAGTCTTTGTCGAGCTTTTTCAGGATGTGGTGTTTCGTCTCGCTCCGATTCTTAGAAATGAGACTCACCGGATGGTTCGAGAGATCAAGGGATACAAACTCCTTACAGGATTTAGAGGGCGGCCGAAAGCAGACATTGAAGCGATTGAGAGGGCTGTGGTGAGTCTATCGAATATGGCCATCAATCATCCGGAAATCAAAGAAATGGATATAAATCCGCTCATAGTTCACGAGGAAGGGAAAGGAACTACCGTTGCCGACTGCAGGATCATTCTTAATATGACATAGCTAAGATTTTTTGAAATAAGGAGGTAGGAAATGGCGAAAGTAGGGGTAGTTTTATCTGGTTGTGGCGTATTCGACGGCGCCGAAATTCATGAATCAGCCCTGACGCTGCTTTTTCTGGACAGGGCGGGGTCCCAAATTATCTGCATGGCCCCTGATGTGGATCAGGTGGATGTCATAAACCACATGAAGGGTGAGGCTGCCGGCGAGAAGAGGAATGTTCTTGTCGAGTCGTCCCGTATCGCCAGAGGGGATATCAAGGACATCAAAGATGTCAAGGCTGCTGATCTCGATGCGCTGGTTTTTCCCGGTGGATTCGGAGCCGCAAAAAATTTGTGCAGCTTTGCCGTGAAGGGAGCAGATTGCACGGTCAATGCAGATGTAGCGAGACTGATAAAAGAAATGCATTCGGCCAAGAAACCCATCGGGTTTGTCTGCATTGCCCCCGTCATTGCGGCAAAGGTGCTGGGCTCATTCAATCCGCAACTGACAATAGGCAATGATAAAGATACGGCAGAGGCGATTGAAAAGATGGGCGGTAAACATGTCGTGTCTCCCGTGGATAATGTCGTGGTGGACCAGAAAAATAAAATCGTAACCACTCCCGCGTATATGCTGGGTCCGACAATTTCTAAAATAGCCCTGGGGATTGAGAAATTAATCAAAGAAGTATTGAAGATGGCAGCCTGAAATCGAGGGTGCACAACTGATACGGATTGACCGTCTTCGTTTTCCTTATTTTCGTCACTGCGTAATTATGAAAGGCCACATGAGTGGCCACCACAGGTATTGTCCATATAATGCATAAGTATAAAATCACCCTTGAGTACGATGGAACCAGCTACAGAGGCTGGCAGTCGCAGAAGAATGCCAGGAGCGTTCAGGACACGCTGATTAATGCGGCGGGAAAACTATTCGGAGAACAGGTGGAAATTCAGGGAGCAGGCCGCACCGATGCGGGAGTGCATGCCCTTGCCCAGGTTGCCCATGTGGGAATAACAAAGCCAGTGCCACTGCGAAAGATACAGGAAGGCCTGAATGACCTGCTTCCCTCCAATATCAATATCATCGATGTTGAGGAAGTCCCCGTCAGTTTTCACGCCCGCCATTATGCTGTAGGCAGAAGCTATATCTATTTAATTTCGAAACACCGCACGGCTTTCGGGAAAAGGTATGTCTGGTGGGTTCGAGACAAGTTGGATGTCAAAAAAATGCAGACCGCCGGTCGTGTCTTTCAGGGTTTTCATGACTTCGTGTCTTTCGCGGATAAGAGGATGGATAAAGACTCATCGACGAAAGTAAAACTTGACACAGTAGAGGTAAAAGAGGTGGATGACTTGATCATACTAAGATTTGTCGGTTCCCACTTCCTCTGGAAAATGGTCAGGAGAATGGCAGGAATTTTGGTGGAAGTGGGGAGAGGAAACCTGACGCTGCAAGATGTTGAAGCAATGCTCGAACAACCATCCGACCTGCCGGCAAAACACACGGCTCCCCCTTCTGGCCTTTTTCTTGAGCATGTTTTTTACGAAGGCGATGCTGAGAAACGGGCGAAGCCGGGTGGGTTATTTTTTCCTCTTCTTTTTTCCAGCCGTAGCCGCCTCAAAGAATAGCTTCATTCTAATTAGCGCCTCCGTTACCTTCATGGATTCGCTCCTAGCTGATTCGCAGCACTGGCTTGATAGTGTCGCCTGATTTCGCATCGGCGATGGCCTTATTGATATCACTGAAACCATAAAACTTCACGAGGCGGTCAAAAGGAAACTTTCCTGCCAGGTAGAGCGCGATCAGTTTGGGGATAAAGAGCTGCGGCACGGCATCTCCCTGGATTATGCCGATGGTTCTCCGCCCTTCCGGCAGGACGGCGCCGCTCTCGCCCGTGAGGAGCGCCACGGTGCCACGCGGATTCAAAACGTCTATGGCGAGCCCGTGCATCTTTTGGTTGGCCGTGGTTTCCACCACATAATCAACGCCGCTGCCGGTGATATCGGCGATGAGGGAAGTGAGTTTATCACGACGATTGTCAATCACGTGGGTTGCTCCCAGCTCCAGGGAGAGTTTGAGCCGCTTCGGTCTGATATCGACGCCTATGATGGGGTTGGCCCCTACGATGCGGGCAGCCATTGCTGCCGCCAGGCCAACCGCACCCGTACCGAAAATGGCGATGCTTGACCCTTTCGCGACCTTCAATGAATTCATTACGGTGCCGGCCCCTGTCTGCAGGCCGCAACCAAGCGGAGCCATAACCTCCAGATTTAGTTTCTTGGGAACCTTGACGAGATTGCGTTCCGTAGTGAGCGCATGAGTGGCGAATGAAGACTGACCGAAGAAGTGTCCGCGGACACCGCTGCGATAGAGAGCATTGCTGCCGTCTAGGCGTGCGAAGCCGAAGTTTGCCTCGTAGAAGCGTTCACAATCCGTGGGATGTCCGCTCCGGCATTGGCGGCAGCGGCCGCAGGACTGATAGGAGAGCACGACATGATCGCCGCGCTTGACACCCTTCACATTCCTCCCCACCTGCTCTACTACGCCCGCCCCTTCGTGACCCAGTACTACAGGCCCGTCCGATTTCTCCCAGTAGTCGCAGAAGTCTATGTCGGTATGGCAGATGCCCGAGGCGACGATGCGCACAAGGACTTCGTCATCCCGCGGACCTTCCATCTCGAGGGACTCTATCTTCAAGGGACCACCCCTCTTGCGCAGAACGGCAGCCTTGATCTTGTGCACCTGCATATCGGACTTGCGAGCCAATGTCAGGTTCCTCCCAGATTGCAGCTACGAGTTAAAAGTATCTTGCGTCAATACAACGGCCATAAGCAAGCGAAACACGAATGGCGCCGGCGCCCGCCAAAGATTCACGGTACCTTCCTCATAAATGGTGTCAAATAGGATTTGCCTAACGAAAAGCTAACTGGCGCGCGGTTTTCTGCGCGTCCGAGTTGAGCGCTTTGTTATGCGTTTCTTTTCTGATTGTTGGTTTTTGAAAAAAATTAAAAACTCATTGGGTGAAATGACTTTAGCGTCTTGGCATCGTTTAGCAGGGAAATGTTTTTGATTTCCTGTGACAAGACATACAGATTGACTCGCAAGAGTGACTTCGAGAAACGGTTCATCGTCTGGATCAGGAAGTGAATGGGACAAAGGGGAAGACGCAAGAGCCCGGCCACGATACACAATATAGTCAAGAAACGCGGCGACCTTTTCTTCTTCAAATCCAAACCTCGGGCGTCGCAGAACCTCCTTGTATTCTGATAGAATCCGTGCATCAAAGGAAAGCGTCAGTTCACCGGATGAGACCATGCGTACGATTTCGCCACAAGCCCCGAACGGCGATAGAAGACCCGCAACAAGAACATTGGTGTCAATGACAATGTTCATCATGCACGCTTTTCACGGACAGATTTAATCTCGGCATTGATTTCATCCAACGAAATCTTGTCTGTTCCTTTCTCTACGGACTTCCGCTGGAGAGAAACAACGGCCTCAACGGCACGTACTCTGCGAAATGCCGATAGCGATTCCTCAAGATTTTCCTCAGTTATTGCCGCAAGAATGGCTATTGGCCGACCATTGCTGGTAACAACCATCTCTCTTTCGTCAGGTAGCTCTTTCCAGATTTGTGCAGATTTGCCTCTTAAATCTCGGACACTTAAAAATTTCATGGTCGTATCCTCCATCTGTGTACCATATTATGCACACAAACGTCACCCATTGTCAATTCATTTTTTTGCTATAACGAAAAGCTAAGCCGGAGCGGCCCTCGGGGCCGCGATCGGCTCTAGCGGCTTGTTAGCTTATGAGTAATGTTTAATGACAGTTTCAAGACGATTTCTCGTGAAGTACTCAAGCTCGTCTTTCCACTTTTGGTTTTTTCCTTTTGTGTTGCATTTCGGAGGTTTACCATACAGATACTTGAATGTTAAGATTAAACCAGACTCCAATTTACGCCATGTCTGGACAGCTTGGCGTGATGCGCAAGTAATGATGAAAAAAGATAAATCCTTCACACCATAAAGCCCAAGAAGATCGGGGGCACGATAAGCGGCACTACTTGCAATGCGGCGGGCACCAGCTTTTGTTGTACCGATGTAAACAATGCGAGATTTACCATGCGGATACTTCAATTTTGCATTTGCAACTGCAACATAAACTAGACGATCGGCTTTGAAAGCACTGCGAGTAATTTTGATTGCATAGCGCTTTGAGGTTTGAATTGTAAGTTTCTTTTTGTTTGCCATAAGTATCACCGTTTATGAGTAAGAAAGCTAACGAAAAGCTGAGCCGGAGCGGCCCAAGGGGCCGCGATCGGCTTTAGCGACAGGTTATGCTTCAAATAGTTTCATCATGTCATCAAGGTACTTTTCAGGTGGTGGATATATAGCACAAAACTCTTGAAGTTTTTCTTTGAGTTCTTCTTTATTTTCCAATTCCCAGATTTCGTCTAGTGATTCGTTTTCTTTTTCTTGCCAAGCAAGGAAGTCCAAATATTCCTGATTGAAATACAAATACGCCCATTTATCTGGAGAATTTGTGTCATAATACTTTGTCTTTCTTACCAAACGAAAATACTTGCCAGCTACTTGATACCATATACTTCGTAACTTCTTCCCTTCTTCGCTCGTAAGCCACACGTCAAAACAAAAATCACTTTCATTGTTTCTTGCTATTTCGACAAACTTATCAATGATTTTAAGAAGATCGTATATGTTTTTTTCATTAACCAACGGCGAATCTGACAGTATTTCAATCTCTTTATCATCAGCCCAGAATAAATCTTTCCTTCTTAAAAGAATTAGTCCCTTGGGTTTTCGATTTGTTTTTGACAATAATTTTATTCTGCTTAATTTTTCATAAATCTTTTTTGCTCTTGGAGCATAGACTAGTTCGACAATAAACTTCATGCGACCAATTCGATCTTCGTCGATTTTATTACTTTTCCCAATATTTAAATCTTTGAATGTCAGCACATAGTTTTCAAAACAATCTTTGCCATTTTTAGATACTGGGATGAGATGATCAATAACCATTTTATCACGCTCAACAGCTCTGCCCGTGAAAAAACATTCACCTTTGAATGCAATGTAAACTGCATGACGTACTGATGGATTACTTATTGATATTTTCATTTTATTCCCTGCATAACGAAAAGCTCACCGGGAGGCGCGCGTGCGCGCCGATCCGGTGGAGCGACGGGTTAGCTATTTATTGAATTCTTTTTCTGAATATTCTTCAGATGTTTTTCCAAGTAAAATTCTACTTGCATGTAGCGAAGAATTACTGATTTTAATTCTTTTGTTTCTTCAGCAGCAACTTTGCGTAGTTCATCCAAGCAAGCCGAAAATTTTTCGTTAATGACAAAATCTATTTCTATTTCATACTTTGCTTTGATGTTATCTCTAATTTGTTCAATATCTCTCATTTGGTCATGCTTTGTATCTTGACGTGAACGTTTGACGAGCGGAGACCACAACATAAAATGTTTTGTATAACCATCAAAATATTTATTTGCGTATTCGATGTCTTTAGCAAACTTATCTGTGAGCTTTTGCACGTTATTTGGCTGGCGATCTTTGACGTACCTTAAGCCTGTCGTTAGATGAATTGCAACTTCACAAACATATAATTCCTTTGGTTCGAGATTGATTCCAACAACGTCAATTTCGCCTTGGACATCAGGGGTGTATAGATTTTGTTGTATGAACTCGCAATGTTTTACGTATTGAAGATAGGCCGCGACTATTTCTTCCCCAACGTTCATGTTATCTCCATTTTATTTAAAGCTAACGAAAAGCTGAGCCGGAGCAGCCCAGCGGACTGCGATCGGCTCTAGCGGCTTGTTAGGCCTAATGTGTAGGCAATTGCTGTAATGCATTACGTAATGTCGCGGCGAAACTGTCAAAGGAATCACCGTTTTTTAGTATTTCATCTGATCGATTAACCCAATATAACGTAAAGGCAGGGTGACCTAGCGTATTTGATATTATGCGATATTTAAAAGAAGGATTTTCACACACGGAAAGGTATACGCAAACTATATGAGGATTACTTTTGCGTACCCCATCAAATAATCGTTTAATTGTTTCCGGTACTTCTTTTGAGTAGACACCGCTGTACTTTACTTCGATGATAGCGGCTATATCTTTAGGTTCATAGAGAATACCGTAAATTGGTTCCGTACTATCTCTGACAACCGCCAAATCGAACTCGCTTGAATAGCCCCTAATGTATATGTCACGAGAAGATACTGGTAACCCGATTCTAATTAAGTGATCACGAACAATTTCAATAGTCAAAGCTCCTGTGAATTTTGTTCTTTGACGGGCAGGCACATTTGAGAGTTCTTGGGAAATTCTTTGAACTTCAGCGAGAATAGTTTCATTTGTTGTCATCTGGTGATTCTCCATAATCTTGGCCTAACGTAGAAATCAGCCGGAGCGTAGCGATCGGCTGAATTGACTGGTTGTGCCTGATTGATCATTTAGAATGACGGAGATAAAAGCCACAAGATCAGGATGAGGTTTGAACCATTCGCCTTCTAACCTAATACTTGCAAACCGTTCATGAAGTGACTTTTCATATTCTGTAGTTCCGGGGATGGTCGCCCACAATTGAAGTTTATATGGGTGTGCCGTTTGTAAAGAACTTAGACGCTTTTCAACTTGACCGGCTGTAAATCCGATCTTTATTTCATGGTTCTTTTCTGACCTAATAAAATAGACACATCCTTCAATGGTAACGGGCATAACACCCCATAATTTCAAGCTCTCTACTAGACCCTCAAATTCTCGTTCACTCACCTCGTCTTTTTCAACCAACTCTTCCAGGTCAACATGGGTAATGCCTGATAAGGGGCGCGATACCATTTCATCAAATTGTATGTACCCACTAAGGCATGTAGCATCGACGACAAACAACTCTTGCGACGCCGAACACCATGCAAGTAAGGCATCCTCAACATCAAGCCTCTCACCACACTTGCTGCACCACGCATATGGTTGTACTCGTCCAGCGTATTGCTGAAGGTATTCCAACCAACCCTTTTTAAAACTTTCGATAGCCGCCGAACTCGCTCCGCGAGAATCCAAGTATGTTCTGAGTTCCTCATATTGATTGCTTTCTCGAGGGTACTCTTCATCGACTGCGGCATCTCTTGCTATGTCGCCAACACGATCGGGCCGGTCGATCTGCGAAAGTAGCCATCCATAAAATGTGGCCCCCGCAGCTTTAGCTCCGCTTTTTTTTATTGCCGCTTCGCGTTCTTTTCTGAATATTTTTACGGATAATTCCCCAAGCGCTTGTCTGCTTGACTCTGGAATTACCAGTATTACGTCCCCACTTATTTTGCAGCCTCCGATCTCTGTTTTAGGGCCTAAATTGCAGTCTGACCAAAAGACAGCTCTATCCAACTCACCACCTTTAATCTTAAGTATTTTTTTAAGGCGCTTTTTCTCTGCATTAATAAGTCTGTTAAATAATTTTTCCCCAACGTAAGTTCTGCCGTGTAGAGTATTTTTGTTTTCGACATGAACTAGGCCCTTTTCCAACATCCATTCATAAAGAGAAACGAATACTGAATTGTTATCACTCAGATCATCAAGCCAGTGATCTGGCAGTATGACTGTCTGGACATCAGGAACCTCTTTTATTATTTCTCGAGGAGTGCATTTACGCATACCTTATCCACCTCAGTTGTATCGTGCTTAATGGTCTTTCCTTTTTCCTGCACAACACTGTAATAAGTGGAAAATTGTTCAGCATATCACCCCCTATAGGTGGACGGATTTTCCACTTATTGTTATAATGTAACATAAAGCATGGAAAAACGGTTATATTTCTTTCCACTTATCGCAAATCGCTTGCCATATTCCACTTATTAAAATATTAAGATGGTAAACATGGAAAATAAACCGAAGTTCTATTCAAGATGAAAGCAAATATTACCGCCGATGTGTCTGTCATCGATTTCAATCCCCAATTCCAACGTGCCTTGGAGCTTATGGAACAGACACAGAAGAACGTTTTCGTCACAGGCCGGGCTGGTACGGGGAAATCCACCCTGCTTAATTATTTTTGCGACCATACGGACAAGAAGGCCGTTATCTTGGCCCCAACGGGTGTAGCCGCTGTCAATGTTGGCGGTCAGACCATTCATTCTTTCTTCGGTTTCAAGCCCGATGTGACTCTTTCGGCTATCCGTAAAAAAAATCGTGACGAGAAAAAGAATATTTATAGAAAGCTGAAGACTATTGTCATCGATGAGATCTCCATGGTGCGTGCGGATATTTTAGACTGTGTGGACAAATTCCTCCGGATCAATGGTCCTAACGAGAAACTCCCCTTTGGCGGCGTCCAGATGATTTTTATCGGCGACCTGTATCAGCTTCCGCCAGTCGTGACGGGTCATGAAAGGGAAATTTTCCGGGAATATTACGCGACTCCCTACTTTTTCAGTGCCAAAGTCTTTCAGGATTTGGATTGGGAATTCGTTGAACTGGAAAAGATNTACCGTCAGAAGGACGATGATTTTATCCGCCTCCTGAATGCCATCCGCAACCGCACCGTTACCGATAATGATCTGGTCCTGCTCAATCAACGTTTAGATCCCAACTTCGCCGCCCCACCCGACGATTTTTACATTTATCTCACCACCACAAACGAGCTGGCCGATCGTCTCAATGAGGAGCAGCTTACAAAATTGCCCGGCAGGGCGCGGTCGGTCTGTGGCATCATTGAAGGTGATTTTGGCGGGCAATACCTGCCAACGGCTTTAGAGCTCAAACTCAAGAAGGGNGCCCAGATCATGCTTCTCAATAACGATTCATCCGGACGATGGGTGAACGGAACTGTGGGAAAAATGATGGGCATCAAAAAGGACGAAGAGGGGCAGGATGTAATACTGGCCAGACTGGATAACGGCACGAAAGTGGAAATTACTCCCTACACCTGGGAGATTTTTCATTTTTATCTTAAGAACGGTGAGCTTACCTCCAAATCTGTAGGTTCGTTTACCCAGTTTCCCGTAAGGCTTGCCTTTGCCGTCACGATCCACAAGAGCCAGGGAAAGACATTTGAAAGGGCCATTATTGATGTGGGAAAAGGCACCTTCGCTCACGGTCAGATGTATGTGGCCCTGTCCCGCTGCACTACCCTGGATGGTATTGTTCTGATGAAGCCGATAAGAAAAAATCATATCCTCATGGACTGGCAGGTGGTGAAATTCCTGACAAGCTGCCAGTACGACCTGGCTGCCCGGCAGTTGCCCCGGGAAAAGAAAATTCAGTTCCTTGAAAAGGCTATCACAAAAAAACAGACCCTGGAAATTGTGTACCTGAAGGCAAAGGACGAAAAGACCCGCCGCCTCATCATGCCNNTTGTCGTCGGCGACATGGAATACNACGGTCACCCCTTTATCGGCCTGGAGGCGCTCTGTATGATGCGCCGGGAAAAGCGGGTTTTCAACGTGGATAAAATTCTCGAAATCGTTAAATCTTCTTAATACTATGTGAAATACAGGTTGGTTCAAGACAGAGAATTGAACCAATCTGGCTGCCATGTCGAGAGAAGTGAAACAAGACTATCTTGTTACTGTGGAGACAGCGCTTGCCGCAGGCAGATAAAACCGNTGGGCATAATCTATGACCATGCGATCAGCGCTGAAGCGCCAACCGAGGCTCTTCATGGCATGCTTCATTCTTTGCACCCAAAGATGCGGAATTCCTCCTGCGTCTCTCTCATAATAGAGTGGAATAACCTCTTTTTCGAGTGTTTCATAAAGATAGTTAGCATCCCTCAGGTACTGTACATTGGGGTCGTTATGCATACCGCCATGACCGATGGCAAAACCATTTCTGCCGTCGTATGCTTCATTCCACCAGCCATCGAGGACCGAAAGGTTTAGACCCCCGTTCAGGACTACCTTCTGGCCGCTGGTGCCGCACGCTTCCAACGGCCGCCGCGGATTGTTCAGCCATACATCAACCCCCTGGACGAGGTGGCGTGCCAGGTTGTAATCGTAGTTTTCAACAAAGACGACCCTCATCCTGCTGGCCGGACTGTAGCTGTACTGGGCAATTCTTTGCAACACGCGCTTGCCCTCGTCATCGCGTGGGTGGGCCTTTCCGGCAAAAATAATCTGGATGGGCCGGTTGGTGTCTCCAACCAGTTTGGCCAAACGCTCTGCCTGCGATAAAATCAGATCTCCCCGCTTATAGGTCGCAAACCTGCGGGCGCAGCCGATTGTAAGAACATCCGGATCAAGAAACTGGTCGATCTGTTTTACTGTGTCGAGATGGCCCTGACGTTCTGACTGTAATTGCAGACGTCTACGGACGAAACGAATGAGGCGCATCTTCAGACTCTGGTGTGTCTCCCACATCTCCCCGTCATCAATCTCGGTTATTTTTTCCCAGATGTCCGGGTGCACCATGCGTGTGGGCCAGTCTTGCCCAAGGCGCGTCTCAAACAACTGGTACATCGGTGGCGCCAGCCATGACAATACATGCACCCCGTTGGTAATGTGACCGATAGGAACTTCTGACTCGGGCCGCTGCGGCCACAGGGAATTCCACATCAGGCGGCTGACGGTCCCATGAATTGCGGATACGCCATTCGCCCTGCATGAAGATTTCAAAGCCAGGACTGTCATGCAAAACGGTTCCGACTTGTCGTACGGATTAATCCTGCCCAGGGCCATGAAATCGTCATGCGACAGTCCGAGGTTTTCTCTGAATATGCCGAGATGTTCTTCCACCAGATCAGGGGGGAATCGGTCGTGGCCTGCCGCTACGGGGGTGTGTGTGGTAAAAACCGTGCGCAGAGTGACGCGCCGGTGAGCGCGGTCAAATGGAAGCTGGTCGTAATCCATAATTCGGCGGCTCTCTTCGAGGATGGCAAAGGCGCTGTGCCCTTCATTTAAGTGCAGCACTCCAGGGATAATATTCAGCGCCTGCAGGATGCGGACACCGCCAATTCCCAGCAGGAGCTCCTGTCTAATCCGCAGCCGGTCGTCTCCACCATAGAGGCGGGATGTCAATTGGCAATCCTGGGCTGTATTACAGTCGACATTGGAATCGAGCAGTAACAGACGAATCCGGCCCACCTGAACCAGCCAGACCCGTGCACTGAGGGGACCGCTCCGGGTGTCAATGCGTATGAGCAATGGCTCTCCACTCGAATCCAGGATCGGTTGCAACGGCAGATTGTTGATATTGAGGTTCACGTAGTTTTCTTCCTGCCAGCCATCTTTGTTCAGGCTTTGATTAAAATAGCCTTGCTGGTATAGAAGCCCGATTCCAATCAAAGGAACTCCAAGATCAGAGGCGCTTTTGAGGTGATCGCCTGACAGGATGCCCAATCCGCCGGAGTAAATAGGCAGCGACTCATGTATGCCGAATTCCGCAGAAAAATAGACAACCGGTCGATTGTTCAGATTTCCGCAGTGCATCATTCCCCATGTCTTATCCCTTTCGACATATTCATTCAGCCGCCGGAAGGCGTAGTTTATCCGGCTATGAAGTACCAGTTCAGAGGCCCTCTCCTCAATTTGTTCCGGTGTGATCTGATTGAGAAATGCTATCGGGTTATGGTCAACCTGGCGCCAAACATGCGGGTCCAGGTCGGTGAAGAGGCTGATAACCTCCGGATGCCACGTCCACCAGAGATTCTGAGCCAGGGCGCGAAGACGGTCATGGAGATTGATAGTCGTACCTTTCATTAGTGAGACTCCTTATTTTAGTTAAGTGATGGAGCGCGTATGGGCAGTATCAATAAAGACAGCATATTTAGATATATTAACTACCAAAAAATTCAAGAAGATAAAACGAGAAAATATGTAGTTTACGAAAATTTAGGCGCAGACATATCCGGCTGCCTCATCCTTTGATTTCCGGAAATAAAAATAACCATGCAAAACTGACCCAAGAGCAACACCGATGTGCCGGTGGCAGGCCATCAGCAATCAAACATGTCCGGGCAGGGGCTGAACATTATTTTATGCCCATTTATCAATAAAGTCTTTCGCAGACAGAACTCTCGCATAGGGCACAGCCAAGGCGGCCATAAATGCTGCCTGAACCTTACCTGCTTCTACCGTTGTCCCTTTATATTCGAGATTGCGGGTGGCACAGGCATCTTCAATAACAGTGCATCGGAATCCCAAATCAAATGCCGCGCGTGTTGTCGCGTCAACGCACATATGAGTCATGGCCCCGCAGATTACCACTTCATCCACTTCTGATTCTTTCAGGACATTCAATAGATCAGTATCTCTGAATGCATTGGGAAAGGATTTTTCAATTATTGCTTCATCGGACTGAGGGGCCACGGATTTGTGAATTTCAGCGCCCTTTGTGTCAGGTAGAAAGAATGTCGCTCCCGGGCGCTTTGAAAGATGTTGGATGTGAAAGACAGGGAATCCCCTTTTCCTCCACTCCTTAAGCAATAATCCTGCATTCTGTCCCGCTTGCTCCATTCCAACAAGTTCCATGTTCCCGCCGGGGAAGTAATCATTCTGAATATCGATTAGAACTAATCCTCTTTTCATTTGTTCTCCTTTATATAGTTATGGCACCTGAAGTCGGCGCATTTACCAGAGCATCCCTATAATTTCCGCCACGCTTTTTATGATCTGTCAGCGGCGCAACCTTATCGTGTCGGCTCTTTAATTATGCGCTCCCCCTGTTTTCCTCGGCAAAAGACTTTCCTCGTGGATATAAACGCCTCCCGAGAGAAATGGTGTAAGTTACAGATGAACAATATGAAGTCGACGGCTGATTTATGGCTTTATATTACTGCTTCTATTGAAGCATGATTGCAACTATGCAGAATATTGTCTATATTGTCAACTAATTAAAATTATTGGAACTAAGTAAGCCGAGAGCATTATTTCATATTGATTTAAAGCAAGATGTGGAGGCATAATAGCTAACGAGGAGAGCAGGAAAAAATGAAAGCAATGGTCTTGAAGAGCATTTCCAATATCCGCGAGAACAGAACACCATTGCAACTGATCGATATGCCGGAGCCCGTGCCGGGTGAGAAAGAAATCCTCATTAAGGTTTCTGCCTGCGGGGTTTGCCATACGGAGCTGGATGAAATCGAGGGACGAACACCGCCGCCGGCACTCCCCATTGTTCCGGGACACCAGGTGGTGGGCAGAGTGGCAGCAATAGGGAAAAGGGTGACGAAGTTCCGCACGGGCGAGCGGGTTGGCGTGGGCTGGATATTTTCTGCCTGCGGCCATTGCCGCGCGTGTCTTGAAGGGAACGAGAATGTCTGTGAGGAATTCAGGGCTACGGGCAGGGATGCCAACGGAGGGTATGCCCGGTTCATGACAGTGTCGGAGGATTTTACATACCCTATCCCTGATATCTTTTCTGATGTGGAAGCGGCACCCCTTCTGTGCGCGGGAGCCATCGGCTATCGGTCCCTGCGGCTGGCCAACCTGAAAAATGGGCAGAACCTGGGGCTTACGGGCTTCGGTGCTTCGGCACATCTGGTTCTCAAGATGGTGCGCCATAAATATCCGGATTCCGGGGTCTCTGTTTTTGCCCGGAGCGAGAAGGAGCAGGCATTCGCCCTGGAACTGGGGGCTCACTGGGCGGGGAATACGGAAGACGAACCGCCGGAAAAACTCCATGCAATAATCGACACCACACCGGCGTGGAAACCGATAGTCGAGGCAATGAAGAACCTTGAGAGCGGCGGAAGGCTGGTCATCAACGCCATCAGGAAAGAAGAGACCGACAAGGACTACCTTCTGAAAATCAATTACCCGACACACCTCTGGCTCGAGAAGGAAATCAAGATTGTGGCTAACGTGGCGCGGAGGGACATCAGTGAATTTCTCCATCTGGCGGCAGAGATTCCGATCAAACCGGAGGTGCAGGAATTTTCATTGGAAGAGGCCAACGATGCCCTCGTCGAACTCAAGGAGGCGCGGATCCGTGGGGCAAAGGTGCTCCGCATGGACTGACAAAACGAGAGCGTTACAAAATATTTTTACTCTGTCATTCCGACTGAATGAACTAACAGGGATTATATCGATGAAGAATTTCAGGGAAGTTGCTGCGGGAAAAAAATTGCTGAAAAAAGATTACGTGGCGATCATGATGTGGTTTATGGGGAAAGCCATCCAAGCCGCGGCCGCGGTAGACAGGGCAGCAAAAAAGGAATTCGTCGACATGCCGGATAATTTTACCTTTGCGCTCTCTGTTATGCCGAACGGGCCGCATATGATTGTGGGAAAGGACCAGAGGGGGTTTGTGAGATACAGGGGATGGGACCCTGAAGGTAAGAGAATAGACCTGAAAATGAAGATCAAGAATATAGAAGCTGCCATGTTGATCTTCACCTTTCAGGAGAGTACCGCCCTTGCCACGGCCAGGGATAGACTGATTGTCGATGGTGAGGTAGCATATGCGTGCGCAGTCGTTCGTATCCTTGATATAGTTGAGGTCTATCTCCTTCCGAAGATCATTGCAAAGTTAGCGGTGAAGAGGTATCCGGGCTGGTCTTTCCGTAGAAAATATCTTGGCCGGGTGTTGGTTTATGTCCGGACTATATTTGGTTTTTGATGAGGCTGCTGATGTATTTGCCGGAGCACTATGAATTCTTCTGCCCTGTAAAGATCAACTCGGGGAACAGGGCACTAGAACAGATCCCTTGCGAACTGGATGCCTTGAATGCGAGAAAGCCCCTTGTGATTGCAGGAAAAGATGCCGGTGAAAGGGGCCTGGTTGACGTCATCATCGATGCCTTCAAGGATTCCGGGATCGCCATCGGTATCTTCGACGGTGTGCCTGCTGCTCCCGATTTGAAATTAATCAAGGAGCTGTTCAATATTTATCGTGACAGGGGCTACGATGCAGTCATCGCAGTCGGCGGCGGGCCCGTGGCAGATACGGCAAAAATGCTGAATATTGCCGTCTCCGGCAAACCGGAAGATATCGAGGGATGCGCCGGAGAGAATCTTATCAAAAGACCCCTTAGGCCTCTAATCATCGTGCCAACCTTAGCGGGCACTGGCTATGAAGTGTCCAAATATGCTTTCTTCGATGGCAGGTCTTATGAGTCGCATTTCTTGATGCCCCATCTTGCAGTCATCGATCCCCGTATGACTATCCCGGAGGACGCGGTAACGACCGCCGCGACCTCTTTGGCTGCCCTGTCCCACGCCGTGGAGGCCTATACCGGCTCTGGCAAGAATCCTCTGGCCGATGCTTACGCTTATACTGCGATTCAATTAATCATGGAACATCTGGTGAATGTAATTAGAAATCAACGGGACAGGAACGGA
>Ga0031655_10001185_pt1 | contig 15694 bp, 12 predicted proteins | sample FrelakmetHBP12HB_FD_55187 | JGI IMG/M metagenome (GOLD analysis project Ga0031655, IMG submission 55187) | Freshwater lake sediment microbial communities from the University of Notre Dame, USA, for methane emissions studies -HBP12 HB | ecosystem: Environmental > Aquatic > Freshwater > Lake >... | reverse complement strand
CCCCGCCACTATAAATCCACCATCTTCAGTCTGCTGTATGGAATTGCCAAAATCATAATTACCCCCCCCATACGTCTTCTGCCAGATAATTTCACCAGCGCTGTCAAGCTTTAGTACCCAGACATCACTCCTACCTGCACCAAATGACTCAGTGTAACCGGTCAGAATAAATCCCCCATCTGCCGTCTTCTCAATAGAATTAGCAACATCATCAGAATTTCCACCATAGGTCTTCTGCCAGAGTATGTTGCCAGTGCTGTCAAGCTTCAGTACCCAGACATCCTTTAGGTGACTGCCATGGGTATAACCTGCCACAATATAATCACCACTTGATAGCTGTGTAACGGATTGGATTAGATCCTCGAGAATATCTCCATAAGTTTTTTGCCAGATAATATTACCACTTGCATCGAGCTTTATTACCCAACCATCATATCTGCCAGCACCAAAGGACTGTGTACTGCCCGCTACTATATACCCCCCATCCTTAGTTTGCAGGATAGAATAAGCTTCATCTGCAGAATCGCCACCATAAGTTTTAATCCACTGCCTTGTCCCAGTGCTTATAGTAGTTGTTGTAGTTGAAGAAACGGTGGTTGTAGAACTTGTCGGCTCAATGGTTGTTGTCGGGGCAGTGCTTGTTGTAGTGGGTGGTGGCACTCCGTAACGAAGAATTGTACCTTCACTGCCTACCGCAAAAACATCAACCCCTGAATTACCCCATATGCCCGAAAGGCCTGCAGATGAAGTTGTCATCCGAGACCAACTGCTTCCATTATAATAGTATATAGCACCACCAATATCGTCGTTTCCCACAGCAAAGACATCACTGCCTGAACTGCCCCAAACAGCATAGAATGCCCATTTACTACCGCTTTCCATAGTCGACCAGGCATATCCATCATAGTGGAGTATAATCCTTGTAATATTGCCACCAACAACAAATACATCACTTCCGGAACTCCCCCAGATACCGTTAAGATAATTTGTTGTGCCGCTTGTCATACGTGCCCAGACGCTTCCATTATAATGTAGAATAGTACCATTGTCTCCGACTGCAAATACATCACTGCCTGAACTACCCCAAACAGACCAGAGAATTATTGTTGTTCCACTGTTCATAGGAGTCCAGGTGCTGCCATTGTAGTGCAAAATAGTGCCATAACTCCCAGCAGCGAACACATCTGAACCTGCGTTGCCCCAGACAGACCATAGTGTTTCAGCTGTTCCACTATCCATGGCAGACCAAGTGCTGCCATCGTAGTGCAGAATAGTGCCATTCTGCCCCACTGCAAAGACATCAGATGAAGAACTGCTCCAAACACCATTTAATCTATTTGAATTTACACTGTCCATTGAAGACCAAGTATTGCCATCATAATGAAGTATTGTTTGAACAGGCGTTTCACCACCAACAGCAAAAACATTAGTCGAGGAACTCCCCCAGACGCTTAATAGACCTATATTAGTGCCACTAATCATGGGATACCAACTATATGCGCCTGGAATAGTTGTGGTTGAGGATGATGAGCTTGAAGACGAAAAAGCTGTTGTAGTAGTTGGAGGTTGAGTAGTTGTAGTCGTTGGTGCAACTGTGGTTGTGGTAGTTGATGGCACAATAGTAGTAGTTGTATTAGGCGACACAGTAGTTGTTATAATTGCTGTAGTTGAAGATGCGCTTACTGTTGTAAAGGACCATACGGGTCCTGGATTAGAGTTGCCGCAGTTGTTTTTGGCTACGATCTGCCAGTAGTAGTTTGTGCTGTAACTCAGGCCGGATCGGAAATAACTCGTACTGGTGGTGGAGCCAATATATGGCGGGCTTGGCGATGTGCCGAAGTAAACATCGTATGAGTCTGTGTTTGGGCATGCTGCCCAGCTCAATGTGGGATTACTCGAAACACCCGTCTCCATCCAATAAGGAGAAGGGTTGGAAGGTATGCCTGGTGTAGAACAATTCCAAGAACATAATACATTTGTTGTGTTCGTTTGAGAATCCCAATAAATATATCCACCTTCAAAATCGCTTCTCCGATTGTTCCCCCATTGGTATTCATCGGATTTTGGAAAGCCTAAACAACTGCTTGAAAAACCTAAATCCTTATACTGCTTGCCGATAGCCCCATGGACCTCATATGCTCCATACTGGCTCGTCCAGTTGATAGTGCCGAAGATTGTATCTGTATAGTCAAACTGCTGGTATTTTCCCGTTATACCTGAATAACCAGATGGGTAAGCATCACCAACCTGTGATGTTGGGAAGCCGAGGCAGGAGGAAAAGGTTCCTGGCCACCCCATCCATGAGGTAGAGCTTTTACAGTACGAACCATTTGCATTACGATTATAGGCAGCAATGAAGCTGTTCTTAATTGATTGATTTGTCTCACCTTCACCAATTCCATAAATATCGATACCTTGATTTGGCACATTATTAGAAATAGCACTGGAAGTTACCTCGATCACGTCCGGATTCCAGTCATGTCCTTCCCACATCAAGGCTTCTTGAGAAGTAATCCACCTCCGTTTGCCATCAACAATTGCATAAACTTTACTGTCACTGGTTTGTCTAATTAATAATCCATTCGAATCAGAATTTGAATATATAAATCTTGGGCCCTTAGGGTAATTATCAGGATTGAAAACATTTAAAGGATAATCATGAATTTTATCAATACCCCAACCAGGAAGGGTGGACATATCTGTAATTATAGCGGCTGTTGTTACCCAGTAGAGTTTTCCATGCTGTAGCCAATAAACTGGATCAGTGCCAGAAAGACGGATGAGAGTTTTGTCTTGCAGGCTTCCAAAATGCTCACTAACCCCTGAATAAATAGCCCATGCATTATCATCGAGATAGTTTGGGTCTTTAAGTCTAAGTTCCTCAGCAGTATTTGAAATATATGATACTTCAATAAGTATTGAGGGAATTGATGCCTGCAATTCAGGCTCTCTTACCATATGAAGATTTGCCTGCCCAACTCCATCTATGCCACATAGCCAATCTGTTCTGCCTGAACAAAGAGTATCTGTAGTTGACCCTGGAGGCCCAAGTGGTAAACCAGTTGATGCCCCTAAATTTAATATTACTACTGAAGCGAGGTTTCCTGCTGTTAGATAGCACTTGGTACAATAAACAAAGTCCATAGTTTTATTAACTAAACTGCCCCCTGCATTATGGTGGATTGAAATTGCTCTATTGACATTATTAGAAATAAAGTAATTTGATCTGCTTACGAGAGAAATAGCTACATCTGTTGCTCTTGTCATAAAAACAGTTGCGCCAGCTGCTTCAAGGTAGTTTTTAAGATCTAAAGAAGTGGTAAGATTAACAGCTTTTTCTGTTAACCCTGTAGGGCCTACTGCTCCAGGCTCCCCCCCCCATGTCCTGGATCTACTCCAATTTTATTGCCAGTTAATTGAGCGTAAGTAACATCCAATGGAATATAATATAAGAATACGATAATAAAAATTAACCTTATAATATTTTTTCTTTTCATGATATCACCTCAAATCAAAGACTTTTGCTGAGTAAATAGCACCATCAGAATCAAAAGATATTTTCTGACCATCTGGCGACCATGAAGGCCTCATTTCTAATAACTTAGGTGTATTGGTTAGTTGTATTTTCTTTTTTAGTTTGAGATCAGCAATATAAAGGTCAGAATCTATAACCGAGTGTCCATCATCAAATAAAGTTGCTATTCGGAGACCAGGAAGCATCATCACCCTTGCCGATATATTCTGTAGTATTTGAATTAATATCAGTGACATATATTCCTCTTGATATTTTTTGATATAGGATTTTAGACCCATCAGGAGAAAGATTGGGTAAAAAATATTTTCCATCATCCTCTGTTATTTTTTTAATAACTCCATTGATATTTAAAAATATTTTATCATCTTGTTGATACACAAATGGCAATTCTTGATTTTTATAATTATTGTTTGACAATGTATTAATTTCACCTTTAGTTTCATCCGGATATTTGATAATCCCTGGTTTTATTTGAAGAGGAATGCTTAAGTTCCCTTCAGATAGAATTGAAATTTTGCCGTCGGCGATTTTAATTTTTTTAATAACGGTGGCTTGCCCTTGAATACGGGTTCTGTAAATTAAACTCTCGCCATCATCAGTCCAAAAGAATTTAAACCCAGCTGTTTCATCTGTAATTTTGCTAATTTTTTTATCAACAATTGAAACAATGAAGGTTCCTTCTTTTCCAACAAATGCTATTAAACTAGGATTTACAGGACACCAGATTGGATTTTTGTAATTATTATTTGGTGTTATTTTCTGAACGTCCGTCAAATATAGCCTTGAAGATTTTAGATTTTCAAACCCACTTGAATCGTCAGCCCATGAAGCTTTCTCTGTTATCACATAACCTATTGATAAAAAGACAAATAATTCGATTGCCATGTAAAAAAATATGGATATTAATTTTCTCATTTGACAATCCTCCACTTGAAATAAAATTGTAAAATTAGAGATCCTAATCAGCATTAATATTTGCAGATATAAAAATAGGGACAGCGCCCATTTTATGCAAAATATGTAACGCAGTGATTAAACAAAATCTTATCCATTCCCCGCACATTATTGCGCCCTTGCTATTCTCTCGTTTGATTCTGACAGTTCCAGCAATTTTCTTAATATCGCATGCACCTCGGATATATCACCATTCACATAGGTTAAAAAACGGGGCTGCAGCTTATAGCCTATCTTTACACTCTCATCCTCCCGGTCAGGCAGAATGATGATGATTCTAATAAAGCCAAACAGTTTTTGAATAGCAATGATATTTAAAAGATCTTTACGGTCCCCGGCTATAAGCACCATAATAGCCAACCCATCAATGGGTCTGGTGAGTCTTTGAGACAGGGTTTTGATGGTGTGATAATGCTCTGTTTTATTTTCTATTGCTGATGCTTTCAGCAGCCTGATAATCTGCCCTGCAATGTGACCGCTTTTTTTTTCGTAGAATATACATTTCATAAATCACCTCACTCTAAAATCATTACAAGAAGTGAGCCATCAGGGGCTTAAATGCATAGTCACTGTTATTCCAGCTGGTTAGCAGGGGATAGGGACAGGGAAGGAAATTAAAGATAGCGGAACATGTCCTCCGGGACGGGACTGAGTCCCGCAACATGGGATTTGTCCCGTTCAACAGGACACGTAAAACAGGTGGTGATACTAACGGGAAGAATCAGAAATGGGTTGTTATGTTGTGCTTTTTCAAAAACACATAGAGGCGGGTTCTGGACAGGCCGGATAACTGACAGGCTTTCTTGATGTCACCCATGGTAATGGTCATCAAGTCCTTTAGGTATTGTTGTTCCGCATTGTCCAGGGCAATGTCTCGCACATCTTTCAGTTTAAGAAATGCCCCGGAAGATTTGGCCACGGGCGTTTTTTTATCAGCCGCTGCATCCATTCCAATTGAAGTGCGCTCCAACCATATGCGAATATACATTGGCAGGTGCTTGGGAAAGATGGCAGTCTCATTCTGGGCCGCGATAATTGCACTTTCCAAAGCATGTATTAATTCCCGCACATTCCCCGGCCAGCTATAGGCATCAAGGACATTGAAGAATCCAAGGTCAAACACCTTTTCTGCAATACCAAACTGCTTACACAGTTTGGCCGTGTAATACAGTGCGAGTTCCTTGATATCCTGAGAATGTTTTCTCAAGGGGGGTACCTCTATGGTGAAAGAGCGGAGGCGAAAAAGCAAATCATCCCGAAACAGCCCCTGCCGCACCATATCTTCCAGATCACGGTTGGAAGCTACTAGCAGTCTAAAATCACTCCCTATTTCCTGCTGCGACCCTACGGGTCGAAACCGGTGTTCCTGAATGACGCGAAGAAAGGATTTTTGAATAGAAAGCGGAAGTTCACCCACCTCATCGAGAAAGAGCGTCCCGCCATTCGCCTGCTTGATAAGACCGTCGCGCGATTTTATTGCTCCGGTATAAGCTCCCTTTTCATAACCGAAAAGCATGCTCTCCACCAGCTCACCGGGAATGGCTGTACAATCAACTATCACAAAATTATTTTCAGCGCGCTGACTGTGATAATGAATGGCACGCGCAAAAAGTTCTTTGCCGGTGCCGGTCTCGCCTTTAATGAACACATTGGCCTCAGTTTTTGCAACACTGGCTACCAGGTACTTGCAGAATTTAATGGGGGGGCTGCGCCCTATAATACCTTCAAAATGTTTTTCTTCCAGAAGCGGCGCGTCCTGACTGCCCGCCTTTTTCTGCCGGTATTGCAGAATATTAATTATCAGCAGCGTTATTTCATTGGTAGAAAATTGTTTTTTTATGTAACACCACGCACCTTTTTCAATCGCAACCTTTGCGTCCTGAGGCGTCCTGAAATCAGTGATTATAATGACCTCAGGGGGAGCCGGGTTTTCAAGGATCTCTGATAATACGTCCAGCCCATTACCATCAGGCATCTGAACTTCCAGAAATACGATATCAAATTTCCTTGAGCTCAATTCTTTAAGCCCGCCCTTAAGCGTGTCAGTGCAGATGACCTCATGTCCCATGCCCCGTACGATGCTGGACAATGAATCGCAATATATTTTGTTTTCTACAATGATTAGAATGTCTGACATGGATTTCTCACGGTGTTACTTAATGAGGTACCATTTGGGAGTTTATCAATAAATGTCGCATAATTCAATCCTCCATTTCTTCACCGGTAATCAGAATGACCGTCCGGGGTTTTACCGCCGATAACCCCTATGTGATAATAGCGACTCAGTACTTTCTTTAGTTACTACTTTTTACCTCTGCGTTCTCCGCCATTCGGCCTCGAGCTTTTCGGCAACGAGCCTTTCGGCCACAAGCTCAAGGCCGAGTGGCTCAAGGACGAGTTGCTCATGGCCGAGGGGCGTGCTCTGCGGTTATTAAACAAGGCTACAAACTATAAAGAGGGCACCAAAAACTGTGACCTCACTGAACCCTCTTCAATGCTTCTGATTGATAAACCCGCCAGCGTTTACATGTTCTTTTCTTTTGCCATCGTTGCATGGCCATTATTGTTTGTCCTGTTCTTTCACCTTCCACCGTTCACCCCGGTGGTAATGACCCTGCCGGAGGCTAACGGCTCAGCTGCTCTTGCTGCTAAAAATACTGTTCAAAGCATCGTCTCAGTTTTTCAGAGCGTTTTAACTTGGCAAGCGCCTTGTCTTCAAGCTGCCGTATCCGTTCCCGCGATAAATTGAATATGTGCCCGATCTCTTCCAGGGTATGCTCTGCGTCGATTCCGATACCGAACCGCAGTTTGATGATTTCCTGTTCGCGGGGGGCAAGTACCTGCAGGGCCAGCTCTGCAGTTTGCAGACAATGGTTTTTCAATATCTCATCAAGCGGTGAGGTGTTTGAGGGGTCTTCAATAAAATATTTTAAGGGGCCGTCTTCTTTTCCCGCGGGGGTTTCCAGTGAAATGGTATCCTGCAATATCTGCTGTATCTCATCAACATGTCTCGGGGAAATACCCATTGCCTCAACAAGCGATGACAGCACCGGCGCTTTGCCGGTATCCTGTACGATCTGCCGGGTTATTTTTTTCATTTTTTTCAGCCGTTCATTTATATAGACCGGTAAGCGGATGCTGCTTCTCTGCCCGTCGATGCAGCGCACTATTCCCTGCCGTATCCACCAGGACGCATAGGTGCTGAAACGGCCACCCAGGCGATAGTCAAACTTTTCTGCCGCCCGCATCAGGCCGATGTTTCCTTCCTGAATAATATCAGCAAGCGGCATCCCCCAGTTCAAATACCGCCGGGAAAGGCCCACCACCAGCCGCAGGTTTGATTTCACGAGCCGGGCTCGTGCTCCCTGTGACCGTGCTTCGGCAGTTTCTATTTCCTGCACCATGCGCAGAATTTCTTTTTCAGCTTTTACCTTCTGCCGCGAGTTTACACCTCCAACATGCTTTATTTTTCGGAGAATTGCGCGGTCTTTGAGCGCGCGAAGGTCGACCTGTGAAACAACGGCGCAAAACTCACTGACGATTTTCGCCCTGCTGCGGTTGAGCTTCCGGCGCTCATAGGAGCCGGAAACGCTCTTCTGTATCGAGCGCTCCAGCGTCTTTATTTTTTGCTGTAATGATAGTGCGGTCATGCATGCCCGTACTATCGGATGCGCGCCTACCGGCGCTGCCAGAAGGCGCCGTTTATTTACCAGCCGCGCAACAAGAAGCATCAACTGACCGGTCAGCTCCTGCTTGTTCTTCTCCTGCTCCACGCTTTCTTTGCCCAGCGTAATTTCTTCCTGTGGTGTGAGCAGCACGCTGGTGCGCAGCTCCTTTAAGTAGGCTGACAGTATATCTTTATCCCGCGCATCTCTGGTTGACTGAGCGTTTGAACCATCCGCTGTATCTGCAGCCGCATCATGGCCGCTATTGATCAATGGTTCATTCTCTTCAACGCTTATGATTTCTTCCAGGTGTGCATCCAATGCGTAAACAGTTTCCACGTTCACACCCCCTTTGAAAATGTTGTTGTCTTTTGTCTGTCATCTGTCTTTGTGGTGCGGTGCGCGCAGCACCAGCACCGGACAGGTTGCAAGTCTGATGACTTTCTCTGCTACCGAGCCGAAAATGAAATGGTGAAAGGCTGATTCCCCGTGGGTTGCAATGATAATAAGGCCCATGTTATCCTCATCAGCACATTTCACTATCTCTGCCGCAGGGCTTCCCATTTTGAGTATGGGATGAATCTGCAGCTCGCTCCCACCATGCTCTGCGGCAATTTTTTGTAATGCGGTGCGGGTAGACTCAATAAGTTCCTGCTCGTACGCGGGCAGGCTGATGGTCAGCTCAGCACTGAATGCGGTAACAGGCTCTACGACATGAATCGCCCATACTTCACTGGATAATCTGGCAGCAAGCTCTTTCACTGTTTCAAGTGCTCTGTACGACGCCTCACTGAAATCAGTTGGCCAGAGAATTTTTTTAACGGCAACATGCGCTGTGACTCCTTTCTTTATTGGCGCTCACTCCTGCATCCAATAACGAAAGCTAATGGTGAAAGCTGTTTTATCTGACCCTAATTTACAAATTCCCCGCAGCAAATACAATTTGCAGAAACACCCATTTTTATATGGTTAAAATACGTAGTTTTTGTATGGGTAGAAATACGTATAAAGAGTTGAGAGTTAAGGAGTTGAGGAGTCGGTGAATAGGTTAGTCGGGATTTCAGATTTAAGATTGCAGATTTTAGAGTGTCCACCCTCCGCAGTTTCTGGTGGGCAGATATAGTAGCGATAGCGAAGAACCATGCTATGTTTAATTGACCATCGTTACCAGTGCTAACGGAGGACGGGAAGATTGTGTCTGTCTTCTGAAAGTCTGTTTTCTGTTGTCTGTCATTTGAGTTTCATCTGGCCACGGTTCGACTGCGCTCACCGCAGGTCGGCCACGAGCGACCAGCCACTGGTCAGTTACACCACATGCTTTTCCCTGAAACCAGGAGATAAATAAAAGTCTCCGTTGCGGACAGTTTTGATGGCGGAAAATATTTCCGAGTCCATCTCGCCCTTCAGCAAATATCCTTCAGCCCCGCCGGCAATGGCGTATTCGAGATATTCTTTATTGTCGTAGATGCTCAGAAACAATACTTTAACTGACGGGTACACCAGCTTAATCTGCCGCGCGGTTTCAATCCCGCCGAGGTACGGCATGGATATATCAAGGATAACCAGATGCGGCAATGCCTGCTGCTTAGCGTTCAGCTTATATAAATAACCAAGCAGCTCCAGGCCATTGCCCGCCTCTCCGCAAATCATTAATTCGGGGTCTTCCTCGATGTAATGTTTCAACTCTTTCCGGAGCAGCTGGTTGTCGTCAGTCAAGACAATGCTGTATACTTTCTGCGCAGACACCTTTGGCGGCATATAATAGTTATTCCAGCTGATTGTCGAATCCCTGCCTTAAAAGCCCTGTCCCGCTCAAACGGGACCGGCTGGGATTAAAAAGCAGGCATCGTATAATATAATTAATTGAGCACATGCGCCGTGCCAGGCACGGACTGCGTTACTTGGTTTGTAGCAAGTGTAGCAACACTATACGAACAATTTCAATAAGCAGTAATACTCATTTTAGTATGAGTAGAAATACGTATGTTGGGGATTGGTGAATCGGTGAGTCGGTGAATCGGTGAGTCGGTGAATAGGTTTAGCCTTTTAATCTTTTGGCCTTTTAGCCTCTTGACCTTTCAGATAGCCACTACTGTCCACTGATTTAAGTAGAATGGGTAATTCACTGTTTTATGTTGTTTTATGCTTGAAGTTGAAGTTGTATGTATGTACTATTAATCAAAGGCTACCTCTAAAAATGTCATTCCCGTGAAAGCTTGTCCTCGAATGTTTTAGTCGGGGACGGGAATCTATAACCAATTGCAATCACTGGACTCCCGCTTTTGCGGGAGTGACAGATTGGGAATTATCAGAGGTTCTCTAAAGTAACAGACATAATTTTCAAGCAGGGTGATATCAATATGGTTGGATTACAGGCGCTTGAATCCAGACAGAATATTACGGGCATAAAATCCATTGGTTCCGTTTTTTTCACACCATTTTCTCACTTCTTGTTAAAGTTTTTCCTCCATATCTCCAGGCCAGCAGCACCGCTATGTATTTCTGGTATTCGGTTGAGCAGAGCATAGAAGAAAGGGTGGCGATTTATCATAGCCGGCACTCTTATTGTTTGGAGGCAATAAGACCATGAAGAAAAACAAATCAGTTCCCGGGAAGGTTCATGCGCATCAAGAGGAAGCCGAACAACGGCTTGCTGCAAAAGGCACAGCCGCTGAACAACGCTCAGATGTTGATGTCCGGCTTGCGATTCACGAGCTGCAGGTGCACCAGATTGAGCTTGAGATGCAGAATGAAGAGCTGCGCAAAGCCCAGGCTGAGCTTGAAGAGTCGCGCAGCAGGTATAGCGACCTCTATGTCTTTGCCCCGGTCGGCTATTTCACCTTTGATCAGCAGGGTCTCATCCTCGAAGTGAACCTTACCGGCACCACGCTGCTGGGCGTAGAGCGAAGCGCTCTGAGCAAAAAGCCTTTTGTCCTCTTTATCGCCCCGGAGCACCAGGACGCATTCTATCTGCACCTCCGCCAAGTCATGCAAACCCGGACCCAACAGAGCTGCGAAATCAGGCTGCTCAGAAAAGACGGCACCTGGTTCCATGCGCAGCTTGCAAGCATAGCAGTAGATGATGGGGAACAGAATACCAGCCACTGCCGGACCGTAGTGATTGATATTACGGAGCGTAAGCAGGCAGAGGCCGAGGCGCAGAGCCTGGCCCGGTTCCCGGAAGAAAACCCTCATCCCGTCATGCGCGTGACCGGCGAAGGAGGCGTCCTTTACGCCAATCGTCCGGCCGGGGACATACTTACTGCGTTTGGTTGCGCGGCTGCGGGGCCGCTCCCCGAGACGCTCCTGCAGGGCGTGCGCCAGGTCATCGCCGATGGCCGATCCCGCGAAATAGAGATCACGTGCACAGCAGGCTGGGTATTCTCGTTCGTGATTGCACCCAACTCTGGCGGGGAGCACATCAATCTGTACGGCCGCGACATCACCGAGCACAAGCAGATCGCTGATGCGCAATCATTTCTGTTGCAGTGTGGTTTTGACGAAAATTTTTTCGAATCGCTGGCGCGTTACTTGGCGGAAAAACTGCATATGCACTATGTCTGCATCGATCAACTGCACGGCGACGGCCTGATTGCCAAAACAATGGCCATCTATTGCGACGGGAAGTTTGAGGATAACGTGGAGTATACCCTGAAAGATACCCCGTGCGGCGATGTGGTGGGTAAAACGATTTGCTGCTTTCCAAAGGATGTGTGCCGCTTGTTTCCGCGGGATGTGGTACTTCAGGAGATGCATGCCGAGAGTTATGTGGGGACTACCCTCTGGAGTTCCCGGGGGAAGCCGATCGGCCTGATCGCCGTCATCGGACGACAACAACTTCCAAACCCCGGCCTGGCGGAATCGCTACTGAAACTGGTCGCAGTCCGCGCGGCCGGAGAACTGGAGCGCAGGCAGGCGGGGGAGGCGCTGCGCAGAGCAAAAGATGAACTGGAACTGCGCGTTCAGGAGCGCACGGCAGAGTTGGCACATGCTAATGAATTATTGCTGGAAGAAATCCAGGAACACAAGCGGATGCAGGAAGCCCTGCAAGCCGCTGCTCTTTATGCCCGGACCCTCCTTAAGGCAAATCTTGACCCGCTGGTAACCATCAGCAGGGAAGGGAAAATAATGGATGCAAACTTAGCAGCAGAGCAGGCCATCGGGCTTTCCCGTGAGCTGATAATCGGCAGCGACTTTTCAGACTGCTTTACAGAGCCGATAAAAGCCCGCACGGGATACGAGCAGGTATTCAAACAAGGATTTGTACGGGACTATCCCCTCACTATCAAGAGCCCGTCGGGCATGGTCATGGATGTGTTATACAATGCCACGGTATTTAAAAACAGCGCCGGTGAAGTGGAGGGTGTATTGGCCTCAGCCCGGGATATCACCGCTCGTAAGCACATCGAGAGAGCGCTCAGGCAAAGTGAGCTGCGCCTTAAAGATGCTCAGAAAATTGCCCATCTTGGCAGCTGGGAATGGGACGTTAATAGCGACGAGCAGCGCTGGTCGGAGGAGCTGTACCGCATTTTCGGCTACGACCCGCACAAAATGACCATGACCCATGAAATTTCTTTTAACGCGCTTCATCCGGAAGATCAGGAGTATGTTACGCGGATGGTTTGGGAAGCATTGGAAACGAATGATGCCTACAATATCGATTTCAGGATTATTCGTAGCGATGGCGCTATGCGCTTTTTAAATTCCCAGGCAAGACTATACCGGGATAAACAGGGCCACCCCCAGAGAATGGTGGGGTCATTGCTTGACATCACTGATAGAAAAAATATTGAAAGAGAACTGCAGGAATCAGGGCAGCAGCTCCGCCGCCTGACTGCTGAACTCCTGATCGCCCAAGAAGTAGAGCGTAAGCGTATTGCCGGAGAGGTGCACGATGAGCTGGGCCAGTCCATGACCGTTCTCAAGCTCCGGCTGCGGACCATCGAGAAGCAGCTGCTAAAAGAACAGGTTAAAATCAAAGGGGAGTGTTTGGACCTTTTAGGGTACGCGGACGGCATCCTGAAAAGTGTGCGCCGGATTTCCCGCGACCTGACCCCCTCCATACTTGAGGACCTCGGCCTGTCTGCCGCAGTGCGCTGGCTGGTTGATAATTTCAAGGAAAATCTGGATGTGAACATAGCATTGCAGGCTGACAATATTGATTCCCTGGTGCCAAAAGAGCTGCAGATTAATGTATATCGCATCCTGCAGGAATGTTTGAGCAACATCGGGAAACACGCCGGGGCGCAAAATATAACGGTGTCAATCAGAGAGCTGCAGGACGGAATCAGGCTGTGCGTGGAAGATGACGGGGAAGGATATGATGTGGAGCAGCTGGCTTTCCTGGATGGGTCTAAAAAAGGGGTAGGCATTTCCACCATGCGCGAGCGGGCGCTGATATTGAACGGGACACTTGACATTTCAAGCCGTCAGGGAGCGGGAACCTGCGTGACCCTGCGGATTCCCCGGGGGAAGGGAGGAGCGATATAATGGATAAGTACCGTATCGTCTTGGCTGATGATCATCCGCTGCTGCGGCAGGGTTTAAAGAAGATCATTCACGAAAATGGCGGGATGAAGATCATCGGAGAAGCAGGTGACGGCATGGAGCTGTTAAAGCTCCTGCCCAAAACAAACCCTGATCTGGTCATTATGGATATATCCATGCCAAAGCTCAGGGGCATCGAGGCCATCCCCAGGATCAAAACGATTCATCCGCAGGTAAAAGTTTTAATCCTTTCCATGCACGGGGACAAGGCATATCTCACCCAGGCGATCGCGGCCGGCGCTGACGGGTACCTGTTAAAAGAAGATGCGGACAGCGAATTGTTTAATGCCATCGAAACTATTTTTCAAAATAAAATTTACATATCGCCCATGCTCGCTGATCTCACCAGGGAGGACTGGGTAGACCGCTGCCGCCAGAAGGACAAGCCCTTTACGGAAAAAACCATGACACCCCGCGAACGGGAAATAATCAAGCTTATTGCAGATGGAAAAACGAGCAAAGAGATTGCCGACCTTCTGTTTATAAGTTACCGCACCGTGGAACGGCACCGCGCCAATATTATGAATAAATTTAACCTGAATAAAACCGCCGACCTGGTAAAATTTGCCATTAAAAAGGGCTATGTGTAATCAGCTGGCAGCATTCAGCGGACAGCTATCAGCAGTTTCGAGCTGTCATTGCACTGGCCGGTGACCAGCTGAAAGGTGAAAAGACTAAAAGGATTCACCTCTTCACCTTATTACCTTTTCACCTCTTGACCTTTTCACCTATTCACCGACTCACCGGTAACAGCGTGCCCCTGACAACCTCTACCGTTACCCCCTCAATCCGCAGCACTTTGTGGCGTGAGGTTTGTCCCCGGATAATGGCAACCTGCCGACGCGCAATTCCCAACTGTTTGGCAATGAATTCACAGCACTGCTTATTTGCCTCGTTATCAACCGGAGGGCTGGTGAGCTTTATGCGGAGTGCGTTATTGTGGATGCCGGCAATTTCGCAGCGGGATGAGCGAGGAACGACGGAAACATTTAACTCTACGCCTCTATCTGTTGTGCGAAATATTGCTTCGTTGACGGTCAAATGCTGGTGCCCATTGTTAGGATAATGACAAATGTCAAAGCCCAAAAGCCAAATGAATGTTAAAGCCTCAATGATTGAAAAAATTACACTTTGGCTTTAAGAATTTGGATTTCATTTGTCATTTGGATTTTGGAATTTGATATTTTAAAGTGTCATTTGACATTGAAACGCTATTCTCCCGCCTTGCGACGTTCCCCTCCGAGCATGCCAAGGTAGGTTTCAAGAAGTGATCTGAGGGAGGTTTCGAACTGCGCCCGCTTCTGCACCATGCCGCTAATCTCCTGCTGCAGGGCCGCACACTGCTGCCGTACCTCGGCAATGACCTTTTCTGCATCGAGCCGGGCACCGGAGATAATCAGCGACGCTTCGTTCCGGGCATTTTCCTGCATATCGCCGCCTATTTGCTTCGCCGCGGCAAGAGCATCATATAATTTTTTTTCCTTTTCCCGGTATGCAGTAAGCTCCTGCTGCAGGGCATGCGCCGCTTCTTGTAAATGCGTATTTTCCTCCAGTACCTGATTGAGCTCTTTTGCAAGTTCTTCCAGGAAATTATCAACCTGATTGATATCATAGCCTCTGAAACGGACGGAAAATTCTTTTTGTATGATATCAGTGGGTGATATTTTCAGAGTCGGTACCGGCGAATCTTCATCATCAAACAGTATCTTTTCGTCAATCATTGTTATCGCAGCCTTATGGCAATTTCCTGGAGGGTCCCAACCAGAAAACTGTCGAGAAAGATGATTATAATAAATACGATAATCGGCGTAATATCGATTGCCCCCATCCTCCCGAACGGCAGCAAGCGCCGTACGCGATACAGTACCGGCTCGGTGGCCTGGTAGAGAAAATTAACTATCGGGTTATACGGGTCCGGGCTCACCCAGGAGATAACAGCACGGGCCACTATCAGCCACATATAAATCTGCAGCGCATAATGAATAATTATGGC
>Ga0031655_10001170_pt1 | contig 15777 bp, 20 predicted proteins | sample FrelakmetHBP12HB_FD_55187 | JGI IMG/M metagenome (GOLD analysis project Ga0031655, IMG submission 55187) | Freshwater lake sediment microbial communities from the University of Notre Dame, USA, for methane emissions studies -HBP12 HB | ecosystem: Environmental > Aquatic > Freshwater > Lake >... | reverse complement strand
ATTTACAAGTTTCTTTTTTTGTTTACTATTCGCTTTCATCCCACGGTTAAAAACGCTCGCTGTCGCTCGCTCCGTGGGTCTTCCCGCTCACTTTCAATAACTCTTCCTAAAAAACAGACCAGTCCAGAATAGGGTCACTTTCGTCTCTGCCAAACTCTTTATCCAGAACATTGAAGTTCCCTAGCTATCTTTACCAGTTCTTTTGCTACTGCTATCTTGTTCATTGCTTTTTCCTCATCTTTTGATTGACTTTCTTTAACACTTGTTTTATCTTTTCCCTTAGTTCTTTGACAATTGGATATATAGTTGACAAGGCAAAAATCTTCCTTGTCGTAAAATCCTAACAAGACATTCCCCAGCTTTTTTTTGGGGGTAACTCGTCGATACCCTATCCTAGAAACAATACTGGCTTTCTTAGGATTGTCCCTACGCTTCCTACTAGAAAATTTCACAGCAATATCAAGAGCATCCACGACAGATTGATGATAATCCACATCAACATCTTGCTCTTTGGCTTTTTCCAGCTTTGCCTTTTCACTTCTGGACAACCTGCGAACCACCATCTTTGCTTTATTAACACCCAATGTAGTCTCAAAATCCCTCACTGTCTTGCGAATATCATCATCCGTAGCTTCTTCATTGCGATAGGAATTGATGACATTTTCCATCTTAATCAGGAAGTCTTTGACGGCAGGATTACGAAGCAGTCTTTTCTTTTCCCGAATCTTCCACTTATCACTCTTATGCCCCGGTCGTTCCTTTACCCACTTCTTTTCACCATTGGGATACTCTACACGATACTTAAGCTTTGATTCAGGCTTAGTCATCTTAATCTGAACTGGAACCTTCTTCGGCATATTAGCTCATGAATCCCGTTTCAACATCAAGAATCCAACCCTGCGTAAGTGTGGCTGCCTGTGATAGCTTTGCCCGCGCATTGGAAACATTCTGTACCGCATCTTCCATTGCCCTTACAATCGCACTATCAGCACCAGACTTATCAATCAACCTCGTATCACCAATAAGAACTCCCTCTATCCCCTTAAGTTCCCGTATCAGCTTATTTGCCTTGCTGATAAGTGACATTCCCATAGCCGAAACATCCGCACTAATCGTCTTGGCTACCTTCGTGTTTGTCCCTCTTCTGGTTTTCATCATTTTGCTCCAATCGTGAATATGTGTTCGTATCCAAATCCACCAGACACCTCAACAACAACCTGATAACCCTTACTCTGGATGATGGCAGTAACAGGCTTATAGGCTTCGTCAACATGCTCTTTCTTGTGATGGAGAACATTATGCCCTGCCTTGACCTGCCCGTTCCACCATTCCCCACCCATGCCCAACTGAATAAAGCCAGTAGTCACATCCAACAGCATCTCTATGTTGCCGTCTGGACTCGTTGCCAAAACCATAGCCATAGCCGCCTTACGAGTCATATCATTCGCTATCTTGTCAATCCTGTCCATTTTAGCTCTCCTGTCGTTTGCCAATACAGTCACTACATCTGCTTTCTTATACCTTCTGGAATTCATAATATCCAACAAGTATGCCTTTATCCAGTGTTTCAGCTCGTTGTCTTTCCATTCCTTCTTGTTCCTGCCAGCATCAAACCACGCTCTTAACAACACAGAAGCAGCCTCGGGAGATACAAAGGGTATTTGACTTATGCCCCATTCCATCTGCTCTTCGGAAAATTCGGGACTCTCTAAAACAGCCACAATAGCATCCAGTTCTTCATTGGACAGTTCACCCGTAATAGTGGTCTTGATCGCCATATTAGGTTGAAAGCCCCTTGAAATATCCGCATGCTTTTGTGTCATAATGCCTCCTAGATGTAACCGAGTTTATCCAGTGCCTTCTCTACATCAGATACAAAATCCTGACCTAGTGTAGCTCCCGATTGCCATGCCATAACCACATATATAAAAACACTTACTGTATCCTTATACTGCTCGACAACTGCTGGTCCTGTTCCCCAATTACCAGATACATTTACGGGCAGTACTTTTCCAAGATTTCTCACAATATCAGCACAATAGGAATTCAAAGCTTTCTCTGCATTGGTAAAATTAGAGACATACACAGAAGCGTTATTGGCTATGACCGTGTGCCTAACTCTCAACTTGATCCCATTGTAATCAGTATGAACATCTGTAATCTCAAAAGGTGCTACGGCTACCATTGACTTTGCTATTTTTTCAATCCTGTCCATTTTTTGTTCTCCAGTTATTTTCCTTACTTCTTTTGCGATCCAATCAGCTACCTTTTCAAGACCACTTGGTTTGTCCCCATAAAGGTTAAAGTCTACCCTATCAAACAGATGATCTTCTAATGGCAAAGTGTTCCAAGGACGGTCATTAACTAAAATGTTTGTTTTTGTATCATCACCTTCGTCATAAGAGAATATAATTTTCATCCCATCTTTTTCATACTGATACCAATGTTTCTGACTGCCATGGTATATCGTATTAGGAAGTTTTTTGTATTCCCACTTGTCCATTTTCGCAATCTTCCTAGTGTGTTAATTCAAACTTACTGCGATGTTGTGTGTCAAACTCTACCTGCTGCGCCTTCCAGAACTTCTTGGCATTCTTTAGGTCTTCTGCATGTGTCCTAACTATCTCGTTTATATCTCTCTCAGGCATATTAGGAACAACATCAAGAACTTTACTGGATATGCCAAATACACCAAAACCTTTATTCCCATGTATCGGCACTGTGTCTATGAATTCCCTGAACTTGTCATTCGCAAAACTACCCGATGTGGCTGGCGCAAAGGACAATTCACTCTTTACACTCCATACGCCATTTTCAAGCATGGGATTGACACTCCAATCAAAAGAAATCCAGCCAAATGTGTCTTTGTAAATTTTGCCCTTACCCTTCAATGCCCATATCGGAGTCCCACTTAGCCGACCAGTGAACTTCTTCAAGACAGTGCCAGTTATATTGATCTGATTCATAAACTCAGGAGCAACCCAAGTCGGTGTTTCAGATGCTACTTTGCTGGCTATTTTTTCAATCCTGTCCATAATTAAATCCCTTTGTGTTTAGCGAAGATAGTTCATTCCATACGGTCCAGCATTCTTCCAAGTAGACCGATCAAAGATATTTCCACGGGCATGCTTTGCTGGTGCTGCCCATGATGCCGCTTTCAACATATCCCCAGTAACTCGATCAATAAAGCCATAAGCAGACCCAGTAGTACTAACACCTACGCTTTTCCTTACCAGCTTGACAAACCTCCTACCATATTCTGCAACAATAACTTCTCTTGGGTTGTTTGGAAATTTATCATTCATATAGGCATCAAGACGGGCATTTATATCAGCCACAAAATCTTTCAACACCGCATCGAAATCACCCCTCTGTACTGGCTTTTCAACTTCAATCACGGGAATAGAAGGTGCAGTAGGGGTTTCAATAGACCGCTTCTCTAGGCTATCAACAAGAGAACGAAGCTTATGCCATGTTTCACCCAGATTGCCATTAATTACACGGACAATGCTGGTATCAAATTGAACCACGGAATTTATGTCTTCAATATTCTTCTGCATCTGGATTAAATGTGCCTTCATCTCTTCCAGTTGATGAATGGCTTCCTGAACTTCACTATTACCCGCAACCAGACTAGCTATTTTTTCAATCCTGTCCATTTAGCTCTCCTTCTTAATTTCCAGCTTTACAATCATCACACAACCAACCACGGGGAGTCTTAGTCGCTGGAACATGATCGCCACAAGCATCACATCCCATATGCTGTATTGTATGTGTTGTATAATTTTTCGATACCCATAATTGTTCATGTGTCGGGAAAAGTTCTAAAATACAACCCTTTTTATTGCCCCTTATCTCCTCTACTGCCCCGAAATCTTTTGCCCGTAACCTAGCCAGCATTGTATCGTCAATCCGCTTTTCCCATTGTCTGTAGCGAGAAGACCAGTTCCATCCATCCTGTTTAATGCTTTGGCGTATTGGATATGTATTTCCATTCAAAACTACAATATTTTCATGCGCTATTACACTCTTGGCAACCCTTAACACATCATTAGCTATATCATCCATTTTCATATCCTCCTATCCCTGTATCGGATAAGACCTTGCTGAGTCCAAAAGAAATCAGCTTTTCATCAATTTATCCTGAATTAACTCCGCTTCCCGCTCTATCCCAGCCAATTTAAGAGCCATTTTCCTGCGTATCTGATTCAAATTCCCCACCTCAGCCCTTAAACAATGTATTTCTGAGGCAATCTTCTCTAATTCCTCACTATCCCCATTCTTATCCTGCTCCGAAGCCAAAGCAAGTAAAGCCCCCTCCAACTCCACACAGCTTATATCCCCACTAAGCCTTATTTCCTCTGCCCTACCACCAATTACAGACACACAATCTTCCATACACCCAGCCGCTACCCTAATCCTGCTTATAGACCCCCGAGAAGCTATCCTGTTGGCAATACAGCTTGTCCTAACACTATCCCCTTCCGTGATTACCTGTTCGTCCATCCAATCCTGTACAGACCTTGCTACACCCTTCATAACAAGCTTCTTATTGTCTTCTGTCATATATTCACTTACCTGTTTCCAAATAGGGCTCCAAAATGCCAACCGCTTCATAATTTCATTGATGGTAAAATGAGGATAAATCTTGGGTAAATACGCCAATACCTGTTCATAGACAGAGCGCATATAACCCCGTACTTCTAATGGTTTGTTATAGTATTCCTTCAAATCCATCTCTTTATCAGTCAATATCCTTTGTGATGTCTGACCCCTAAACTTCGTAAAAATATCTGCTTGATGTGTTAATTCATGCATTAAAACTTCTATTACTTCATCCTTAAACCGATCACCCGATGTCGAAGTGTAATAAACTTCTGGGGTATAAGTTCCATTAAGTAGGATAATAATTGCAGGTTGTTTGTTTGTTGTTGTCTTTCCTGAACCTCCACCTAGAACCATATGAGGAGAACTGGGGTTGTTTTTACTGCGATACTGAATCTGAACCCCAAATTCACTACCATCCATAGCCTTTAACGATATAAGGTCTCTAAATGCGAGGGAATCTTTTAGAGGTTGATCTGGAAGTTCACGCAAATGGTTAATAAGAACAACAATAGACCCAATAGCTATTTTACGATCAATCTGTATAGGTCTGGTTGCCTGCCTACACATACTCTTAGCTATTTGACCTATCCTATCCATCATAACCTCTGTAAATTTTCCAATATCGCACAATTCAACCTATCTACCAGTAGTCATAAATATCAAAAAATAATCACAACAAACTAGACCCTATCACCTACTTTGAAAATTTTTGAAATTAAAATGAGATACTAAACACAGGATTCTAAACCCCTTATAATAGATATACTGATTTTTTCCAAGGACTTATGACTTGCTGTTATTCCGATATAACCACCTACAAACAAGACTCTTATCATCAAAATAACTACAATACAACATTTCACATCAAATCCCACTTTTTGTGACATTAAATCCTGTTTTGAGTGTATAGTGGGATTGATGAGTGATTTCAGCACATTGAAAAAAATTGAACAGCGGGTAAGGTCTTCTAAATCTTATCACGACTGGATATTGAGGAACAAGTCTTTCTGTTGTTTTGCTTGTGGGGCTACTGAAAATATCCAATGTCATCATGTGGTTGAGCTTTACCATTTCATTCGAGGACACTGGAATATTTACGCAGATGAAGAAAAGACATTCCAAAGCGTAATAGACATGCACAATGATGATAAATGTGAATGTGTTACTCTTTGTGAAACTTGTCATGCAATAAAACACCCAGCTAGAAGAGCAATGCCACAACAGGATGCCCATATTGATCTGTGGACGGTTATTCCTCGCAGCATCAAACTCACCCTTAATCACTCTGTTGTAAGCCGTCCTGATTCGATTGGGCTGGTTTCCTTTCAGACTTTGCTTGGTATAGGCTGGTATGTCATCAATAAACAACCTCACTCCAGAATGATCGAATTTCACAGAAGACGCTTTGCTGAACTGCTGGGTAAAAAAGCAGGTACTTCTTTTAATAACTGCCTGAACCGCGCCATAAACGAATTGAATACTCTTGGTGTCATAGCTGGTAGTCATATTGCCGATAACCAAGTAGAAATCCATCTTACTCAATCTTATCTGGATGAATTGCTTAAAAATCCTTGGTTCGTGCCTCTGAGTGATATTACAACTAACCAGATGTGTGTCCTTGCCTTGCGCTGGTTTCTCGGAATGCAAAGTAGGAGAAAGCAATACCGCATAGGTCTGGACAAACTGACAGGACATCTTGGTATAACAATCAAGTCTCATTATCGGGCAATCGAATCCATAACTAAAGCCTGTGAAAAAATATCATGGGTTAAAATACGGATGGAAAAAGATATGTGCATTTTTACCATCGAACAAAGAGGGGCAACACCAGTCTTTTCCCTAAGACATGCCCTAGAAGATTCATTGACAAAGTGATTAGCGAACACCTGACAAAATATATGCAATAACAGGAATAGACCAGCCATTACCAATTGCCCTGTATCTTGCACTATTACTTACAGAGACAGTGTATCCATCTGACAAGCCCTGTAATCTCTCATATTCCATAGGGGTAAGCTTTCTCACTCTGTTATTATCTATCACTTTGCGTTGCTGGTTTCCTCCACAAACCGCAGTCAGACATTGGCATTTGTGTTGTTTGGAATTTACACGCTTAATAAGATCATGCCCGTTAATGTGAAGTAATGCCTCTACTGGTCCCTTATTAACCATAGTAAAGCCTTCTTTGTAAAAATATTTCTCATCAACAACTGGTTCCAACACATCTTTTAGGACCAGATTACTTTGCGATGGTAAAGACTGTAAGGAAATGTTTGTCCAATATAACCTTTCCCTGCTTTGTGCCCCGAACCATGCAGCATCCAGCATTATCGGTTTAACATTCAGCATAGAAGTTATAACATTTTCCCATTCTTTACGCATCAAGACATTTTCAAGAAGAAAATACTTGGGGTTACATTCGTGCAAAAGGCGTTCATATTCTTTTATCAAACCAGACTTTCCACCAAATCCTGTGTTGTTTGAGATAGCATTGGAAAAAGATTGGCAAGGACTCCCACCAAACAATAGATCAATTTGCGGAAACATGGATGATGTTAGACCATGAACATCACCCATTTGCTTTGTGTTTGGGAAATTGCACTGAGTAACTTGAATTGCTTTCTTGTCAATTTCAGAAGCATAGTAGTTGTCATAAGGGATGTTCGCCATTTTCAAAGCTTGTTGCCCACATGAAATACCATCAAATAGACTAAGAACATTCATTCAAACCTCACTTACGAAACAAGGTAAATATTTTGAAAAACCATTCACGAAGAAGATGAACAAAAGAACGGCTTTGAATTGGCTTCTTGTGCCTTCTTTCCAAAACCGTCTTTAGTAAGATTTTGTCTATGAAACCCTTTTCAGACTTCATTGAAAATCACCCTTGTTTTATCTTCTTATGACCACTACAAATGGGACACATGTTGTTCGATTTTTTACTTGTGCAGTAATTGACTTTCCTGTTCCATTCATGTCCGCATTCACCTAACCACCAAGCATCAAATTTAGAACCATAACTTACCTTGTCAGGTGTTAATATTCCATTTTTAGTTGGATGCCAATTATTAGCCATAAGGGGAAATCTATCCTTCAAGCTTCTTCCCTTTCTAATTGGAAGATTCTGCAAACATGCTAAATAAAATTTATTATTCAGAAATTTGCCCGATTTTCGATACCAAGAATAATCCTTACCACACCCAATGATTTCAATCAATTCTGCAATAGCCTCAAAACATCCTTCATCGGAAAAAAGAACATCTTGTTCCATAATCTTTTTCAAGGGTCTTTCTCGAAATCTTAATAATGTTATTCCCTTTGATAATAAAAAGTCATTTTTTTGCTTATCTTTTTCTTCATTATTTTTATGCCAATACCATCCATCCACTTCGATAGCCACTAGATGTTCTGGCAAAAATATATCCATTTCTCTGCCATTTATCTTTTCCCCATGCCTTGCATTCTTAAATACATAAAGAACTTCGGAATACACCCTAAGTTCAAGTTTGGATACCTGCATTCTTGCCGAACAACTAGGACACTGACTTTTCAATTTAGAACGAGCATAAACTTTAGATTTCCACTCATGTCCTTTGTCGCATATCCACCAAACTTCTTTATGAGACCCAGCAACCACATCTTTTGGCTTCAGTTTCCCGTTTCGTTTATAGTTCCATTCCCTTGATAGTTTAGAATGTGTCGTTGTTAAATTGTTATCATGAAAAGCATATCTCCCCGTACAATATGGACATCCCGATCTTTTCCTGCCAGATATAGAAGTGAACCACTCATGTCCTTTTGAACATTTCCACCATACCCTTTTGTGAGAACCAGAAGTGACATCAAGCGGTGTCAATTCTTTATTTTTAGTTGGATGCCACTGCAAAGACATAATAGGATTCATATCTGCAAGAGTATTCCCCTGACCAGCTCGCCTACCCGAACAGTAAGGACATCCTTGCCCTTGCCCTGTTCTATCTTTAGGAGACATTTGCCATGAATGACCTTTTGAACATTTCCACCATATTCTTTTATGAGAACCTGCTTTTATTTTTTCAGAACAAAGTTTACCATTTTTCTCCTTATCCCATTCATATATCAGATAAGGAAATAACACGGCTAAATTATCTTCTGGTGTTGCCATTCTACCAGAACAATATGGACAACCACTTCCGTTATTAGTTCTTCCAGATATGGAAGTGATCCACTCATGTCCCTTGTCGCATATCCACCAAACTTTTTTATTTGAACTTGGTGTTAAGCTACTGGCTGATATTTTATTTCTAGGATGCAACTGGGATGCAATATCTGAAAAAGATACAAGTAAGTTATTTGAAGAAGTAGCTAAACGCCCCCAACAATAAGGACAACCATTGCCTTTGCTTCGGTCATTTGGCGTAGCCTGCCATGAATGACCTTTTGAACATTTCCACCATATTCTTTTATGAGAACCATGTGTTGTTGTCTGTGGAGAAATATCGGCAAGGTTTTTATCATAATCCCATTCTATAGCATAATCCTTCTTACATATAAACATAATACCCCTTACTTTTTACAAACTTCTCATAAATGGGGTTTTATGTCAATATTGTATCCTCTTTCTTTTTGGGATTCAATTAGCTTATCTACTACTTCTTTTTGATATGCCGGAATGTCAATTTTGTTTTTATTAATATTGATATATAGATGTTCAGCCAAAAATGATAATGCACAAGCATCCGCCTGATCGTCATCTTTGCATTCTATTCCATGTCTTTTGTAAATTTCACGCAAGATGAGATTTTTTTCTCCCACACCTTTGCCCGTTATGTGCTTTTTCAACGACATTGGAGAGACTACAAAGAAAGGCATTTTTGCTTCATACAATGCTAATCTGACTATTGACCCAAGCATGGCTAATCTAATAGCTGCACCTACTGATGGTCCACGAGGTGTAAAGAAATCTTCTATACATATCATTCCAATATTTTTAGGAATCCTTTTCATTATCTCATCGCAAATATATCTAAATCTTGCTAGATCATTTGGGAATGATTCTGGTTTCGTCTTAATAGTGTCCAGTAAAACGGAATTACCATATTTCAATGCAAATCCGCTTGCAGAAAGTGAAACATCCAAACCACAAACTGATACTACATCACTCATATATTACTTCTTTCCAAAGGCTTTCTGTGCCTTTATTCCCATTTTCGACACTGGGCATTTATCAGTATAGATGCACCACTTACAATTTTTGTTCGGTGTTGGTTTTGGGTCAACACATGCTTTAATAGATGCCGCCTTTTCAATCAATCTCAAAGTATCATTCTTTGCATCCATATCCGTGAGACTTACCCGCTGAACTAAATGCCTCAATACCCAGAAAGACACCTGCACCTTCTTAACCTGTGGATATTTCAACCTGACAGCTACATTATAAACCCTTGCCTGTATATTATCTGCAAGTTCATCGGGTTCAAACACCTTCTGCTGTGTCTTAAGGTCTATAATGTCCGCAGTGTCATTCCACAAGTCAAGACGGTCTATGTAACCTTCCACATCCGTCCCATCAGATAGTTTAAAGTTAATTTCCTGTTCAATCCCAACTGTTCTAGCTATGTTTCGGAAATAACCAAACTGAATAGCGTTCCTTGTTAGCTCATCTATCAGGGAAAAATGCTCAGAAGAAACAGCAAATTCCTTACATCCTTCTGCCTTGTAAAACAGTGGATCAGCCTCACCAGTGCCAATAGGAATCTTCTTTTCCAATGCCGCCTTGACTGCCTTTTCAAACATCAAATGAATACAGGAACCAGCTCTAGTCAAAGGGTGCGGGTCATCAGAAATTTCGAGTTCATACTTTGCGTGATAAAGCAAAGCACATTGGTCATAGGTCTTTATCCTAGACGCACTCAGATGTTCCAGCTTCAAACCAGTGCATCCTCATCACTGGCAACTTCCTGAACCGCTTCCTGAGTCTCTTCTATGGGTTCGGCTACTGCTTCTGTAGCTTGTTCCCCAGAAGCCTCACGAAGTCCAAGTATTACCTCAGCCTCTTCCTTTGTTCTTTGAGCTTCAGTTTCAAAGCTTGTAATAATAGCTGGAAGTTCATCTATCTTACAGTCAAACTCCGCCTTGCACTTTTTTTCGAGTTCAGATAGTCTCTTCTTGTGACTGTCCAATTCCCCAGTCAAGCGGCTCTTGTCCCTCGATAGTTCCTCCACCTTCGCCCTGAGTTCGTTCAACCTCTTCACCTGATCGTCTACTATTGCCATTTCCATTCTCCTTATTTAATACTGGATAATCACCAAACAACATCCCACTAAACATCTTCTTCAAAACCTTACCTGATACTGTCTTTAATTCACCTCTTGTCCCCTGTCTGCAAGTCTCACATTTACAGGGACACGGCTCCATAAACACATTAACATCCTTCTGTGCAAATCCAGTCCCTTCTTTAACATACTGGACACCTTGGCAGTTAGTCGTCTTATTTTCACAATACAAGACATGGAACGGAACATAATCAAGAGGTTCAGCATCAATCGGCGTAAATCCACATAGCTTGCCTTTGGGTATCCGCCAGACTTCCTTCTCACCCTTCAAATACAGAAAATTAGCATCTTCCTTTACCAGTAATCCAGTAAAAGGGGCTGGAAATCCTTGCACGATACACTTCAATCTATGCCCTATGTATTCTCTCACATTGCCTCCAAACATTCTTGCGATATTGGTTTAAGAGTAAGGGGACATACCTTGATAGACGCCATTAAGTCATCCCTTTCCTTAACAACCTTCTTCAATGCCGCATCCTGAGTTGCTACGCGCTTCTCTGCATCCTTCACTCTCATACGGGCTAATCCTGTTTCAGACATCAACTCGGAAGCCTTCTTGTGAGACGCCAGAGCCACCATAGAAGCTTCGATAGCCATAGAGGGATCACCTGCCTTGTTAAGTTTCTGCAACCTCTTGTGAAGTGCTATAGCGTCATTCTTCACCTTCTTGTATTCAGTAAGCATTTTTGTCATTGCCGTTGCCTTGTTCAGATGTAATAGGGAATTATCTAAACATGACCTTGCAGTATTAGTATCAGGAATAGCATTGATTTCAGCATCTAAGGTCTTTATCTCACTATCTGTTGCTGTCCAATCTTCAAGCAATTCCGATGCTGATTGAATACAGACAAGGAATTTTTCAAACTCATCAAGATAGCCTAGTGCCGTGTCTGTGTCTGGAATCAAAGCCAATTCCGAATCCACCCTTTGTTTGTCAGCATCCAGTACATTCCATTCATCCAATAGTGCAGTTGAATATTGTGCGGAAACCAGCATGTCATTGGATTCATCAAGTGCCTTTTTTGCAGCATTAACATCTGGAATCTTGGCTAGTGCGTCCTGTGCTTGAATGAGATTGTCAGATACGGTTGTTATTTCATCCAGTAAACTCTTTGAAACAATAATAGCCTGAGAATATGACTCACTATCTGTCAAACATTTCTCAGCCCGTTCAAGAATAGTAGCCTCTGATTGAAGTGCAGTCTCATCATGCAACTGCTTCCTGTTTTCTTCCATCTTATATTCGGTTTCTGTGACTTCCCTGCCAAGCCTATGATTATCCAGACTTACATCCTTGATAACCCCCTCGATACCAGACAAACCAGAAATCTCGTCTATAACCTGAGCCCGCATTGATCCACTTGCATCCTGACCACCCATACTCGCCAGCATAAAATGAGATTCAAGCTGGTCCATAATGTTAACAGGAATCTCAACATCACCCAGTTTAACCACATTCAAGCCTATGATTTTAGCAGCTTCGGGAACTACTTTTGTCCCCACCTTATCAAAAATAGTGCAGGGTCTTCCGATGGGCGTAACTTCCCATATATTAACCTTTGGGCCTCGGGTGACTTTAACCTTTCCTTTGTCTGTTTCCACGGTGACTTCGCATTTGGATTCACCTACCCTGACAGATTTAGGGTCATAGTCGTTTTGTGAAATTAACTTCAAAGCCCTTACAATGCTAGTTTTACCTGAATTACTCTCACCTCTGATTAGGTTCAAGCCACCAGAGATAAAGTCCAAGACAGTGTGCTTATGACTCTCAAAATTTTTAATTTCTATTCGTTTTATCATGCGAGTATTCGACCTCCAATCCCACTATACACAGAATGAGGATTTTTTAATAAACTATTTTCATTATTCTAAAATTGAGTCGCATCCTCGGTCTTCTCGATGGATGACATTCTGTTTTTGAAAATATCCCTCACTTCCCCGAATTTATCTATCACCTGTATTGTATTGTCATCCCCAGCATCATACCCAAGATACTGCACCCCAACATCAAAGCAGTCTTCTAAACCTTCATTATTCACCAGTACAACATATCTTTCCGACTTGATCTTGTTAAGGTGTCCAAGAAGCTCATCAGGGGTCACTTGGCTATCCACATCAGGCAGTAGGAAAGGTTTGACACATTCGGGAACAGAATTTACATCCACCTCTTTGTAATTCTGCATTTCTATCTTAGTCTTCAACATATCCCGACACTTCTTGCGAGCATCCCTTTCATTTTCGCATTTGACAAGATAGGGAGCATTTAGACAGCCCCCTTTAATACTATGCTTGTTTTCATTAATCATATCATTAAAAATTTCACCACTAAAAACAGATACCCTGCGAGCATAGAAAGTGTTACCTTCCTTTTTTACAGAGAAAATCTGGTATTTGTGGGAAACAACGCCCTTTTCAGTCTTTGTTTTATATGCAACGAGATTCATATATCCCTGTATCGGATGAGAAGTTTGTGAGTCCAAAATAATCTTTCCAATATTGAAAAAATCACTTCACCAACACCTTTGCACGAGTAATGATCGTCTGTTTTGTTCCTTTGTATTCGTCATGCGCCTTGATCGTTGCCTTGACCTTGACTTCCTCATCCTTATAAAAAGACTGGCTACCCGAGGCAAACCAAGTAAAGACATTGCTATCCTTATCTTCAAAACGGACAATCGTAGTGACACCATACTGACCTTCAATCTCGTGGCTCCCGGTCACCTTGAGAATAAAGTCCTGACGCTCACCAATAACCCCCACATGCACCGAGGTAGAAAGTTTATCAGACTTGGGAGCATTTACCATCGAAGCTGCTATGCCCGCAGTCTTCTCCGTAACCCAACCACGCTCGGCAAGAAATTTACACTGCAACTTATAGTCATTGATGCTTTCTTCGCCATCTACAGGCTTCTCAGGCACCACCACAGCACCCCAAGCCGCCACCAGTTCAACAGCTTTTGCCTTATGAGCATCAGAAACAGCAAGAAGGTCAAACTGAAAATCGTTCCACTTCTTGGCAGTTACAACACCATCCGTCACAATTTCCTGTCCAATCATCTGGACAAGGGCTTTGTTACGAGTGCAGTTGTAATTATGGCAAGGTTCGCCATAACCATGCTTATCCTGAATCCAACGCTTCTGATAGCCGCCATCCTTCTCAGCCGCAGCAACCGCGACAGCAAGGAAGTCTTCAATATCAATTACCTTGTAAGAACGACCGCCACCACAACCTTCTTTGTCAAAATCCTCTTCCTTAAAGACAACCAGTGAAAGGAATTCAATAGCAGAGACGATTGCATGACCATCAGCACCCGTGTACTTGTTCAGGCATTCAGAACCAACTACCAGAATCTTGCTATCCACACGGTGCTGAATTGCAAAAGCCCTACCAAGACCATGCTTACAAGAATCGCACTTGAAGTTGTAACCCTCGACAGCCTTACCAATTACAGACAGGAAAGAAGGTTCAGCAACAACTTCCGCCTGACCTTCTGCATTCACGACCCGACCGATTACCTTCCACTCAGCAGAATCATAATCAAGGAACTGTTCAGGGATTTCAAGAACGACATCAGAGACCAAGAAAGCGACCTTATTCTCTATAAATTCTTTGCCCCGGATAGTATCAATCGGGGTCAAATAGGTGCGAAGCGTCTCATAAGGCTTGCCAACTGAAATAATACTGCATTCAGAATAGTCCATCTTTGCGGCATGCTTATTCAAACGACGAATAGCTTTTTCCACCCGACTCTCATCTCCAGCGTGAATTCTGATTTCCTTCTTCATAATGTCCTCCTATCCCTGTATCGGATGAGGTCAAGCTGAGTCCAAAAGAAAATCAACTTTCAGACCCTTTCAGAGAATTTCCACTGTTTTGTGTTGAAATTGTAGTGTGCGTCCATGAATTCCCTGCCATTAGAGCCCCCTGTCGGATGCTCATAGCTGAAATGAAGGGGAACCCATGCCACCAGTTGACCCTCATTAACGGTGATCTTGCCCCCAAAATTAGCCACAACCATGTTTTTGAAGATGATTTTGCTAATTTTGTCCTTCGGAGCCACATCGCCGCTAGTAAACTCTACCCGCCAAGACACCCCATGATTAAAGGCACATGTCCTAGATTCCACACCCGAACTGACACTGGGCAATTTCCGACCGATTCTCTTCTCAACCTCCTCAGTCAGAGGCAAGGGATCAAAGTTGTCCTTAAGTTCCTGAGTGATTTCTTCCACAATAACCTTGCCCGTAAGTCCCTGCTTAACTGCTGCCACTACCGTTGACTTAATCATGTTTTTCTCCTATTTATTTCCAATCCACTCTCTATCCCTGTATCGAATGAGAATCAAACAAGTCCAAAATAATCCTCATATTAGTCCAAGCCTCTTCGCTTTTTTGATCTCTCTTTCACTACAGGGCGGCACAAAAGGGTATTTCTCGTTATATGCGATTCTTTCAGCTTTTTCCTTCTCTGCCCCCTTGAGAGTTGTGTGATAGGATTCAGGAAAAAAACCACCATTGACTTCAAACCCTTTTAATATCTTCCTCTCTGTCCAGTGATTACTCCCACGAATGAATTCGTGGGCTTCTAAGAAGCCTTTTTCAAGGTTTCTAAGCTATGTAATCCCATAGCTAAAATGTTTTTACTTGCATTAAAATCTCTATCTTCAACATGTCCACAACTACAACTGTGAACTCTTTGAGATAGGTCTTTGTCAGTTAGTTTCCCACATTTACTACATGCCTTTGTAGTATTCTTCGGATTCACAAGTATAACTAAACTACCAGCTTCTTCCGCTTTGTATTTTAGTTGATTCACAAATTCATTCCAAGCAACATCATTTATACTTCTATGAGT
>Ga0031655_10001163_pt1 | contig 15819 bp, 9 predicted proteins | sample FrelakmetHBP12HB_FD_55187 | JGI IMG/M metagenome (GOLD analysis project Ga0031655, IMG submission 55187) | Freshwater lake sediment microbial communities from the University of Notre Dame, USA, for methane emissions studies -HBP12 HB | ecosystem: Environmental > Aquatic > Freshwater > Lake >... | reverse complement strand
TCATCCGTCTCGATTATAGCCAGCTCGCGGCCTGTATTCATCTTTTCGATTGGTGCAGCCGTGCTCGGTTCCTTGGTTACACTCAATGGCTTTCTGTTACTGTTCAGAGTGCCGTTTCTGCATTAACAATAAATAATACCCAGTCTGCCGCAGCAGACCGGGTATCAGGCAATGAATTAAGATACAACAGAATGAATATTATAGGAAATCCATAGGAGGTGGAAAATGAAGCAGGGGCAATGGAAAGTCATTACCATTCTGGTCGCGTTTATGATGGCGATATCATTCACGACGTCGATTTTTGTCTACGCCGAAACGCCTGAAGAGCAAAAAAAGAAGGAGCAACAGCAGCAGGAACAGCAGAAACAGTTGAAGAAACAACAGGACATACAGAAACAGCAACAACAAAAGCAGCAACAGGAACAGTTGAAGAAACAACAGGATCTACAGAGACAGCAGCAGCAACAACAACAAAAGCTGCAACAGGAACAGTTGAAGAAACAACAGGAACAACAGAAACTCCAGCGTCCAACCGGACCAACACCTGGCGGACCTGGACCGGGAATTCAGCCCCAGATCGGCCAACCACCGGTTCAGAAACAACCGTCTCAACCTGTAATACAGCCTGGCCAACCAGGAGTTCCCGTCGGACAACAACCAGGCCAACATCTCCAGCATCCAACCGGACCAACACCTGGCGGACCTAGGCCGGGAATTCAGCCCCAGATCGGCCAACCACCAGTTCAGAAACAACCATCTCAACCTGTAATACAGCCTGGACAACCAGGAGTTCCCGTCGGACAACAGCCTGGTCAGCATCTCCAGCGTCCAACCGAACCAAAGCCTGGTGTGCCTGTGCCGACGATTCAGCCTCAGACCAGCCAACCGCCTGTTCAGAAACAACCGTCTCAACCCGGCTCTAAGGTGGGCAAACCGGAACAAGGACAGAATCAAACAAACATGAATGTCAGACAGCGCCCGACTATCAACATAAAACAGCCGCCCCAGGAAAGACAGCGGGCGTTAACAGAGCGTCATAAAGAAATCAAGCCGGAGCACAACGCCAGAGCTGCTGTACACTTCCAAAGTGAAAGGGCAAGATTTAAGCCTATAAGCAGGGTGGTTGTCCGTCAATCTCCGGAAATCCAGCGCAGAGTGTTTGCAAGACACCATTTTCATCCGGAGACTTACCATGCACGGCGAGTTGTATTCTATGAAACGTATCAATACCATACACCAGTCTGGGCTTTTAGTTTGCAGCCGAGATTCGGATTATGGGATACGCCGGCACTAGCCTTCATTGTTGCTCATGCCGCGGACGAGCAGTATGCTTTGTGGTATTACAGCCATCGTATTGACCCTGATGTCATTGCGTGGCGTATGGAAATGAACAGGTTAGCTGCTGATAATGCTGAGCTGGCTCAGCAGTTGGCGGTGATGGATGCTAAAACCCGTGAGCTGGAAGAACGCAGCGTGCAGGTTGACAATTCATATGTGCCGCCCGAAATGGAAGACATTGCCTTAGCAGCTGAAGTAGCGGTACCAGCGCAGGATCAGAATGATCAGGTTCCGCAACCGGTTCAGCCGGCACCGCCTCAGAACAACAATGATGCAGTGCAACAGAAGCTTGATCAATTACAAGAAGAAATAGACAGGCTGAAGCAGCAACAACAATATCAGGAGCCTCCGGCGCCGGCAGAGTCTTATCCGTAAGTTACCAGACTAAAACGTATGGCCGGATTGTCGCTTTACCAAAGCGATAATCCGGCCTATTTATAACTCGATTGCACTAAAATTAGGAACTACAACCTCTCCAATACTACAGCATAGTTCTTTCCCACGTCAGTTTAAAAGCCAGACTGTTCGCTGAATATAACAACGCCTCAACCGAACTTGCAAACATGTTTAAATATGCGGACTGTTATGCGTTGTTCGATATCCTGATACAGTTAATTAATTACAAAAAAAATAATTCTTTTTTATTTTATTATTCCATTTGATTTCCATGGCTGTCAGGCCTTGATCAAAAAACCATTTCGCGGCGCCGATCTCTCCCAAAAAATACGTGAAGTTCTCGATTTGCGACAAAGCCCACTGGGCAACTGAAAAACAAATTTTGTTAAGTATATCTCTCTGTTAGGAAACGTTCAGACTTTTTCAAGGACATGCCTTCTTTCACTTGGCAACGATCAATTCCATTCCACAAAGGAACAGACTACTCTCCGTATTTTGAGGTCAGTTTTTTATTGACATGCAAAATCCTTCCTCATATACTCCCATCGCGAAAAAAATGATTTACCAATTATAAATCTTAAATGATGTTATAAATAAATCTCTTATTGAGGTGCCATATGATAAAAAAATTTTTTTGGTTAATAATATGCTTAATCGGAGCTGCGGCATTTGGCGTGGTGGTGGGAGTTTGGAATCCTTCAGAAAAAGTGAACGCTCTCTGGATTGTAACTGCCGCTGGGTGCATTTATCTTGTGACATACAGGTTTTACAGCGCCTTTATAGCCGCTAAAATATTCGCTCTCTCCGACCGGAAGACCCCGGCTTTTACAATGAACGACGGCATAGATTACCATCCCACGAATAAGTACGTACTCTTTGGTCACCATTTTGCCGCAATAGCCGGTGCGGGCCCGCTCATTGGACCGATGCTGGCGGCCCAGTTCGGGTATCTTCCAGGCTTCCTGTGGATACTCATCGGAGCGGCGCTCTGCGGCGCCGTCCACGATATGGTGATCCTGGTAGCATCGGTGCGCCGGAACGGGCACTCATTGGCGCAGATCGCCCGAGACGAAGTGGGCCCCGTCGGTGGTGTCGCCGCGTCCTTCGCGATCCTGTTTATCATCATCGTGGCGCTTGCCGGTCTCGGCCTAGCAGTAGTCAACGCCCTCACTCACAGCGCGTGGGGTACCTTTACCATCGCTATGTCGATTCCGATAGCTTTGTTTATGGGCCTCTACCTGTACAAAATACGCATCGGAAAAGTGGGCGAGGTGACTGTCATCGGTGTCACTCTCCTCATCGTCGCAGTCATTGGCGGACACTTCATACCCGGCTCTCCACTGGAGTCCGTGTTCAACCTCTCCCGGAACTCACTGATCGTCTGCATGGCCATGTACGGCCTCATCGCGTCAGTTCTGCCTGTATGGATGCTGCTCTGCCCCAGGGATTACCTCTCGACGTACATGAAGATCGGGACGATCTTTATGCTGGCCATAGGCGTGATCTTTATCGCACCAACTCTTCAAATGCCGGCCTTAACTAAGTTCATAAGCGGCGGCGGCCCGGTGATCCCCGGCAAGCTCTTCCCCTTCATGTTCATCACCATCGCGTGCGGAGCCATATCCGGTTTTCACGCGCTGATATCTTCCGGCACTACACCCAAAATGATAAGCTCTGAAAAAGACATACGCTTGATTGGTTTCGGATCGATGCTCGTCGAAGGCTTTGTTTCGATGATGGCGCTTATTGCGGCGTGCATCCTGCTGCCGGGCGATTACTTCGCGATCAATACCACTCTTTCGTTCGACCAACTGGCGGCCATGGGTTTCCCCATTGATCGTGTCAAGGAACTTTCCGCTATGGTGCAAGTCAACGTAGTGGGACGGCCGGGCGGCGCGGTTTCCCTCGCCGTGGGTATGGCGTCTATTTTAAGCAGTCTCCCCGGAATGAAAAGTCTTATGCCCTACTGGTACAACTTTGCTCTAATGTTCGAGGCTCTTTTTATCCTCACGACCGTCGACACAGGCACGCGGGTAGCACGCTTCCTCGTCCAGGAAATGGGAGGCGTAGTCTATAAACCGCTCGCGCGCCAGGGATGGTATCCCGGCATATTCATTTCCAGCTTGTTTGTCGTTGGCTGCTGGGCATTCCTTATTTTCACCGGAACGATCAAAACGATATGGCCGATGTTCGGCGTGGCAAACCAGCTCCTGGCAGCAATCGCGTTGGGTGTCGGAACCACCATCATCATCAAAGAGAGCAAACTGCGATATTCCATGATAACCTTCATCCCCATGCTTTTCATGTTTACCACGACCCTGACCGCCGCGATCGAGTTAATCATATCCTATTGGGCAAAGGGCGGAGCTGAAATGACCACTGGTCTCGCTACCCTCCATACCGTTCTTGTAAGCCTGATGGCGATATTGGCGGTCGTGGCTCTTCTGAACATGATCCAGCGTTGGTACGTGCTGGTCATTAAAAAAGAAGGATTGGCGCCGCGATCACCGGACGGCAAAGTTTTGTATCCGAACGTTGCCGGCGAGACGTGCGACGCAAATGAGATACATTTATAATTTAAGACGTTCCGCTTTCATACCGATTGTGGCCATTGCGTTTTGCATCACTAGGAAACAAATAAGGATTGAATGGCGTAAAGACCCGCATCTTGGCATATGTCCTCGAAGCAATGGAGGCAGAGTTTAAACTATAATCAGATATTCACCCGAACCGGCAGGATAACCGTTGTGATGCCCTCCCACTGCAGGCGCCTCTGGATGGCGTTGGCCGTTTCGTTGTGTAGAATTCTTTGGAAGGGATTTTCCTGGCGGAAGACCAGCTTTCCCGTAAAAACTGACGATTTAGGAAATTCCTGGACAATATTCTGGCAGAGGTTGGTTGCCACTTCTACGACATCTGTTCCTACGTCCATACGATAATCAGCGGCATACCCATAGGAGCGGGCTAATTTGACGTATTTTGCGAGTTGCTCTGCGATCGATGACTTCAAGGCATCAATCTCCGACGCACCTTTAAAGGCGCCGGAATCAATTTCCGCCACGGAGACAAAGATAAAATTACGATAGAGCTTGGGGAACTCCTTAAAGACGGAAAGCCAGGAGTGCAGGCCGAACCCGTTATAACCGCTTACCAGAATAATGGCCGTCCGTTCATTCGTATTCAGTGGCTCCTCATTAGGAACATGCCCGGATGGAATTGAAGACAGGATTTCCTCAAGTTGACGCACGCCTTTGCGGACTTTCAGGTAATGGCGTCGGATCAGATAGCATAATCCAATCAAAGCTGATGTAATGACCAGGGTGACCCATCCCCCTTCACCGAACTTCTCATAAACCGTTACGATCAATATGGTCACACAGAGAGTCAAACCAATGAGATGGATAACTATGTGTCTTGCCCACCGCTTGTCCTTATTCCTATTCTGGAAAAAAAACTTAGCCATGCCGAATTGAGACAGAGAGAACGTGAGAAAAACGTTGATGGAATACATGACAACGAGGGCAGACACTGAACCATTGGTATATAAAAGCACCGCCAGTGAAGCCGCGCCCATGAGCAGAACTCCGTTTTGCATGGTGAGGCGTTCCGAGAGCGACGAAAAACGCCGGGGAAGCCAGGAATCGACGGCCATATTGGCCATGACCCTCGGTCCGTCGATGAAACCGGTCTGGGCGCCGACGATAAGAAGGGCGCCTTCCGAAAGAAGGGTGATTAGAGCCAAGGCACCGCCCAAGTACCAGCCGCTGAAGGTATAATCTGCCAGGATGGCATTCAGGGTTCTGCCCTCTATCGGTTTAATGGAAAAAAGGGCATAACAAAAAAGAAGGCCAGAAGCAGTGACGGCAAGTGATACCGCCAGATATACCATGGTGCGTTTACCCGTCTGCACCCTTGGTTCCCGCATGACATTCATGGCGTTGGAAACGGCCTCGATTCCCGTATATGTTCCACCGCCCATGGAGAACGCCCGCAAAAAAATCGCCATGATCCCCACAAAACCAATTGTCGAGAGATCATAGTTTACACTTCCGTGGTATTTTTCCAAAACTGGTCCGATTTCGCCCAGATGTGTTCCCAGGCCATAGCCGATGAGAAGAATATGGGTAACAACAAATATGATAAAAATCGGCGCGAGAAAAGTGATAGACTCCTTCACCCCGCGGAGATTCATCAAAACCAGAAGGATAATCAATCCCACTACGAAGGGCATTTTGTAATGCAAAAAGGCAAGGGGGAGGAAACTGAAGATGGCATCACCGCAGCAGGCAAGGGAAACGGCGATGGTCAGGATATAGTCCACCAGCAAGGCCGACCCGGCAATGACACCTGCTGGGCCGCTTATGTTATGGGTGGCGACAATATACCCGCCACCACCGTGGGGAAAGTGTTCAATGATGCGGGAATAGGCATAGGCAATAATGAATACCGTGAACGCTGTGGCAATAGCAATAAAAATGGCCAGGTATGTATGTGGTCCCAGAGCTTTGAAGGCTTCTTCCGGTCCATAGGAAGACGATGACAAACCGTCGGCACCCAGGCCAATCCACGCCAGAATCGGGATCAGGGAAATTTTGTGAAAGAGGGACGGCTCATTGATATTTCGCGGCGCGCCGATAAAACTGCGTCTGATACGCGCAAAAAACGATTGTTGCGGCTTGTTATCAGGTATATTCATGATATGGGATTGTTTATGCGAACGCCATCAGCAATAGATCCGCAAAGGAAACCATGCCTGGCGTTCAACTGCGTTCCCTTCTCGTCGTATATGCCGATCGCGAAGTGCCGGGCGTCGATCTGCAAATGGACGGACTTGCAATCCTTTATTGTAACCTGAATAGGTTTGCACACACTCGGCAAACCTTCTTCATTACTGCCCTTGATATTAAGCTCATATTTCCCCGGTTCCAAATCGATTGTATTGGTTTTCAGGGGCAGTACGGTACCCCTATCCTGACCATTGAGTAAAATAGTGTAATCGTCGTTGCGGCTGAGATTTGAAAAAATGATTTGTGATGCCATAATATTCTGTAAATACGGCTCCTTAACCGTTTTTCTCTAATCATTGATCGACGCTATTACCTCGCTTTAGGGGGAATTGCAAGGTATTTGATATAACTAATTAGAAGGCCTCTTTGACCGCTTCTGTAATAAAAAAACCACATTTTTTGCATCAAAGATGATATAAGAACACACTTTAAAGAAACATACCATATTGAGGAGTATTTTTTTGGCAAACAACGGTAAAATCAAGAATAAACTGACTAATAATATTATTATTTTGGATGGCGCTACCGGCACCGAACTGCAAAAGCAGGGATTGCCCGCCGGAGTCTGCCCGGAACAGTGGTGTCTGGAAAATCCGCAAATTATCCGGGATGTGCATGCGTCTTATCAAAAAGCGGGCGCGCAAATAGTCTATAGCTGTACCTTTGGCGCCAATCGTTTCAAGCTCAAACAATTCGGTATCAAAGAAGACGTCCGCCGGATTAACTCGGAGCTGGTTTCTCTTACCAAACAAGCCTGCGGTAAAAAAGCTTTGGTTGCCGGAAATATCGGCCCAACTGGTTTATTTATCGAACCTTTCGGCACGCTGGCCTTTGAGGAGGCAGTAGATGCTTTTAAAGAACAGGCGCGCGGCTTGATTGACGGCGGTTGCGATCTTATTGTCATCGAAACCATGATCGATATTCAGGAAGCACGCGCGGCTCTGCTTGCCGTCAAAGAGATTGCAAATATCTTTACGATTGTATCCATGACTTATGAAAAGGATGGCCACACACTGGGCGGAACTGATCCGGTAAGCGCGCTCATCACCCTGCAGAGCCTGGGTGCCGATGCCGTGGGCTGCAATTGCTCTACGGGTCCTGAAAAAATACTGGAATTTATCGCGGCCATGAAACCATACGCCACAGTACCTCTGGTGGCTAAACCCAACGCCGGAGTCCCCCATTTGGAAGGTGGAAAAACGGTCTTTGATATGGACGCCACGACTTTTGCCTCTTATGGCCGAAAGCTCGCGGCTGTCGGAGCCAATATAATCGGCGGCTGCTGCGGCACGACACCTGCGCATATCAAGAAACTCGCCAAGGCAACCGCAAGCAGCAAGCCCAAATTACCAGTGAGAAAATCAATCAGCGCGCTTAGTTCCGCACGGAGTTTTCTGCATCTCACGGATAATCAACCCCTTTGCATCGTCGGTGAAAGAATCAACCCCACCGGTAAAAAAGCCTTGCAACAGGAGCTTGCGGAAGGCAAGATGTCGATCATCCGCCAGATGGCGCAAGAACAGGAAAAGCTAGGCGCAAACCTGCTGGATGTAAACGTCGGCCAACCCGGTATCGATGAAGTAAAAACAATTAAAGCTGTCATAGGCCTTTTGACAACATCTACCAAACTGCCGCTGGTTGTAGATTCTTCCAAAACAGAAACTATCGAAGCCGCACTCCGGATTTATCCGGGCCGTATGCTGATCAACTCCATCTCCGGCGAAAAAGAGAAGCTAGCAAAGCTTTTGCCAATGGCTGCCAAGTATGGAGCCATGTTTATTCTTCTGCCCCTGACCGGCGGCGATCTGCCTAAAACCGCGCAAAAGCGCCAAGCCGTGATCAACAATATTTTCCAAAGGGCAAAAAAGCTGGGCTTTACCAAGGACGATTTTATTGTGGATTGTCTGGTCATGGCCGTGGCCTCCGATCCCATCGCGGCACAGGAAACATTAAAGACCCTGATCTGGTGCACACAGACATTTAAAAGCAACACCATCCTCGGAATATCCAATGTTTCTTTCGGTATGCCGGGACGCCCGTGGCTCAATGCGGCCTTTCTGGCCATGGCACAATATTGCGGCCTGACGATGGCCATTGCCAATCCGTCCAGTGTAGAGTTGATGAATGTAAAAAAGGCAAGTGACACACTTACGGCTAAAGATAAAAGCACTCTGAGTTTTATTGAACATTTTTCCGTGCAGCCAGGTGTTACATCGTCAGCAAGTGTTGGAAAAGAACCTCCGTCCACGCGGGAAAAAGTTGCGGCCGCAATTCTCGAAGGTGACAGGGAAAGCATTATTTCTTTGATTGACCGGGAGCTTGCCGGCGGAACTCAGGCAGCGGAACTAGTGGATAAGATTATGATCCCCGCCATTGTCCATGTGGGTGATTTATACGAAAAGAAGATTTACTTTTTACCTCAGCTCATAGCCGCGGCGGAAACAATGAAAAAAGCGCTGGGCTACCTTGAGCCTCACTTAAAGAAAACGGCGACGGCAGGTAAAGGTAAAATAATAATGGCAACCATCAAGGGTGACATTCATGATATCGGTAAAAATATTGTTGCCCTCCTTTTGAGAAATTATGGTTATAATGTGATTGATCTGGGCAAAGATGTTCCCGATCAAAAAATAATTGATGCCGTGAAAAAGGAAAATCCCGATGTTGTTGGTCTTTCCGCATTGATGACGACAACGATGGTGAACATGAAGGATTTGATCGAACTGGCTCGAATCATGGGGATAAAAACCGATTTCCTTGTTGGCGGGGCAGTCGTTACCGAAGCTTACGCGAACTCTATCGGCGCGTCTTTTGCCAAAGATGGCGTAGAAGCCGTTAGAGTTGTAGAAAAATTAATTAAAAAATAAATATTTTACCTAATGATATCCATAAAGCCGGAAAAGACAAAACAAAATAAATTATTTGCCGTGAGTGCGTCGATCGTCATTCACATTGCCGCAGGCTTATTCTTAATCCTAGGTTTGTCAAGTGACCTGCATTTCAACCTTGGTTTGAGTAAATCAAACGCTGTGTGGGTTTCACTCGAATCAATAACTGGTAACGCCATAATCTCGCCTGACGGAAAAAGAGCAGACAGAAAACAATCTAGGGCAGAAAATGAAGTGGCCCCTCAGACAATCGCAATTCAAACGGACAAAATAAGCGCAATCACAACTATCAGCGCCACAAAGAATATTCCTGTTCAAAGTTACACCCTGAAAGCAGACAGGGGTGGCAAAGCCGGCTCAGCAACAGACACAGATAGTTCCAATAATTTTTCGGACGCAACAGCAATGCCTGCAGCGGGATATTCATCCGCCTTTGTAACCGCCAGTCCACTTTATAGAGAAAATACTCCACCGGTATATCCAGCAATAGCAAAGCTTCGCGGTTACGAGGGTGTTGTTTTGGTATACGCGGAAATTTTACCGGATGGCCGCGTAGGGAGCACGGAAGTAAGTAAATCTTCCGGCTACACAATTTTAGACCAATCAGCAATTAAAGCAGTAAAACTCTGGAAGTTTGAACCGGCGAAAAAAGCAGGGAAGCCTTTTGCTATCCGCGTAAAACTGCCCATTAAATTTGTTTTGCACGATGATAACTCTCAATCATGAAGCATAAACTGGAGGAAATATACCAATGACCATCGAAGAATATAAGGAACGTCTGGGCGAAATAATTCTTGTCCGGACTTTCAAATATAGCGACAATCCGCCTTTTACGCTGGCGTCGGGCCGGCAAAGCAATTATTATTTTAATTGCAAACCCACAACTCTCGACCCGGAGGGGATGAATCTTATAGGAATAATTGTTTTTGATATGATCAAAGACTACGATATTACGGCGGCAGGAGGACTGACGCTGGGTGCTGATCCCATTGCCAATGCTCTGTCTTTAATTTCTTACCAAAAAGGAAAACCGATAAAATCTTTTATCGTCCGTAAAGATGTCAAATCACACGGCACTAAAAGCGCCGTTGAAGGCAATGTTGAGGCCGGTGAAAAAGTTGTCATTATTGATGATGTCATTACAACAGGCGGCTCAACCATTACCGCAATTGAACAGGCGCGTAACGCCGGACTCATTGCCGAAAGAGTTATAACGCTAATCGATCGTGAGGAAGGCGGCCGGGAAAACATTCTAAAACATGTCGATCATGTGGAATCAGTTTTCACCAGAACTGAAATAATGGCTCTTCGGGAAAAAATAAATAACGGCGGCAATATTCAATGAAAAAATATCCAGCCGTTTTTATTTTTATTTGCGTAATCTTGTCTTTTTTATGGATAGTCGATTCCAGAGCAAATCCCGGAATAATTCCAGTCTCCAAATTCTTATCACCGGTAATGCCCGCAGGAGTACCTGAAGGGTGGAGCTTAGATAAAAAAAAGGGTACCCCCTTAATCAAAATGGAAAAGGAAGGCAATACTTTTTACCTGCATTTGACTTCCCCAGGCAGCTCCTCGTTTGGCCTGCGCAAAGAAGCACGGATAGATGTTAAGAAATTCCCGATATTATGCTGGAGTTGGAAAGTTAATAAGTTGCCCAAGGGGGGAGATGTCCGTAAAAAATCGACGGACGATCAAGCACTGCAGGTTTACGTAGCTTTTAAAGAAATTGGTTTCCCCGCAGTGTTGAATACTCCTGTTATCGGCTATATCTGGGATAACGAAGCGCCAAAAGGATGGAGTGGTCGCAGTAAGCAGCTTGGCGGCGATAAATTAAGATACATCGTTTTAAAAAATAGAACGGATCAAACCGGTAAGTGGTACACGGAACGGCGCAATCTATATAAAGATTACAAAAAGCTCTTCGGCGAGATTAAAGGCGGCGAACCACAAGGATTAACCACCGGTCTGCAAATTCACATTAATTCCCAGCGGACAAAAACCCCGGCCGATAGTTTAATCGGCGAAATATATTTTAGCGATGCCCCTGCTGATATTGCCCTTGCTGAATCCGTCAGAGAAATAACCCAGACGAAAGTTGTTAAGATTTCCGCCGTAAAACCACCACCATCACCCAAGATTTCCGCGGTTAAAAAGCAGCCTCTAACCGATTGTATCAATATTAACATCGAATTTGGTTCGGACTCAGTGGCCGTTGGAGATAATTACAATGATGAAATACAGACTATAGTCAAATATTTAATTAAAAATCCGGAAGCCAAACTGACAATAATCGGGCACACGGACAATATCGGCACGAAGCAACACAATCTTGCCCTATCTCAGAGGCGTGCCGCGAGCGTAAAGAATTATCTGGTGGATAAATTTAACATTGATGGGCAACGTCTGAGCACAAAGGGAGCTGGATCTACTCAGCCCATGGCTGATAACGATACTGACGAAGGCCGTAAGAATAATAGATGTGTTACGATAAATGATTGCCCCTGAAAAATGATCATTAAATCCACTATACAGAATCATCAATAATTATTAAGGAAAATTTTAAAATGCTTGATCAATCAAACTTTCCCCAACCGACACTTAAGGCCGGTGATGCACTACATGGATTTAAAGTTATGCGTGTGCAAGCATTTACCGATCTGCGGGTTACCGCCTACGAAATCGAGCATGATCAAACAGGCGCCAAGGTTCTCCATCTGCATTCTTTTGACCGCGAAAATTTATACGCGATAGGTTTCCGCACGCCGCCTGCTGATTCAACCGGATTGCCCCACATCCTGGAACATTCAGTGCTGGCAGGCTCGGAAAAGTATCCGCTCAAGGATGTCTTCAAAGAATTGATGCGCTCCACGCTGCAAACCTTCATCAATGCATTCACTTACCCGGACAAGACAATTTATCCGGTAGCCAGCCAGATCAAGGCCGACTTTTACAACCTGGCCCGCGTTTATACCGATCTGGTTTTAAAGCCGCGCCTGCTTAAAGAAACTTTTTTCCAGGAGGGGCACCATCTGGAACTCGCCACACCCGGTGATTTATCCAGCCCTCTTATTATTTCCGGCATAGTTTACAATGAAATGAAAGGGGCGTATTCTTCTCCCGATTCGCTCATGTTCAAGGTTATCCAGGAAAATCTCTATCCAGACAGCGTTTACGCTTTCGATGCCGGCGGAGATCCCGACGTAATTCCCTCTCTTACCTATAAACAATTTCAGAATTTTCACAGGACCTATTATTCGCCGACCAACGCGCGATTTTTTCTCTATGGAGATATCCCAACAGCCGATCATCTCCAATTCCTTGCCGGAGAGCTTGCGGGATTTGACCGGGTGAAAGTTGATTCCGCGATCAAAAGTCAACCGCGCCTGACCAAACCACGCAGCGTGCGCAGCACCTATCCAGTGGGGAAAGATGAATCTATTGACCATAAAACAATGGTCAATATTGCCTGGATGCTTACCGAAAATTGCGATTACGAAACGGCTCTTTTTTTGGAGATCATCTCCGGGCTGCTTATCGGAAGCGCCGCCAGTCCTTTGCGCAAAGCATTGATTGATTCAGGTCTGGGCGAAGATCTCACGCCGACAAGCGGCATGGAAGCGGATTTGAAACAATTGATGTTTTGCGCCGGTTTAAGAAATACAAAAAGCTCTGACACGAAAAAAATTGAAAAGCTTATCCTAGACACACTGCGAAATATTGTCGCCGATGGATTCGACAGTGGGCTGATTGAAGGGATCCTCCATCAGGTCGAGTTTCACGGCAAGGAAATAGTCCGCGGTTCTTATCCCTATGGTATATCTCTGATGGGCCATATTTTTCAGACCTGGCTGTACAACGGAGATCCTTTAATCGGCCTGGATTTTACCAAGACTATTGAAGATGTTCGCAAACGCTGGGCGGCAGATCAGCAGATTTTCCAAAAGATGACCAAGCAGTGGCTGGTGGATAATCCTCATCGCCTTCTGGCTGTTATGGAACCGGACCCGGATTTCAGCGCGAAGAAAGATAAATTCTTTCAGAAAAAAATGAACAAATTGAAGTCATCGCTGACAAAAGAAGAGCTGACCCAAATCGATACTCAGGCGGCAAAGCTAAAGATGTTTCAGTCGGAAGCGGATACGCCGGAGGCCGCGGCAATGCTGCCTAAATTAAAGCTCGAAGATATTCCGCGCTCCATTGAAATAATCCCGACACAAGTAGGCATGCTCGAAAATGTCCGAACTCTGAAACATGATTTATTTACTAACGACATTGCTTATGTGGATCTGGCCTTTGATCTCGGCCATATACCGGAAGAACTTCAGCCCTATCTTCCGCTTTTGGGAAAGATGACCACCGGCATGGGCGCGGCTGGTTTCAATTATGAAGAAATGGCCAAACGCATCACGCTGAAAATGGGTGGTTTCGGTTACGATCTTTCCGCCGGATTTACCGCGGACGCGAAAGCAAGCTTTCAGAAAATGATTTTTTCTTTCAGCGCGCTTTACCGCAACCTGCCTGCGGCAATAAATATAATCACCGATGTTCTTGGTGAGGGCGACTTAAGCACAGAAGCAAGGATGCGCGATTTGATCTCGGAGAGGAAAAACAACCTGCAATCAGCGATATTACCTTCCGGTCATATATTTGCCAAGAGAGCGGCCGGGGCAGCGCTGACTGTGCCTGCCTATCGCGATGAACAATGGCATGGCCGCACACAGCTAAGATTTGTCCAGCACAAGGCGGGCAATTTCGAATTGGCAAAAAATGACCTGCAGGAAAAATTGCGCCAATTGAAGTCGCTGGTTTTCAACAAAGAAAATATGTTGATCAACATTACTGCCGACGATCAGGGTTTAAAGCTGGTACAAGAAAATATTTTGCCTCTTTTGCAAAAGCTGCCCGCTAATAAAGTTACCAAAAAACAAACACAGCCGCAACTGGTTTCAGTTTGCGCGGGTATCGCTGTGCCCACTTCCGTATCTTATGTTGCCAGCGTTTTGAAAGCGCCGGCATACACTGATACGGCTTCCGCGATGTTGATGCTCGCGGCCAAAGAGCTATCCAACAGCTATCTTTACAAGCACATTCGCGTGCAGGGTGGCGCATACGGCGGTATGTCTTCTTTCGATCCATCACTGGGATTATTTTCATTTATCTCGTATCGTGACCCGCACATTACAGAAACGCTGCAAATATTTAAGGACGCGCAGACCTTCTTTTCCCAAAACGAAATGGCTGCCGACGATATGGGAAAAGCCATCCTCAGCACAATCGGCATGCTCGATAAACCACTTGATCCTGCAGGGCGCGGTTACGCGGCCATGATGCGCATTTTTGCCGGGGCTTCAGACGAAATGCGGCAGAATTTCCGGAATAATATTTTAGCGGCAACACCAAGCCAGGTCAAAGACACCTTGAAAGATTACTTTTCAGCCGCCGCGAAATCAAAGGCGGTAGCGGTCTATTCCGCAAGTGAGAAGCTTGCCGAAGCCAATCTGGTGTTGGATGAAAAATTGATTATAGAAAATCTTATTGAAGAGTGATGCTCTCGTCAATAGTCCGATAATTGTCATACCGGCAGGGAACCCCGGTATCCAGAACATATAGAATTGAATTAAGCAATAAGTTCGGCAGAAAAGTAGACCTCAGAACACCAGATGATCTTAGCAGATATTTTCGGGATGAGGTTGTCCGTTCGGCAGAGGTGCAATACGATGCTTGATGATACGGAAAAGTGTTTTCAGCAAGCACTTCTTCCTGAAGTCAATAAAAACCTCACCCTAGAAAATAATGCTTGATTTCAACCAGCAATCTTGGACAAATTCCCCATATTTTACGAAATAGCTTTGGTAATTATATATTAGATATCATGTAACATTTTTCTTTAGCAAAGAAAAAACATATGTTATGTTGATACTCAAAGTACTGGAAAAAGCGAAGTTCGTATATTAATTGTTATGCCGTTTATGAGACGGTATTTTAGCAAAAGCTAAAAAGAAGAGTGGATATATGTCTCAAAAAATTAAATCATTATTAGAAGCTTTGACTGGAATTATATTTATTTTTGGTTATATATGGTTAATATCCCCCTTGGATTCTCAATGGGTAAAAGTAATTTCCGCAATACCAATCCTTTTATTTTTTATTTATTCAGATTTCATTAATAAGAAAAGCTTCAAAGACATCGGCTTTAGATTGGACAACTGGTATAGCTCTTTTAAAATACTGGTTATTTTTACATCAATAACTATGCCGATTTTATATGTATTATGGCAGTTTTTTTTCCCAGTAAACAAATATTTTTATAATGAATATTCTTTCTGGACAAGACTTCTTACCTACCCGTTCGGGGTGTTATTTCAAGAATATGTTATTCTGGCTTTTTTTTTCAGACGCTACAGAGA
>Ga0031655_10001160_pt1 | contig 15854 bp, 15 predicted proteins | sample FrelakmetHBP12HB_FD_55187 | JGI IMG/M metagenome (GOLD analysis project Ga0031655, IMG submission 55187) | Freshwater lake sediment microbial communities from the University of Notre Dame, USA, for methane emissions studies -HBP12 HB | ecosystem: Environmental > Aquatic > Freshwater > Lake >... | reverse complement strand
AGCGGGAGCAAAAGGACGGGAGTGGGTGTGGGAGTGCACGGGAATGCTGATATTGGCGAGAGTGCATCCGAAGCCTACGTCCGTCTCGACCCGGACGGCACCGCAAAGCTCTACTCCTGTTTGATAGAACACGGGACCGGCCTGCCAAGTAATATGGTAAAAATGGTAGCCGAGGTGCTCCAGTTGCCCATGGATCGCATCTCGTTGATAGCCTCGGACTCCCTTATTAGCCCCTACGAGTTCGGGCCTGCAGGATCAAGAGGGATTTTTGCCATAGGAAGCGCGGTCATCGCCGCGGCCGAAGACGCAAGGCGAAAACTTCTTGACCTGGCTGTCCCCCTATTGGGCACGGAGCCGGACCACCTGGAGACGGAGGACGGCGTGATCTTTGTGAAGGATCATCCCGAAAAAAGGATCCCCTGGGAAGTTGCAACAGGGCCTGATCGCACGTGCATGGGTTTCGGCCGGTACGAGGCCGACTTCACCTTCGCGAATTGCATGATGTCGTTCGTGGAGGTCGAGGTCGATATGGAGACGGGGAAAACAGAGCTTCTGCGCGTCGTCAATGCGACCGACGTAGGCCAGGTCATTGATCCACCCGGCCTCGAAGGTCAACTGAACGGGTGTCTCGGTTCTGCAGGGATAGATAGCGCCCTATTTGAGGAAACCATACGCGACAGGCTCACAGGGCATATGCTCAATGCCAACATGATCGATTACAAGTGGAGGACCTTTGCCGAACTGCCTTCGATCGAGAATGTGATCCTGGAAACACCTTTTCAGACCCATCGCTTCCATGCCATAGGGGTTGGCGAGGTCGCAACTGCGCCCGGTCCCACTGCCGTGCTCATGGCTGTTTCCAACGCAATAGGGGTCTGGTTGCATAGTTATCCGGTGACACCCGAGAAAATACTCGAGGCTCTCGGCAAGGTGCCGACCGGGGTACGCAAAGGAGGTGCGGCATGAGGTCTTTCACACACATCAACGCCCATACTGTGGATGAAGCCTGCTCTCTGCTCCGGAGGTACAGGGGCAGAGCTGTACTGAATGCAGGCGGGACAGACCTGTTCTCCACGCTGAAGGGAGAGAACCTCCTCGAGTATCCTGAAGCGGTCATCAATATCAAGACGATCGCCGGCCTCGAATACATCAAGGAGGACCGTGATGGGTGTAAGATAGGATCACTGACAAAGCTTTCCGATATCGCCGGCTCGCTTCTTGTCAAAGAACGATACAGGGTCCTTTGGGAAGCTGCTCGTTCTGTAGCAACGCCCCAGATCCGCAATGCAGCCACCCTCGGCGGGAACCTGTGCCAGGATGTGCGCTGCTGGTACTACAGGTATCCGGGCCGCATAGGCGGACCGATACGCTGCCTCCGGAAGGGAAGCGGACCGTGTTTGGCCGTCAAAGGCGACAACCGGTACCACGCGATCCTGGATGGAAAGAAATGTTTTGCCATATGCCCTTCAGATACTGCCGTTGCATTGGCCGCGCTGGATGGACAGATCACTATTGCCAATCCAAAGGGTGAGAGAAGGCTGGCAGTCGGGGAGTTCTTCGGACCCCTGGGGAATGCCTTGAACAGAGATGAGATGGTGACCGAAATTCACGTCCCTGAGGTCCCGACTTTCGCAAAACAGACTTTCCTCAAGTTCGTCCTGCGGAAGCCTGTTGATTTCGCCATCGTAAGCGTCGCCTGTATCCTATCTACTGACGGAGCTATGTGCTCGGATGCTCGGATCGCTCTCGGAGCCGTGGCCCCGGGCCCCATACGTGCGAGCAAGGCCGAAGAAGTCATCAAAGGGAGATTCATTGGCGAACCTACGGCTGCGGAAGCCGCAAGGCAGGCACTTGCGGGCGCAAGGCCCCTCAGTATGAACGCCTACAAGGTTGAGATTGCCAAAACGCTCGTGAAAAGGGCCATATTGGGGGTTGTCTAAGAAATTCAAATTCTACATACGTTCGGCTAACATATATAGAGAGTGGACATTTTGGAAGTGTTTCCACTCCCCCTCAAACAATAGGCTGGACGATACACCTTGCCACGCCGGACCAGAGGCCCTGGATATCCTCCAGAAATATTACGCGGGCCTGAAGAAGAAAAGGGATACTTAACTCCATCGGCATACGGCCAGATAACCCGTCCGCGGAAATAGCTTGATAAATTGACCATCTACCCGGCAAGCTTCGAAGAAGCAAAAGACCTCTCGAGGAGTATCCATCAAATGCTTTTCACGAATACCATCGACTTGATTCTTTTTCTTTGTTTCGGGTTCATTTTTGGGATGCTCACCGGATTTTTCGGAGTGGGAGGCGGGTTCCTGATTACTCCCGTTCTTAATATATTAGGTTTTCCAATGGTGAAGGCTATCGGGACGAGTTTTGCTGTAATCGTGGTGAATACCCTCGTCGGTGCCGTAAAACACTATCGGCTTGGGAATGTCGATTTTAGATTAGGCGTCCTTCTGGGTCTGGTCAGCATCATCGGCGTGGAACTGGGCAAGAGGCAAGTATTCTATTTGGAGAGACTGAATCTCGCCGGACCCTATGTGAGAGGAGCCTACATCTTCGTCCTGTTCCTCATTTCCATTTTGATGTTGGGGGAATATTACCAGAATATAAGACCGAAGAAGGGAAGGTCGAACATTGAGATAAAAGGGATGGAAGAAAAGAAAGGTGCGCTGGCACTATGGATTTCCCGGCTCAAGATTCCTCCGACGATCTTCCTTTCTCCTTCAGGAGCGGATTCGATTTCGATTTGGGTCATCCTTGCGACGGGGGTATCTGTTGGTTTTATCTCAGGTTTTATGGGAATTGGAGGCGGGATTATTGTTGTCCCTCTCATGATCTATGTCATGGGGATTCCGACGATGATGGCCGTTGGAACGTCCCTCATCAGCACTTTTTTTGCATCCTCTTATGGAATGATTGTTTACGCCATTGCTGGAAAGGCTGAATGGGTTTCCGTTCTAATCATCCTCGCCGCGTCCGTTGTGGGTGTTCAGGTTGGAGTCTACGCGACCCAATACATACCGCCGATGAAGATTCGGTTTCTCTTCGCACTTTTCCCGCTGTTTGTTGCCCTTTCCGTTCTTCTGAAACAGATTGAAATGGTGACTGCAAGCACCTGCCTTGTCGGTGTCTCCGCTTTGATTCTCTCCCTCATCATCCTACTCGTCACGGTCAGGAATCGCCTGGCCCAACCCTCATCGGAAAGAAAACATAAGATTTAAATGCTTTGTAGCTTCCAGGCTGGGGAGTCGAAGGATTGACTTCTCTCAGCGATTTTTGGTAAACTGCTATCAAACATGAGGCCCCCGATTGATCGCCTTTAATTACAAGAAAGGTATAAAGGGCCAAGCAGGGGTGAGGACCGGCTTGCCCGGAAAGGATCAGAAGGAATAGGCAGAGGTGAAATGGAATGGAAACGGATCGCAGGGGGCATACTCGATTCTTGGTCCAGGATGATGTGCTTGTTGCACTCCCTGACGGATTCACGAAAATTGGGAAGGCGAAAGATATCGGTAGAGGAAGGTTATCCTTCGACCATATCTATGAAAACTCAACCGTGGAAGTCCCGAAGGCACACGTCTCTCCCATCGATGATTCAGATTCTCAGGTTCCATCTTCTACCCCCCTTCTATCCGGACCCCGATTACCCGATGTATTCCTATGTCTTGTGGTCGATCTTTCTTGACAAACTACTCCCATTTTTGATTTACACGATCCCCAAGCAAGGTCTTACCATTAACATTGTGAGCAAGCTGCGGTGAGTACCCAGCGTTCGCTTTGATGCTCGTGTCTTCGCAGCAACTCTCGCAAATGGCGGCGCAAGGCTAGGCACGGCTGGCGGCAGAGGCTGCCTGCAAAGGCACGCTGAACGAGGACCGAGCGCTGCTCCAGCGCTTGCGTGCGGTGGCGGGTCGCATGCACCCGAGTTCCTGAGCGGCCATCTGTGCGTTGAATCGGCCAAAGGTAAGGGAACAACCGTTCGTGCATCATGGCTATTGAGCGGGAATAATTGATCGCCAATGAACCGCCTCTTGGGGGGGTCAGTATCTGCCATCCCCGGAGCCTTTTTCAAGGCCCAAAAACTTACTGTTTGAGGACAAAACAGAGACATTTCCCTATTCTTTTCAGTGGCTTACGTTTGGCAAGATATGTTTAACTTCAGAACCTGAAACCACCGGAATCTGGGACTGTGGAGCACTTCCCGAAGTCTTGTTTTTAGAGTCTCCCAAAGAATACAACATTCCCTAATGCAAATCTTCAATTTTGGCCAGAAAATGGTAGCAATGGGGGGAGGCTTGACAGGAGGCAAATTTCCTCTTGACTATTCATATGGATAAGAGTATTTTTTAGTTCTTGTTTCTCTCCATAGCCAGGTAAACTCAACAACCTAACCCTTAACCTTCTGGAGGGAAGTATGAGAAGGAGTTTCCGGAAGATGCCCATAACGATAGGCTCCGGGAGGATTTGACTATCCATTTGGAGGCTTTCTTTCTTTACGAAATGACTTTCGAGAATACGCGTTCTCGGAAACTAAACGGAAGGAGGAGTGTTTTATGAAAAAGGGATTTTTAATGTTGGTCATTCTGGCGCTTGTTTTGTTCAGTTTCGGTCCGGCCTTTACGGCCACAGACAAGGACACCGTCGTGATCGTTCAGGGTGTGGATCCCACCACGATGGACCCCCACAACCACATGGAGACCCCGGCCTGGAATCTTCATATCCAGCTTTTTGACACTCTTCTCCGGAGAGACTCCAACATCAAGTTAGATAAACTCATCGCGGAGTCGTACCGGATCGTCAATGACAAGACCTGGGAATTCAAGATCCGCAAAGGCGTAAAATTTCACAACGGCGAAGATTGCACCGCAGCAAACTTCAAATTTTCCCTGGAGCGCATGGCCGACCCCAAGAACAAGCTGAGACAGACGGCCTTCCAGGGGGTCATCGAGAACGTCGAGGTCCTCGATGATTACACCTTTCGCATTCACACCAAGAAGCCCTATCCGGTCATGGATGCCATCCTGGCTATATACGGCCAGCCGCTTCCTCTGAAGTACTTCCAGGAAAAGGGCCCGGAGCACTTTGCTTCCAACCCCATCGGGACCGGACCTTATAAATTTGTCCGCTGGGTGAAGGATGATTATATCCTTCTCGAGGCCAACGAAAACTATTTCCGCGGGGCGCCCAAAATCAAGAAGGTCATGTTCCGCCCCATTCCCGAAGCCACCACCCGCGTTGCCGCCTTGCAGACCCAGGAGGCCGATATCGTCACCAATATCCCCCCCCATCTCGCGCAAATGATGGACTCGAAGGGACGCTCCTTTGTCTCAAAGGCCCCCAGCGTGCGGGTTATCTTCATGGCATTTGACACCACCAAGCCAGGGCCCCAGGCCGACAAAAGGGTGCGCCAAGCCATTGCCATGGGGGTCAATATGGAGACGAACATCAAGAAGATCCTGGACGGGAACGGCATCCGCCTGGGGTCCCCCCTGACCGAAAAACATTTCGGCTACGATCCCTCCGTCAAGCCCTATGACTACAATCCTGAAAAGGCCAAACAACTGCTGGCCGAAGCAGGATATCCCAACGGGTTTGATTTCGTCATTAATTCCCCCACCGGACGATACTTGAATGACAAGGAGATGGCCGAAGCAGTTGCCGGAGACCTGGGTAAAATCGGCATTAGAGCGACTGTCAAGACCTTTGAGTGGGGGCATTACATGAACACTATGATGTATGGACACAATGCCAGCCCTGCTTATATTCTGGGCTGGGGCAATACCTCGTTCGATGCCGATTTCACCATCAATCCCCTGATGCGGACAGGCTTGCTGCTCTCCAATGTTTCCTTCCCCAAGCTCGATGCCCTGATCGATGAGGGAATCAGCACCATGGACCCGAAGAAACGGCTGAAGATCTATTCCGATGCGGCGAAGGTCATTAAGGATGAAGTACCCTGGGCCTGGGCCTACCAGCAAATGGACATCTACGGCGTGAGCGAGCGGCTGAACTGGAAAGCCCGAACGGACGAGCTAATGGTAGTGTTTGATATGTCCTTCAAGAAGTGATTATAAACCCTGCGAAAGCCAAAGGGCATCCTTGAATTGGCAAAGCAGGCTCCAATGACACATTCGGAAGAGGCAGGACCGCCAGGGATCTGCCTCTTTTGATGTCTATAAATCGTGACCCGTGTATCCAAGCAGAAAGTCCATTTCAAAAAGAAATCTTTGTGTTACAAAATCTGCTTCGAAATCAGACCTTTTCTGCTTTTGAATCGATTGAAGAAAGCGGCAGATCAGTGAAGGTTTACATTTTCAGGAGACTTTTCCATTCCATTCTTGTCCTCGTGGGCATTTCAATGGTTGTCTTTATCATCCTGCACCTGACGGGAGACCCGGCGGCCCTCATGATGCCCATGGATGCAACCCCCGAGCAAGTTGCCCAGTTCCGGAAAGAAATGGGATTCACAGACCCCTTGCCTGTGCAATACTGGCGCTTCTTCAAAGGGACTCTCCGCGGGGACTTTGGCAATTCTTTTCGTCACAGCCAGCCTGCTTTAAGCCTGGTCCTGGAGCGAATGCCGGCGACGATCCAGCTCACCTTCGCTGCCTTGATCATCGCCTTAATGATTGCCATTCCTGCTGGAATTGTTTCGGCCATACGGCGGAATTCCATTCTTGATCACATCGGCATGACAGGAGCTTTGTTGGGGCAGTCGATGCCCGTATTTTGGTTGGGGATTATGCTCATTCTGATCTTTTCTGTGACCCTGCGATGGTTCCCTTCTTCTGGACGGGGTGGAATCCAGCACCTTATCCTCCCGGCCATAGCTCTCGGTATGTTTAGCATGGCCCGGACGGCCCGAGTAATGCGCTCCAGCATGCTCGAGGTGCTGGGCCAGGAGTATATGACAACTGCCAAGGCGAAAGGACTGGCTCCTCCAGTGGTAATCTTGAAACATGCTTTGAAGAACGCCGCTATACCTGTAGTGACGGTTGTAGGCATGGAATTAGGGACACTTTTGGGAGGCGCGGTGATAACGGAGACCATCTTTGCCTGGCCCGGGGTAGGGCGATTAGCCATTCAGGCCATTTACAACCGGGACTACCCTGTAGTCCAAGCAGCCGTCTTTATTTTGGCATCCATTTTCGTCCTGATCAATCTCATGGTTGATCTCATCTACACTTACTTGGATCCTCGGGTGAGGTTGGGATAGAGTTTTGCATGGCCTTATTTGAAAGCACCACGAAACCTACAAGCTTAACAAGAGGGGACCGCCGAGCCGAGCGCTGGGGCAAAATTCTTCGCAAATTATTGGAAAATAAGGGTGCCACGTTCGGATTGATCATGGTCCTTGGGGTAATTGTCTCGGCGATCTTTGCTCCCGTATTGTCTCCTCATGACCCGATCCTTTCGGATGTGGACAAGCGCCTTCTCCCTCCCATTGGACAGAAGGGGGCTAACCCCAGTTATTTATTGGGAACTGACTATCTCGGAAGAGACATCGTCAGCCGACTGATCTACGGGGCCAGGATTTCCCTCGTCGTAAGTATTTCTGCTGTGGCTTTCTCGGCTATTTTGGGTACAGCCATCGGATTGGTATCGGGCTTTTTTGGAGGAATGATCGACAGCATTTTTATGCGCCTGGCTGACGTGCAACTGGCTTTTCCGTTCATCTTATTGGCCATTGCCATTGTCGCAGTTTTGGGGCCCAGTCTGCCGAATATCATCATTGTCATGGCAATCACAGGGTGGGTGATCTATGCCCGTGTGGTGCGGGCGGAAATTCTTTCGCTTCGAGAAAAGGAGTTCGTTATAGCCGCCCAAGCAGGGGGCAGTTCCAATGGCCGGATCATATTCGAGCATCTCCTTCCCAATGTCATTCCCCAATGCATCGTTATTGTCACCTTGGAAATGGCCCGTATGATCATCATGGAAGCGGCCCTCAGCTTTCTCGGGCTTGGCATTCAGCCACCCACCCCTACATGGGGCGGGATGTTGGCCGATGGCCGCGTGTACTTGGCCACTTCGTGGTGGCTGGCGACATTTCCTGGACTTGTCATTATGCTTGTGGTTCTCGGGATTAACCTTTTAGGGAATTGGTTGAGGGATATGCTGGATCCCCGGTTGACCCAGTTGTAGATGTCTCCGATTCCATCATCAACCCCCAGATCATCCTGCTATTTCACATAAGCAGGGTATGCCGTGTAAAACATCGAAGATCTGTGCCCGGACCCGAGCGAGGTCGAAAGCCCGGTAGGGCCTAGCAACGACGCGAGTAAACCGGATATTCATATGGTTTCGCCTTCTTGTCGGAAGGAGAATTTAAAAGGGACGCCACCTTTCTGCGCAATGTGAGCGATGAGACGAAAATAGCCATTTAAATGGGCTTCGGCAGTCCATTTTTGCTTATAGCTCTCAAACCCTCGTTGGCCAAGAACATTCCGGTAGGTAGGATTGATTAGAAGTTGATCCATTGCAGAAACCAAGCCCTCTTCGTTATCATAAAGGAGGCCACCCCTGCTTTCATTAATGATTTCTGTCATTCCCCCAAGGTTCCTGGCGATGACTGGGGTCCTATGCCTAAAGGCCTCTATCATGACCAAAGGCGAAATCTCATAATAGAGGGATGGAACAATCAGCGCGAGCGCCCGCATGTAAAGTTCCTTCAATCCTCCGTAAGGCAGGTGGCCTAAAAAACGAATGTTGGAACAACCTTGGGCCAACTTGCGCAGGTGGGCGTACGATCCGCCGACCCCAGCAATCAGCAGATGGGCTTTTCCGTAACGACGAAAGACAGGGATCAGTGTTTGCAATCCTTTAACCTTTTCCAACCGCCCCACAAATAGAAAATAGGGTTCCTGACTGTCAGGGACGTTCGGTTGTCCCTCGTAGGTCGGAGATACATCCTCCTCCTCTTCAAGAAAAAAGGGGAGGTGGATATAGGGAAGCTCCAGTCCTTTTTGACGATGTATATCTCTGCTAAAATTCGTCAGATGTATAAAAGCATCGACATTCTGGACTGCTTTCTGTAGTAACCCACCATAGCGCCACCACTGGGGAGGACGTTTGTGTGCTAAAAGGCAGAGGAAACAATGTTCCCGTCTGCACGGCGCTCTATTAAATCTGAAGAGAAGGTGCATGGGGCACACCAGCCAGTATTCGTGCATCGTATAAAGCTTAATCGCTTTACCATACTCCATGATTTTTGGACCGCCCACGAGGGATATATTGTGGTAATGGATCACATCAAAACCTTTATCCAGAATTTTTTGGATCTGCGCTAATTTAAAAAAAGGGGCACCCGTCTGGTGAGTAGCCAGTGGAGAAAGAAAACCAAACCTACTCTGAAGGCCATGGACGCTGACATTCGAGTGATCTTCATAGACTCCTTTGGGCTCCCCGTGGGCCAAAAGACGATAGGCATCAACAGAATGGATCACATCCACATGATGTCCTCGCTTGGCCAGCTCGTTCGACAGCCGATGGACGAAAATCCCATCGCCGCCAAACGTATAGGGCGGATAGAAGGTTGTGATCATGCAGAAGCGGAGCGACTGATCGATCATTGGAAATGCCGTTGGCGTGGCGATGTCATTCTGCCAGAATCACCACGGAAAACCCGTCTAAGAGTCGTGCCATCCATTCTTTGTGCAGGGAGAAAAGGATCTTTTTCAACAATTTCGGTAGATACCTTCTCAACCCCAGATGTCGCAAAGAAAATGGACCGTAGGTATAAAAAATATCGATGATGCGATATCCTGAATCTTTGAGAGTCGCCAGGGCCGTTTCTTTTGTAAAGTAGTGGAGGTGGCCGAACGCATTTCTCGCTTTCAGAATGTAAGCGCTCTTGAATATAACGGATTGGATTGAAATGTCGAGGGGGATGCGAAGAATTTTGTACCGGCCTTTATGCCTCAATTTTCTTAAGAAGCCCAGATAATCTTCCACATGCTCCAAAACATCAATCACAAGTACGAGATCAAAAAAGACATCTTCTTCAAGCACATCTTTGTGGTAAAAGTGGAGATTCTCTTTTTGTCGGGACTGGCAGAGCTCAAAGGCCTGTGGCGAGACCTCATAACCATAGAATGTTATTTGCCCCTTCAATTGTTGAGAGAGCTGATTGAGTATTTCCCCAGCTCCACAGCCTACCTCGCAGATCGTGAAAGGTTGTATTCGGTGACGGTCAATGATCCTTAGGATCCACCCCACCTTCTCTTCCGAGTCTTCCACGTGCCAGGTTGGATTATTCCGGAGATATCCACCGTCCTGATAGATCGAGGAGATTCCTTCTTTCATTTCTCCATCACTTCCCTCGTAAATCCTTACCGTCTCCAATAGTGCAAGTACTCTTTGATGTATGAACCAAGGCTAACATCCAGATTGAGCGTGTACCGGCAACTGCAGCCCGGGCATTCTTTCATGAGCGCTTTCTTCAACAGGGATATGTATGCTTTCGACCTCAGAATCTTTTTCAGCTCCTGCTGGCAGAGGTTGCCCACCGTTTCCATGGAACAACAAGGCCTGACATCCCCGTTCGGTCGGATACATATCTTTAAAAGTGTTTGGTAACAGGGTGGCCACTTGTGACAGTGGTCGTTGAAATAATCTCTGATCCATTCGAGGTGGATCATCCTCGGGATGAGGTCAGGATGTTCCATGTGTCTTTCCTTCAACCATTGCACCAATTCATATAATTCCTTTTTCTCGTCGGAATTGAGTGTGTATTGCTCCCTGGAAAATTCGGTAGAGAAAAAATGGTGTGTGAAATTAATAAGATTAAAAAAGATAGTCAAATCATTATTGATCGCAAAACGGACAATATCTCGAATGGAGGGCAAGGTGCATTTCATGATCGTTGTGCTGAGGCCTAATCTTATCCGATGATTGGAGGCTTCCTTTAAAAGGTTTAAAGAACGGATGACTTTTTCTGCGGAGTCCGGAACCCCTCTCACGCAATCCAAATCCTCGCTGAGCATATCTAACGAGAGATGAAGAGAGGAAATCTGGGAGGCCATCAAGGCTTGAGCAATTTTCTCAGTCACCGTAAATGCATTGATCGTCAAGTGGACCCGAAGACCCATTCCAGAAGCACACTCGATTAATTCGAAGATGTCTCCCCTCAAGAAAACATCGCCGCCGACGAAATAAACGATTCGAATGCCGCCTCGGTTCAGCATAAAAAGGATCTCTTTTAACTGGCCGGTGGTTAACTCCACAGGGTCCCTTTCTTGCCACTGTTTGCAGGTCTTGCAGCGTCCGGAACATCTGGTTGTCACCCAAAAGTTGGCATAGAGCGGTTTGATTCCCACGCAGTTTAAAATATGGGGATAGAGGCCGGCAATGTTACATCGTATGGCTTCTCGGGCTAAACGAAGCAACGAGACCCGGGGTGAACCCTTGACTGTTTTTCTTATAGGCAGTAAAGAATACATGAAGTGTGTCAGGCAACCTCAATAGCCACGCGTAGATAGAATAATCGCTCTGCGGCGGCTAACAACCTGTATTTCCTCATAAAGGCCTGTGTGAAATCCCGAAAGGCTTTGAATTCGTCAATCGTTGTGATTTCGTCAAGGATCACTATGCTCCCAGGTTTGAGCAAAGAATTCATGCTCGCCAGTAGATAGAAGGTTGAGCTGTAGAGGTCTGCATCGCAGTTGATAATCAGTCGGTGATTGGCGGCGAAGGTCTTCAAAAAATCAGGCAGAATGTCCTGAAAAAGACCCTTGAAATATTTGACCCTTGGATCATTAAATTTGGGTTTTTCGCCTTTCGCATCGAAGGAACCCTTGGGCAACACTTCCGCAAAGAACCTCCATTCCTCCGGTAGCCCCTCAAAGGAATCAAAACCAAAAAATCTCGAATCAGGATGACGATTCAACTCTGACCAATGTTTGATCGATTCCCCTTTCCAAACGCCGAATTCTAAGTAATCAATGGGACCATTTCTCACAATCTCCTCGTTCAGGTAACGATACAAATCAAACCGCGATTCAAAGGCGACCGGAAAGGGATGATCCTTCAGCCATCTTCCGATTTCAAGCAGAACGTTTAGCATCTCAACCCGGAAGGAAGAGGGTAGCCCAGACTTGATGACCCATTCTTTTATCTTCATCATGATGTGCGAGCATAGCATGAATCAAACGTATAACAAAACAAAAGGTTGCAGTCAATGGTCCCAACAGAAAATAGGCTTCACGCCTCACTTTCTGTAAAGTTAATTCGTGTTTTTGAAGTTTCTTCTCCTATCTTCCTCAGAAGCCCCGTTTTTCCGTTGGTTCTTTTAGCAGTAAATTTTTCCCCATGAAATCCTGCCGGTTTAGCATGGATACAGCTCTCCTGCCTTCCCATTGCGTAGACATCTCCGCAAAGGCAATGCCTCTTGGTTGCCCGGTTTGTCGGTCCTGGACAATCTTGGCAGACATGACGGCCCCGGCCTTGGAGGAAAGAGCCTTGATTTCAGCTTCAGTGGCTTTGGAGCGGAGGTTGGCTACGTAAACTTTCCTGTTCATATTTCCTCCTTTGATATTCCTGATAGGATGAAACATTTCATGCACAGCCGTATTCTGTCGTGGCGGAGGAGCCGGGGCGTTGGCTCGCCTTCTGCAGCCCCGGCCTATGGTCTTAAGAGATGCCCGAAATGGGTGGATTTTGGAGCATGGAAACGCCAAATGGGCATTTGGCCGAAGCGAGGATTCGTAAGCGATAAGTGAAGGGGACAAGGTGGAACCTTCTTTTGAAGTCGGATACCGCGGAGGTTACGATAGCGTTCATCTGCTATCTATTGACTCTTTCACAACAATTCCAATGAGTTACGATTTGATATCCAGATATTGACTCCTAGCGAAGGTGCAGAAATTCGATTATTTTATGTACGCGTTCACTCAATAATTGTTCATTGTTGGGCCGTGGAATATCTGACGATTGGGTGTAATCGTAGGGAAGAATTAATTTGACAATGTCTGCCAAACTAAGTGTCGTTCAGGAAGTAACCCTGTTCACCGGTATCTTTTCTTTTTTTCCCACCGCTGGTAACCTTTCACCGACTCCTCGGATCGAATACCTAAATAGAACTCTTCCACCTGAATCTTCGTCCTGTAAAAGCATCTCAGGGGTGTTGGAGGTTACAATGAAACCACTCACCGAAAATGAACTGGAGAGCAAATCCTTCTCTCTCTCTTCCTACAAAGGGCGAGAGTTTCCCTCTTTGAAAAGGAGGGGTAGGGGAAATGCTGTTAACATAAAACGTTCGTGCTTCTGAGCTTGCCCTTCGACAGGCTCAGGACGAACGTTTTTTGCCTAACCGGACAGCGTCAGGGGTTGGGGGGAATTAACAGAAGAATATGCCTTCTCGATTACGGACTTATTGGTAACCTAAGAAGGATGTGCCCGGGTCTCTTGACGGTATTGACCACATTGTGGTAGTATTCATTCACAGTTGCCATGAGACTTTTCGCTGCCCCTGACTTTTTTGGTCCGGGTTTTGAGGAACACAACTGGGATTGTCAGGAGCTGGTTTGAGGTTGGAGAAGATGGTGGTTTCAGTAGCCAAGATGAAGGGCCATCGTATCGGCGACTGCAATTAGAGCCTTTCTGAAAGATGTGATGTCTTAGGTAAGGGAGGGAGGCCGAATGGAGCGGAATGAGTTTTCGGGGATTCGCCATTTTCTGGGAAAAACTCAAAGTCAATTAGCACGGCTGTTAGGTACGTCTTCTAAAGCCATTCAGAGTTTCGAACAGGGCTGGAGAAACGTTCCCGTGCACACGGAACGTCAGTTACTTCTGCTTCTGGCCCTGAAGAGTTCTTCCGGCAAAAGGACCAAGCCCTGTTGGGTGATCCGTAAGTGTCCTCCCAAGACAAAACAGGACTGTCCGGCATGGGAATTTCGAGCCGGACATCTCTGCTGGTTTATCAATGGAACGGTCTGTCAGGGTGTGGCCCAGGAAAGTTGGAAACAAAAGATGAAAATATGCCGCGAGTGCCGCGTATTCCGGTCCATGCTACCCAGTCTCCCCAAAGCCTTGCAAAGATCTACACCCTAACCGCTCCTGATCGATTCGAGGGATAGAGGGATAGAGAAGCTCAACCAGGGAGGATGTATATTCTACAATACAACATTTCAAACCGAAATCACTCATATGAATTGGTTTTCCCGGTGTCCGAAGATTTGTTTGTTGAGTATATGGATTATCCCAGGTTGCAAGTTGGCTTCAAAATACAGTCTTTTTCTTTATGGCTCATCGTGTGAGTGAATGGGCAAAATTATGTCTCCTTGAGCATACAAGCAAAACTTTGAGCAGGAGACATTCTTCATCCCGAAGACCCTAAACCCTTCTCTGAATTACCCGAATTTTATTGTTCAGACCTTCAACAGAACCTAAGGAAACTTTGTTTTCGGCCCTCCCATACTGCTGGTAATTGACACGGCGAATCTCCATCTTCATAAGAAAGAAGGCGGGGGAATTGAAGAAGTTTAAGGAACATTGTAAAGTTGTGAACGTCTCTATAATGGATAGAGGGAGGCTTGCCCTTGCCAACGTCCGGTAAAAGAAAAGTCCTTTTTGTTGGGAACGATCAGTTTCTGTCCAACTGGTATGCGAATGTCCTTAATGGGGGGAACTACCTGGTCGAAGTCGCAACCCTGAGCGAATTGGAAGCACATCTGGCTCGCTTCGCTGCCGATCTCGTTCTACTCGACCTGCCGCCTAAGAAAGACCCCATAAGATATTTGAAACAGATCCTTCTTGTCCGGCCGGCCGTACCAGTGGTTCTGTCGATCGAAATGGAGGATTCCAATCGTGTTAGCGAAGCGTTACGTTTCGGGGCAGCCGATCTCTTGATCAAGCCAGTGGAGCCCCAACTGTTGATGATGATCTTACATCGGACCCTGGAGAAAGACCGGCTGCTTAAGGAGAACAAAGAACTGCAGAGCTATATCAATCTCTACAGCGCCTGTCAGAGAATCACGACCCAACTTGAGGCGGGGGGGGTTCGTACAGCCACCTTGGCCGCTCTGGTATCTGAGACTGGGGTTCGAGGCGCATTTTATCTGGATTGCCCCTACACAACCGTGCCAAAGGGAGAGGAAATCTTAGGCTTGGAATCCGGTAAATCAAAACGATTTTTGGATGAGCTTATCCCCTCGATTGACCAACACAGAACAGAAGTTGAGGCCTATACCATTACTTTGGACCGCTCGGATTCGGAATTTAAGAATCTACGGGAAACGGGTTATGCCGAGGCTTTAATTGTCCCCTTACGGAATCACGAATCGGTATTGGGTGTCTTCGTTCTGATACGGCACAAACACGATGGTCCTTGGCCGGAGAGGGTCATGGAAACAGTGCAATTCATTTCCCGGCACGCGGCATTAGCTTGGGGTAATGCTACCCTTTACGCCAGTGCCAAGAATCTGGCCTTCGAAGATTCCTTGACCGGTCTATACAACGCCCGCTACCTCCAATTGGCCATCGAGCGTGAAATCGCCTTCAGCAAAGAGTCCGGTGATCCCTTCGCTGTACTGTTTCTTGATCTCGACTATTTCAGGCGGGTCAACGACCTTTACGGCCACCAGGTGGCTAGCCAGTTGCTCGTGGAAGTTGCGCGGGTCATACGTCGCTGTGTTCGGGACCATGACATTGTGGTTCGCTATGGCGGCGATGAGTTCACCATCGTACTCAAGGGAACCAACCTGGCCACCGCTGAGCAGATTGCAGAACGGATGCGTACGGTCCTTGCCGGACACGCTTTTCTGAGCCGTGAGGGATTGGATGTTGCCATTACTCTCTGCATCGGAGTATCCGCCTATCCCCTCCACGCCCTGAGTGCTGAAGAACTG
>Ga0031655_10001148_pt1 | contig 15926 bp, 17 predicted proteins | sample FrelakmetHBP12HB_FD_55187 | JGI IMG/M metagenome (GOLD analysis project Ga0031655, IMG submission 55187) | Freshwater lake sediment microbial communities from the University of Notre Dame, USA, for methane emissions studies -HBP12 HB | ecosystem: Environmental > Aquatic > Freshwater > Lake >... | reverse complement strand
CCAACTAGACCACGAGCCCGCATGCATCGACCGGGAATTGAACCCGGGCTATAGGCTTGGAAGGCCTAAGTCATACCACTAGACCATCGATGCAATGATGCTTTACAATTTTAGCGAGCAGGAGTATTAATCATTCCCATCCTCTAATTTTAAGAAATGAAAAATAATGGTATGAAGTGTTTACCTATACTCGCGTTCCGTCCACCAAAGTGGTAAAAAAGTAATCACCGGTCTGATAGCAATCCCCTTACTAGATCCAGCCGGGAATGCAATCAGTTCAGGAAAGACCTTCGTACTTATTTAAGAAATTCATCCCGTTTGGGGATGATCGGTGTATCTTTTTTCCAGATATGGATATCCCGGGCACGATCAAAGTTGAATTTTGCCTCATCAGGATTTCCCATCTCTTTATAACATACACCGATATGGTTCCATGCACTCGCGTTATTGGGCATCTGGTTTGCTACCATTTTGAATGTCTGGATTGCCGATTCGAGATATTTGTTGCTCATATACAATACCCCAATCATTTCGAGTGTCTCACCCAGATTAAAAAGAAGTTCGGGATTTTCCGGTGCAAGTTCCACCGCCCGCAGTAATGATTTGAGCGCACTGATATTGTCACCCATTTCCCGGTAACAGAGGCCCTTGTCATTCCAGACATGCGGAAGTTTATCGTCAATCTCCAGGGCTTTATCGAATGCCGTAATCGCTTCAGTATATTTCTTTTCCCGTATATACAGAATAACCCCTTCCTTGTAATAGGCTGTGGCTTTACCGAGAATCTTATCAAACATCTTCCCTGCGGGCTTGGAAGACCTTTGGGATGCAGCGTCTGCAAGATGTGCCGCAGCTTCCTGCGCTTCATCACGAATTATTACATCTTTAAATGTCGCCGTGACGTCGCGCATCATTCCGGCAGCTGCAATGAAATTTCCTTGACCATCATATACCGGCATAGCTTTTGTCCAGATTGTCCAATCACCTCCATCCTTTTTTACTGCTTTTGTAACAGCAATAATCGGGCCTTTTGCGACCCTGCTGACTATCATATATTTTTGTTGCCTGATCACATCATCAGGCTCGAATATGAGATTTATGAGCATTTTTCTTCGGGTTCCAAAAAAAGGTTCTGAATAGGCATAATCACCTTTTCCAATTATATCGCTTGCTTTAATATCTGTCAGCTGTTCCATGGGAGCGTTCCACGCCACAACCACTCCTTCACGATCTATCGCAAAGCTGGGATCAGATGAAAAATTGATCATATCCAAAATAATCCGCTTGGTTGAGCCCAGATTTCTTCCAAGATATGTCCTTTCCACAGCTGTTTTAACCATGGTGACCAGTTCGCGGAACTGCATCTGCGGGTCTTCGCCTTTTTGTAAGAAAAAGTTTGCACCATTATTGATTGCTTCGATTGCTGTGTGTTCATGCCCGACACCCGTAAAAATTATCACCGGTGTTGTATCCCCTTCCGAGCGGAGAATTTTTAAAAATTCAATTCCATTGAGCTCCGGCATGTCATAATCGACGATGATGGCATCAAAGGTTTTTTCCGGAAGAATCTTTAGTGCCTCGGTTGCTGATTGTGCGGTATGGACACTCATCTCACGGGAACGTTCGGAGAACAGCTTGAGCACTTCGAGCAACGCGGGTTCATCATCGATCAATAAGACAGAGAGCAAGGAAAAACCACCTTTATTATTAGTTCAATGAGTCCCGGCAGATATAAATATAGGCCTTTTTGACACGCCACCGGTATACCCAGACATGACAAAGAGAAGGTCAGTGGTCAGAATGATCTGGAAGGCAATACTCGTGTATTAATACGGTGTGTTTTAACCGGACGAAATGTTGACCGGATAATAAGAATTAGAAATGATATCAAAAAAAATGAAGCCGGAGTAGTACCCATGCATTTCAGATTCTATTGCCTCAAGATTTGCAATCCGCTTTTCAAGTGGAGGGTGAGTGGAAAAGAGCTCCATGATAGTCTTCCCTGAGAGTGCCGGAATGATAAAAAATGCATTTGCGCTCTCAATTTTTGCCTTTGCCTCAACCGGCACTACATCCATCCGTCCGCTAATCTTATTTAATGCCGAGATCAGTGCCCTTGGATTTTTCGTAATATAAGCACTGCCGCGGTCTGCTGCTAATTCGCGGTACCGTGAAAGTGCGAGAATAAGCAGGGTACTTACAGCGTACACAACGATCGAGACAATCCAGACAATGATCGTTCCACCCCCTTCCCGGTCACGTCCTCCAAACAGTGCAGAAAAGAAGAAGCTTTGCATAATCATCGAAGCTATCATCGCGATAAAGCTGGCCATCGTCATGGTAAGGATGTCGCGGTTCTTCACGTGGGAAAGCTCATGAGCGAGGACAGCCTCAAGTTCATCCTTATTCAGGAGGCGCATAATTGAGTCTGTGCAAGCAACGACCGCATGTTTTGGACTCCGACCTGTTGCAAAAGCGTTAGGGACCGGGCTCTGCATGATTGCAACCTTAGGGAGGGGAAGGTCAGCCTCTTTGCAGAGCTTCTCTACCATCTGGTGCAGTTCAGGATATTCATCATCTTCAAGGATACGTGCCCTCGTCGACCAGAGCACCAGCTTATCAGAGAAGAAGTACTGGACTAATCCCATTCCTACAGCTAATAATACGATTAACCAGAGACCCGCTCCAAATGCTAGGAGTATCGTCATGAATACAAGGTAGAGGATGAACAATAAGAACATCGTCAGCCAGACCCTACCGGTAAGGCCCCAGTCACGTTTCCATTCCATAGTTAGTACATGTACGTACCGTACGCTCATAAACCATTCGAAGACTGCAATAAATTACAGTTCATTTACGCCGATTGCGATAACAAAACTGACAATAAACCCAGTATCTCCGGTCGGAAATTGCTCGGTGCTGCGACAGCAGGATCAATACAGAAACTATTTTCTTACCAACATCTGACTGGTACTTATGACAGAAGCCGATCCCGAAGCCCTGGCTGATGTGGCATACGGTATCTTTGAGCATTCCCTGACCCGGGGGCTCCAGACACAGGGCAAATATCTTTATGCACTGGTCGAGGGCGGCAATGACTTCAAAGCGGAACTCTCCGAGATTTTTGACATGTTCGCTCGTGAATATCCGCAGCTTGCTGAGGCGATGCTGAAACGATTTTCCGATATCGATACAATCTATACCATGCTCTGTAATGGTGAAGGTGTGATCCCATCTCAGACCACGCAGACGTACTGGATCGTGCAGGATGCACCANGCAGCGCTCCAGAGGCAATCGAAGATGAAAACGCGGGAAAATGGCTGATTTTTCAAGAGCCCGGNCTTATCGATTCGGCATGGAAGAAGGTCCGNGACGCNACCGTCGCACACGATCTCGGCATATCTGCAAAAGTGAGCACATCAAAACCCAATCCGGAATCACGTGATAACCGAAAAGTTATCTATATATACACAAAAGATTGGGCGGATGAGGCGGATGTGATGCGGGTGCGCGAGAAACTCCGTATCCTGGGTTTTAGTGAACGGATAGGGTACAAGCGGAACATCGAGACGTTTGCCGGGCAATATGCAAGGAAAGGGAAACGGGTAACCTATTATTCGGCATGACGTTATAATGTTCAGATTCTTTTTATAAAACAGAAAAAAATGGCATTAAAGCCAAAGTAACTTTTATAACATGTTTAATGAAAAATGGCTGATACTGAAAGAAAAAAATTATGCTTTTCTTTCCTTGTTCTTGGGGCGAAGATTCTGGTAGCCACACTTGCGGCAGCTGGTAGCGCGGATTGCATTGCGGGCGTTGCAATGCATACATATTTTCACGTTGAGTAATCGAGCTTCGGCTTCGGGGAATTTTGCCATAGAAACACACTCCTGTCTGCCCTTATTACAAAGCTGTGAGACTTATTAACCATTTGTGTCACGTGCTCAATGGTCTGTATTCCCGTATGAACCAGTCCCGGAACGCGGTAAGCGCCAGCGCCCGGTGAGACATTCTGCTTTTTACTTCAATCGGGAGCTCTGCAAGTGTCCGCTCCTCTATTTCGAAGATCGGGTCATACCCAAATCCCCCTATCCCCCGGGACATCGCAACGATCCTGCCGTGGATCGTGCCAGAAAAGACACGGATCCCGTCGTTATCCGCGAATGCAATCGCTGTCGTGAAGTGTGCGTTCCGATCCTCCACATCCTTCATAATTTTGAGAATTCCGGCGTTACCAATTGTGTGCAGCACATATGCGGCATAGGGACCGGGAAATCCTTTCAGGGCGTCTATGGAAAAGGTGGTGTCATCGACAATGAGCGGGGTAAGAAGACGATCGAATGCATATTGCGCCTTCTGTCGTGAGATCTCGCTCACGTCTTCAGAGCGGAGTTCAGGAATATCAAGGGATACATGAGTCACTTCAAGAGTGCTGCCAAAAAATTCCGCAACCTCCCTCACTTTATCAGCGTTGCTCGAAACCATAGTGAGTATTATAAATATCTCCCCCTTAGTTCGATCTCATGTTCACGCATGATGACCTGTTCAGCTTCCACAAATGTCTCTGCATATCCAGCCGCAAATGCTGCTTTTAGTATATCAGCACGTTCAGGTGCCGTGCTCTCCAGTGTCTGGAAAAGGACGTGAACATCCACCCCGCGTTGCTCGATCTCGGAACTCACCTGTGCTAACCCAAAATCAATCAGCACACACGTACCGTCATGCTCACACAGGATCATGTTACTGGTCGTGAGATCGCCATGTATTATCCCGGCTGCATGGAGCTTGCCGATTATTTGCCCCGCTTTGTAGGCTCCTTCTTCATTGAGGTCCTCAGTTAACAGTTTCCCCTTTATCAGCTCCATCACTATTGTATCTGCGGTGATGTCACTCATGATTGGTGTGCGTACTCCTCCTTTGCGTGCGGCGGCGATCAACCGTGCCTCCGCCCGGGTCCGCTCTGCTATAAGTCGTTTATCGAGCGCGGGCACGCGATACAGTTTCGAAGCCCGGTGCTTTTCCACTTGATCATTCTGGACCGTTACAACTGCCTCCGCACCTTTTTTATAGGTATTATACCCCGGGAGTATATGATTACCTGACCGGGTAATCTTATGCTTCCAAGTCACTTCGACTTCATCGGAGCGGAATGATGGTTTGATCTGTGAATCCTCAACAGGAATAGACGAACCGCTCTCCAGCATCAGTTTTCCCGTGTAAGCGATCATTGCGCCATTGTCTCCGAGGTATTTCTGTTCGGGAACATAGAACTTCGCCCCGCGAGCCTCACACATTATACGAAGCATTTCCTGCAACCGCCGATTTGCTCCCACGCCACCAACTAAAAGCACCTCGTCTTTTCCGGAAAGCGACATAGCACGCTCGGTCACTTCAACACACATTGCGAAGGCGGTTTCCTGCAAGCTGAAGCATACGTCGGGGAGTGTTTCCTTGCTGGCTTGCGCTGCTGAAACAAGTCCTGAGAATGCAAGGTCCATCCCTTTGACCGTATACGGCAATTCGATGTATTGTCCGTTTTTTGCCTGGGTCTCGATGATCGGACCGCCGGGATGAGGAAAATTCTTTGACCGTGCAAACTTGTCAAGTGCATTGCCGATGCCAATATCGAGCGTCTCCCCAAATATCCGGTACCGCCTGTTCAGGTACCCTATTACCTGGGTGTTCGCACCACTTGCATAAAGAACGATCGGATCACGGCATCCTGTGGCAAAACACCCGATTTCTACATGAGCTATACAATGGTTAACACCTACCAGAGGAATATCCAGTGCCAATGCGAGCGATCGGGCTGCAGTTGCAACTGTCCTCAGGCATGGTCCGAGTCCAGGGCCTTGCGAGAATGCAATTCCTGTAATCTTCTCCGGTTCCTGAAGGACCGAAGAGATGAGATCTTTCATTACTGATGCATGATGCTGTGCTGCTTCACGAGGGTGAATTCCACCCAGAGCCGGTCTGTAGGGTCGGGAGACAAGTGAAATGAGATCGTGATTAAAAAGAGCGGCACTGAGGTTCCATGCTGTCCCCTCAATTCCCAGTATCTGCCCAAAAACAGGCATTGAATTTATTTTCTGAATTCAGTATATCCGCACTTTCCGCAGGTGGTCCGGTCCTTATGGTCCGCCATCATTACGCCAGGTCCACAGCGTGGGCAGTATTTTTTGTTCGTAGTAACTTTTGCACCCTCGATCTTGAAATATGCACTTCTGTTTTGCCCCTTTTGTCCTGCTGCCTTCTTTGCTGCTGCCATCGTTATGCTGTCCCCTCTTCTTTTGGCTTAGGCATTCCGCGCGCTGCAAGGTAGGGACGTTCTGTCTTACTCCTCCTCTCTTCATTATCATAGATGCGTGCTGAACCGCTGATCTCTGTTTTACCAAAACTGCTGTGCAGAGTATCAAGTGTTACCTGTTGCTCTTTTACATTGAGCAGGGCACAAAGTTTGCCGATTATCTGCATACGGGAGGGGGTTGCACCATCGTATTTGAGGTTGAATTGAACCTCTCGTCTGGATAAAAGCTCATTTCTTTTATCGCTGATGATCTCAAAGTCCATCGATATCCTGTAATTATTGGAAACCGGGTTATTTATACTATGAGCCTTACGTAGATAATGATAGTATCAAAAAAAGGGAATACAAGGATATCATGAATAAAAATGAAAATTTATGCATCCGAGCGGATAAAGTGGCTAAGGAATTGTTGGGCGATATATTTTGCTTCGGAATTTACTGTGCGGAGAACTACTCCATGACGTGGTTGTCCATATAACACAATTGCACCCTCAGGAGCTGCGATCACCAGCGGGATCACCGCGAGATCCTCCTCTCCATCAACAATGACGGTAGCCGGAGGATGCTCGACCGCATGTTCAAGTGCGCGGATCAGATCGGCAGTCAATGTGCCGGCGGGATTTTTCACCCTGATACACTCCCCACAGATTAACGGCACCTTTCTGCACGGCGAGCGCATGGTATAACCGTCAACGACAGCGACTGCCGGGACGATACCCTTCTTCTGAAGGTTGTGGGTAACAACATCGCCGACAGCATATACAATACGGCCTAAAATTTCCGGAATAATCTCATCAAGGTTCCGGTGCAACTCTCCAAAGGGCTCCTGGAAAAGTTTGCGGTGCTCTTCGGGAAGCGTAAGCATCAGCGGACCTTCAGAGCATAACGACCCGGAAGTTTGATGTTCATCCGTTTTGCCACATCAGAATTTTCCGGATCGATAATAACTAGGTAGCCGGACCAGTCTTCGCTCAAATTTGACGTCCCGCAGATTACGCAGTTTTCACCATCCACAACCCGGTGACAGTCACGGCAGACTTTTCCCTGTTTTTTCTTATTCGCCGGTGGCATTCTCCTTCCTCTTGCTCTTGCCCTTCTCCTTTGCTGCCTCTTTTGGTGCACTCGCGGATTTCAGGTCTTTTTCTTTCTCCTTATTCATCTCTTCTTCAAGCCAAAGAGTAGTTCCAAGCCCTGCCTGTCGCATCGTGAGTCCGATCTTGCTGTCACGTGGCTCACGCTCATTCAGGGAGAGAGTCACTATGCGGACACGGACTACATCACCAACGCCAATAAACCGTTTGGACTCCTGGCAGATGAGCCTGGCATTCTTCTCATCGTAGTTGATATACTCATCCGAGATCTGGCTTACATGCAGCATAGCATCAATGGGACCGAGGCTGACAAAAGCCCCGAAACTCGTCGTCTCAACAACAAGTCCTTCAATGACCTCCTGCAGTGTAAGACGGAGCACCATGGCTTCAAACTTTACATCATAATAAACGCCTCCGTCTCCGGGTACGAGTTCGCCTTCACCAACATCCTGGACTTTCGTCACACAAATGAAGATCCCAATCTCCTTATCGATGCTGCCTTCAAGCTGCTCCTGCAGGACCTCAAGAATCACTTTTTCAAGTTTTTCACCCAGTCGCTGGGGGGGCACCCGCACTTTGTCTTCGAGCATCAACCTATGATACATACTTTACCTCCGCAATATCTCCAGTTTTTTCTGATTTCTCATTGATATAACGCCAATACCGCGTGTGAACAGTGCGTCCCTGATACGACGGTCATTGGTAACCACCATACAGGCATTCAGGGCCGCATATTCAATCATCTGCGCATCGACAGATCCTGATTTCAGATCGCCACTATCTACGACAGTGCATCTCTCACCAAGCACAAGACCGTGCCGGGCGGCGGCACCGTCACGCCCTTTTATCCGTGAAATTCCGGTAAGCTCCCTTATAACACCTGATAACACGAGTGGTTCAAATGCTCCAAGAAGCATGCGAAGCTCATCGAAGAGATCAATCTGGAACTGCGCCGGCATCATGAGTGCATTGGTGTCCAGAAGGATCTTCACTCGCTCAGGACTCCCATCCCTATTAACCGCCAGCGTGCTCCCACCTGCCGGCTGATCGCTATCCTTGAACCCAGTTCTGCACATACAGGACGCTTCAGCTGAATCTCAATAGTATCCTTTTTTGTATTGCTGACAATACCTACAGTCACCGCCGTCCCAACTGAGAGCATCAGCGGTTCGCTGTGTTTCAATGGTTCAATAACCAGCTCACTTGTTGCTCCTACTACCCTTTCCATGAGCGTAACCCGGCATCGGATTTTATCCCATACCGGGGGAAGTTTACTCTCGTAACCCAGTACCTGTCCTGCAAGTGCATCGCTTTTTGTCAGAGCTGGATCGAGTTTGGTCCCGACGCCAAGGAGTCCTCCGGGAGTGGCCTCAACTACTTTATGAGAACCGGCATTGATTGACGTGACTTTTGTAGTGATAGGAATCCATTTTATCCTGTTTTCGATCTGTGTCTGCCTGCCTGGCCGAATTTCGATATCGTCACCTTCGCGGAGGATGCCCCGAATAAGAGACCCTCCGACGACGCCACCTTTTACGTCTTTCCAGTTACAACCAGGTTTATTGACATCGAACGAACGAGCGATAAGCATTACAGGTTCGGCATTGGGATCCCGTACTGGTTCAGGAATTGTCTTATCGAGTGCCTGCACGAGAGCACCGATATTGATTCCTTTCTGGGAGGAGACCGGAATGATCGGGGCGTTCTCAGCGATTGTCCCTTTTATGAAATTTTTGATCTCATGGTAGTTATCGATCGCCTCTTTCTGGCTGACTACGTCAATCTTGCTCTGGACAATCACAATATTTTTTATACCAACAAGTTCCAGTGCCATCAGATGCTCTTTTGTCTGTGGCTGCGGACATTTCTCGCTTGAAGCGATGACCAGCATCGCCCCATCCATTAATGCCGAACCAGAAAGCATCGTAGCCATGAGTGTCTCATGTCCAGGGGCATCGACAAAGGATACGGAACGAAACGGTGTTCCCTTTCCGCCGCATACCGGGCAATCTGGGTTGGTTGAAAAGGTGTCATTACCTTCGCACTCTCGCACCGGTAAAATGTTGCGTCAGCATACCCAAGACGGATCGAAATGCCTCGCTTCACTTCTTCACTATGCCGATCTGTCCACGTCCCCGTGAGAGCGTTTACGAGCGTGGTCTTGCCGTGATCGACATGACCTACGACACCTATATTGACACTGGGAACTGTCACGTCATGCAAATGAAATCGAACCTCCTTACTCTGTATATATTGGGCATACTTATACATAACCAGTGAGGACGCCTATCGGTGGAAAACCTGCAGTTTTCCCACACTCTTCACTCCTTGAATGCAGATTCTGAGCCAAGTACTAGCAAGTATTACTATTGCCGATATTTTATCGAAACGTTAAACATTCTTGTGGCATCATACAATCATGAGGATCTCTATGACGATGGATAATGAGCTCTCACGCATTGGGATATCCCTGCCCAAGCACCTGCTCGACCAGTTCGACGAAATCATCAATTATCGTGGCTANTCTTCAAGATCNGAAGGGATACGGGATGCGATTCGGAGCTATATCCAGCACTATAANTGGATGGCGGATGTTAAGGGNGATCGGCAGGGAGTAATCACGATGATCTACGATCATGACCAGCGTGGCCTGTTAACGATGCTTACTGATATCCAGCACGAATTTAAAGCAATAATCCAGGCATCTCTCCATTCTCATGTAACCGAGAATCGTTGCCTTGAAGTGATCCTGCTAAGGGGAGACGGGACTCAGCTTAAGGCACTGGCTGAACGACTNATGTCACAGAAAGGAGTNGAATCNGTAAAACTGACTACNATCGGGCTGGAGGATTAACCACCTCCTTCGCAGCTCTGGTCGATATTTTTCCACGCATCCTGCAGTTCGCTCCCAGAAGCAAACGCTCGTTCCTTTTCGATTACTTTCTTTGCGTCATCAATGAATGCCTTTGTTGATTTCTCGGGACCGGATGCCGGAATAAGAGTATCAATGCGGTACAGGAGGCTTGTACTGTCCAGTTCGGCAAACACCTCTCCCCGTACCTGTTCGATGCGCAGGATGATGCCGGTAGTGCCGGTCCGCGGGTACCGCGCCCGCATTCCGAGAGTGATCTCTTCTGCTAACATATTGGAAAATGATGTCTATTCTGGTATAAAGGTGTTTTTACTGATACAGAAACTACATCCTCATCTTCCTGAGTACCCCCACAATATCTTGGGTAGTACGGCGAGGCTCCCCGTCACCTGACGGATCAGATGATCCCTTGAGAGAAAAAAAGATCTGGCTGATGGCCTCGCCATGTGAAGGTCCATACCCTCCTTCGAGGATGAGTGCTAACGGTTGATCGGTCGCTTTCATCAACATCGCAGTAAGAATACCAAAATCAGGCGGAAACAGAAGCATACCGCTTTTCGGGTCATCAAAAAGTGCATCCTGGCCTGCAGACACGATCACAGTGTCGGGTCTGAACTGTTCGAGAGCCGGGATAAACACTTCCTGAAAAACAAAACGATAATCGGCTATGGATGATCCAGCTCGCAGAGGTGCGTTGATAGTAAATCCCTTGCCCTTTCCGGTACCTATTTCATCCACCCAGCCGGTATGAGGAAAGATGTTACCCTGGTGGATTGAACAGAAGAGCACATCGTCATCCGCGAAAAAAATTTTCTGTGTACCATTCCCGTGGTGGAGATCCCAGTCAATAATCGCAACTTTTTTGACACGATCCAGTGCTGCCCTTGCAGCAATTGCAACATTGTTGAAAATGCAAAAACCCATAGCCCGGTCAGGTTCAGCATGGTGTCCTGGAGGACGGACAAAGGCAAAACAGGATTCGCCATCGATTGAACGATTCACCGCTTCTACTGCAGCCCCTGCTGCGCAGGAAGCTACAGTAAATGTCTCTGCATCAACATAGGTGTTCTGGTCAAGAAAATATTGTCCCCCGTGCGAAGAAAATTCCCTGATCATATTGATAAATGATGGTGTATGAACCCTGGCAAGATCACTCTCCGGTGCACAAATCGGCGCTATCACCGGTATTCCTTCCGGTACGCCGCCGAGGGCTGCCTTCAGCCGGGTACTGTTCTCATCATGGTTATCCATCTCATGATGAGAGAAAATTTCCCCGTAAATCGCGGAACACCGGACCATAATCGTGTTATCCGTATATTAAATTCCTGCAATCAAAAGGTTTGGTTTGTGACCATTCAAAAAGGAAAAATTACTGGATTGTTGNGCCTTCCATTATAGCGGATTCGGGCACTTCGTATTCGCGTCCTGTAGCAATGACCCGGTATTTGCCGGTCGTCTTTACTCCATANGGATTTCCGGTTGTTGAATATGGCACAATAAATTCACCATTAACACTCGCTTGCTGGTACGTGAATGTTCTGCCGGTATTACTGATCACCGGAACCTGGATAATCCCATCACCCTTAATATGCGCTCCTTTTACATATTCAAACACTTTGACATATTTCATATCAGTGATATTCGAGTTGAATACATTGCTGGGAGATTCATGCACCAGCCGGTAATGCCTCAGTGCAGGTACGGTTTCGATGGGGAACGTGATGGCAGGGCTTAACGCAGCAGCGTGGTAACCTGCCGGTGCTCTGAGGTTATATTCAGCCGCACGACTGACGGCATCTGAAGCGTTTACTGCTTCTGCGTCTGTGATCACCGGAAGNGAGACGTGTGAAATGCTCGGGTCGGCATATTCTATATAATAGGCACTCGTGGGAGTTTTAAGCGAACCGTCAAAATTATGGAGGCGCGAGATCATCGTAAGATAATACGGTTGGGTATTAAGAAGGACTGACTCGTAACTGTTTTGATTGTTCTGCGCAGGGGTAAGGAGCGTCATCTGGTAAGGGTTAGCACCAACTGATGTATTATACCAGGTCGCCATTGCCCAGAATTTAGTTGTATCCATTTCGATATCGGTGATTACATACCGGGTTTTGGCGCGGTCAAGGACTTGATTTCCCTCATCTTCTGACATGGACATGAAGTAGTTTGCTGATCCCGTTGGACCTGTAACTCCNGACTGGAACGGGTTGGCGTTCGGGATCCGTTTGGCAATATAGGTGATCATATGCCCATAGTCCCACCAGGACATAACACCATATGCTTCAGCGGGATACTGAAACGTTTTGGGATTGTAAATAGTGTAGTAATTCACCCCGGTTTCCGGAGTATTATTCCCCATCCATTCAAGAGACTCTCGCCAATCGGGATTCATCCGTATCGAATCTGCCGCAGCATTTGAGTAGCTGAGTGAGGCTGATGTAAACGCAAACAGAACTCCGAGTCCGACAGTAAGAACCACTAAAGCTATGGTCAGATAACCTGATTGTGATGATCCGGATCCTTTCTTGTGGATTTTTTTCTGTTTTTTGCTCTTCGCTCTCTCCTCTTTACCCCCCTCTCTGGATTCAGCTTCATCAGCATCTGACGACATTCTGGTTGCCAGCCTGCGGATATCGGTCCATCCATGCTGGAGAGTAAAACTGATACAAACGGCTGAGAGCAGGGCCACATTCACGGCAAGATAATATTCATACCGGACATGCTGCCAGGTGGATATCAGCATTATAAGTGACCACACGAGTGCAAAGATCTGGTGCGGGTGCTCATCCTCAAGGTTATTGTAGAGCATGACAAGCGCCCCTCCCACCATAAGGATGATACCATAGTTAAACGTCGTCCACGCGAGATCCAGTGCCCAGCCCCGGGCTTCCTGCACCGTGTTGGTCGTTGCCTGCTGCCCGAAAAAATCGAAGAGCGAATTTATAAACAGATTATAAAGATCCGGGCTGAAAATGACGAGGATGAGAGAAAATACAATTCCACTCCCGATAAGAACTGCAGGGTAGTAATACCAGTCTTTCCCTTTAACGAAGTGTGCAATCCCGTAGAGAAAACCCGTTCCACCGATTAATGCAAGGTACGCGTATACATGCCCAATTGAATAAAAAATTAGATTGACTCCCGGATTTTTTAACCCGAACGCAAGAAGGCCGACAATCGCGATAGTAAAAATTACGGTATTAATTATCAGCAGATATTCGCTTGTCTTGCCCCGGAATACATCAATAACAAACTGGATAATGGTAAATATACCAACAATCATGGCAAAAAGGATCATTGTCGGCATAACAAAGAGACCAAGCAGATAGGCGACGCCAGTAAAACCTGCTAACAAGAGGGTATTTTTATAGGAACTGATATTCTTCAAGTTGATTTTTTTGTCTTTTTCCGAGTAGACCACATACATGTATAACAGGCAGAAGATAGTGGAAAAAAGGACCTCTGCGATATGGTGATCCATATATCCATAAAATGAGCGGTAAAAGAACTGGCCGGATACAATCGCGGTAAAACCTGAGGCAAGAAGACCAGTTTTCCAGTCACCGCAGATTTTTCCGACAAAGTACATGATTGCGACGACGATAGATCCCATGATGCACGGAACCAAAAGACCCGTGCTGATGATCTCTGGTCGCGTTGTGGCACCGGTAATAAGGCACAAAGTCGCAATAATGGTAGGGAAAAGCGGCCCCCACGGAACAGACATTCCCGTGGGAAAAAAAGTCATCGGATCATACCATGCATAATTCGGGAAGTTTGCCAGTATTTGTTCAACTTGGCGCAGGTTGTAAAGGGGGTCATCGCTTGCCACCATCGTCAGGACGTCGGTATTACCCATATTGAGCATGGGAAGCAAACGGAGCCACAGGGCAAAAACCGAAAATAATACGACAAGGCCGATAATCAGTTGGGTTCGGCGGTTTTTAAGATCAATACGTACCATAAATTCAACCCTTCCTGGGTACTTGGTTTTAAGTTGAGACCATTAATAAATTTGGATGAATTCTTAAAGAGATACTCCCGATTATTTCCCAAAACTGGNGATATTTCTCTTACCGGCATTTTCTTGTTTTTCTAAAAAATGTGCCTTGTTATGCATCGTAAAGGGTAAATATTACCCCNTGCNTTCGGTATACTGGACATGAAAAAGGNATTTTTCGTTCCCAAGAGCATTTGTGATCNGACCCCCGGTTTGCCGAAGGCCACTTTTAAGAAAAAGTTAAGAGATGCGATGGCNCCGTGTTCCTGTTATTTTNTCGTCTCCTTCCGGTTCATTTTCGAAGGCAGATCAGTAATTTTTGCGGGAGCACCAATAGCAAGCTTACGCGCTGGAACGTCCCGGGTCACGATTGCCCCGGCAGCGACAAGCGCCCCCTNCCCAATGANGACGCCCGGNAGCAGGGTNGCATTCGCGCCGATCGCAGCGCCGTCCCCGATNTGTGGCCCTTTAAGTCCACCTATGCGTGTGGGAGGGTACCGGTCATTGGTCAGGACCGTATTGGGACCGATAAAGACATTATCGCCGATGACAGTGTCTGTTGGAATGTAGACCATACTTTGCAGGCTTACTTCGTTTCCGATACTAGTATTTCCTTCAATAACTGTTGCAGTCCCGATAGCAACCTGATTGCCGATCCGGGTTTTTTCACGAATCATGACATTATGCCCGCTCTGAAAATTATCGCCGATAATCACATCACAGTAAATTATNGTGCCCGATCTGATAATTGCATTTTTCCCGATCAGCGTCCCGGTAAAACCGATTTTACCGATGTTATCCCGCGAGGGAAACCCAAGGGTGACCGGTTCAAAAATCTTTGCTCCTTCCCCAATCGTATTTATACCATATTCGGTCATTCCACAGTCACGCTCTTTGCCAGGTTTCTAGGTTTGTCTACATCACGGTTTAATCCCACTGCAGTATAGTAGGCCAGGAGCTGGAGGACGATGAGACTTGTCAGGACCTGAATAAAGGGAGCGGTTACGGGAAGGGAGATAAGGATGTCCGCGACCTCGGAAAGTTCCAAATCCCCCTCCTCCCCGATAGCGATTACGGGTGCTCCCCTTGCCTTCATCTCCTTGATATTGGAAATCATCACCCCATAGGTCTCACCAGGCATACAGATTGCAACTACCGGTGTTTCCGGTGAAAGCAGTGCAAAGGGGCCGTGTTTCAGCTCGCCGGCAGCATACCCCTCTGCATGGATATAGGAAATCTCCTTCATTTTCAGTGAGCCTTCAAGAGACACCGGATAAAAAGGACCTCTTCCTACGTAGAAGATGCTGCGGGCATTGATGCAGAGCCCAACTGCTTTAGACAGGTCCATTAAGAGAATCTCTTCGATCGCCCGGTGCCCGTTCCGCAGCACATCTTCAAATTCATTATTTCGCAGGAAACTGGCAATCTGCATCAGGACCGCAAGTTGCGCAACAAAAGATTTTGTCGCTGCCACGCTGATTTCGGGTCCGGCACGCATAAAAAGGGTGAAATCAGCTGTCCTGCTGATGGAGCTGCCTAATACATTGGTGATCGCAAGGCTGGTGCAGTTATGAACCTTTGCCTGTTTGAGTGCCGAGATGGTATCAGCAGTCTCCCCTGACTGGGAGATGCCGATTACGAGCCCTTGTATT
>Ga0031655_10001142_pt1 | contig 15992 bp, 15 predicted proteins | sample FrelakmetHBP12HB_FD_55187 | JGI IMG/M metagenome (GOLD analysis project Ga0031655, IMG submission 55187) | Freshwater lake sediment microbial communities from the University of Notre Dame, USA, for methane emissions studies -HBP12 HB | ecosystem: Environmental > Aquatic > Freshwater > Lake >... | reverse complement strand
GATCTATGCCGGGGCAGATATGTTCCTGATGCCCTCCCGCTACGAACCCTGCGGCCTGGCGCAAATGATCGCCATGCGCTATGGATGCGTACCGGTGGTGCACGCCACCGGCGGGTTGAAGGACACCGTTCATGAAGGCAAGACGGGATTCCTTTTCCAGGATGCGACCCCGGGGTCCATGGTAGAAACGCTCCGGCGGGCTTTTGATGTTTACAGCAACGCAGAAAAGTGGCAGCAATTCCAGCGAAATGCTATGTTGGAAGACTTTTCTTGGGAATATCCGGCGCGACAGTATGCCATTATCTATCATTCACTGACAGTAAGTAATGATGGAGGTGAATCATGAAAATTCGTGCCATCATCTTGGCTGGCGGGGAAGGTGCGCGACTGAGCGTACTGACCGCCAAGCGTGCCAAACCGGCGGTCCCATTTGGGGGTAAGTATCGTATCATCGATTTTCCGCTCTCGAATTGCGTCAACTCGAATATATTCGACGTAATGGTCCTGGCCCAGTACCGGCACCAGTCGCTGATCGAGCATATCGGCGTGGGTGCTCCCTGGGACCTGAACCGCGACTTCACCGGCGGTATTCGCATCATGACACCCTACACAGCACGTGCCGAGGCGGACTGGTTCGAGGGGACAGCGGACGCCGTCCAGCAGAACTTTTCGTTCATCAAACGAGGCGACCCGGACCTGATTCTGATCCTTTCGGGCGACCATATTTACACCATGGACTATGGGGAAATGATCGCTTTCCACCAGGAACAGCTTGCGGAACTGACCCTGGCAACTGTAAGCGTCCCCTTGGAACAGGCTTCTCGATTCGGCATCCTGACGGTGGACACCAAATATAGGGTGAGATCATTTGTAGAGAAACCAAAAAACCCTACCTCCAACCTGGCTAACATGGGCGTTTACCTGTTCAACCGGGAACTGCTGGACCGGACTTTGTGGGAAGACCACCTGCGCGAGGATTCCACGCATGATTTTGGCAAGGATATCCTGCCAGATTTGATCAAGAAAAAGAAACGGGTGTTTTCGTTTCCCTATACTGACTACTGGATGGATGTGGGGACGATTAACTCATACTGGCAAGCGCATATGGATATGCTTTCTCCCAACCCACCGCTCAAATTGTATAACCGTAACTGGATCATCCACACCCGCACCGAGGAGCGCCCACCCTCCCGCATTCCGGAAGGTGCAACCATTTTCGCCAGCATGATCTCGGATGGCTGTAACATTCAGGAAAATGCGCGTGTCGAAAGCAGCGTGCTTTCACCGGGGGTGATGATTCGACCCGGCGCGGTGGTGCGCGAATCGATCATCCTGACCGATACGGTAATCGGAATTGGAGCCATCGTGGAGCGGGCCATTATTGACAAGCGGGTAAATGTTGGGGAAAATGCACGCATTGGTGGAGGGATCGCCAACCCGGAGATCATCCTGACCGTTATTGGCAAGAACACCACCATACCGGCTGGCATGGTGGTTGAACCCGGTGCGGTGATCGGCACGGACGTGGTCGCCTCCGATTATCATGGTCCGATGGTAAAATCAGGCGAAATTCTGGAAACGAAACGGCAGCCTTATGAAATTTGAACGCGCATCCGGGATCCTGCTCCACCCCACTTCCCTCCCGGGTCCTTATGGCATCGGCGACCTTGGTCCGGCTGCTTATCGTTGGATCGACTGGCTGACCGATACCGGCTGTAAACTCTGGCAGGTGCTCCCGCTCGGCCCAACCGGTTACGGCGATTCGCCTTACCAGTGCTTTTCAGCCTTTGCTGGGAACCCCTATCTCATCAGCCCGGAATTTTTGTTGCGGGACAACCTGTTGCATCCCAACGACCTTGTAGAAAAACTTAATTTTAACCCGGACCGGGTGGACTTTGGGACGCTCATTCCCTGGAAATTGAACCTGCTCGAGCGGGCGTTCATTCGCTTCTCGGAAAACCCTGCGATTCTTCGCCCTGAGTTTGAGGCCTTCTGCGCCGAGAACAGGAGCTGGTTGGTTGACTATGTCCTGTTCATGGCGATTAAGGAATCCAACGGGGGTGGCTCGTGGGAAGATTGGCCGGAAGCATTGCGCAAACGCGAAACGCAGGCATTGGATGAAGCCCGGAGGTCGCTGGCAGCCTCGATCCAACGTTTCACCTTCTACCAGTTCATGTTTTTTCGTCAATGGAATGCCCTCCACAAGTATGCCAAAGGGAAGGGGGTGAACATCGTCGGCGATATCCCGATCTTTGTGGCGAGCGACTCGTCAGACGTGTGGTCGCACCCGGACCTGTTCTTCCTTGACAAAGAACTCAAGCTGACGGTGGTGGCAGGAGTGCCGCCGGATTATTTCTCTCCGACCGGGCAGTTATGGGGCAACCCGCTTTACCGTTGGGAAGCTCACAAAGCCAGCGGTTATAAATGGTGGCTTGAACGGCTGCGTACGACTCTGAAAACGGTCGATATTGTACGGATCGACCATTTCCGCGGCTTCGCTGGTTACTGGGAGATCCCGGCGGGCAACCCGACTGCCGAGATTGGTCGCTGGGTATCTGGCCCCGGAGCGGGTTTCTTCAATGCGGTGCAAGCCAACCTTGGAAACGACCTGCCGATCATCGCGGAAGACCTGGGAGTGATCACCCAGGATGTGATTGACCTGCGCGACCAGTTCGGGTTGCCGGGGATGAAGATTCTTCAGTTTGCTTTTTCAGGGCCGGACAACCCGTTCCTGCCGCATTCCTATCCCCACAATTGTGTGGTGTACACTGGCACGCATGATAATGACACAGCGCGCGGTTGGTATGAGCAGGCACCGCAAGCTGAGAAGGATTTTGCCCGTCGTTATCTCAAGATCGACGGATCGGATTTTACCTGGGATCTGATCCGGTCGGCGTGGGTCTCGACGGCGGTCTTTGCTGTTGCTCCGCTGCAGGATTTCCTTAATTTGGGCAATGAGGCGCGATTCAACTATCCATCACGCCTGGGGGGAAACTGGGAATGGCGTATGAAGGATGAGGACATGAATCCCGGTTTGCAGGGAAGGATCAAGGAGTTGAACTGGTTGTACGAGAGATGAATAAAACAGCCCCGGAAGAAAAACCGGGGCGATTTTTACCTCCCATTCCCATCCCTCAATTCCTATATTTCAGAGTGTGATCACCTTGCTGGCTTTCAACTGGGCATCAATGATATCCGGCATGCCGCCGGCGATGCCAACCCGCACCTTTTCCGTCAACCCAAAGTAGGTGAGACAGGTCGAGCAGATGATCAGGCGCACACCTGCCTGCTCGATCGCCGAAAGTCGCTCCAGCAAGGGGCTTCCTTCCACCACCAATTTGACCCCCTCCGTATAAAAGCAAATGGCGGCTGGCAGTGTTTTATTCTCCATCAGGAGTCTCAGGTATGTGTCGAGAAGTTTTTGTTGCAGCGTTTTATCAGCTGCCCCCATACCTTCCCTGGTGATCAGAATAACGGTTTCGGTAAAAGAAGATCCATTGGACATGATGCACCTTCTTGATGTATTGTAAAAGCAAATTCCTGGCTTATTGAACCAGGAGACAAGGATGCTCCCGGTTTATGACTGATCTATAGATGAGGTCGCCGACGGAACCCGTTTGAGAGACCACCGAAGGTCACCAGGACAATTGCAAATACTACACCGCTTACAAGCGGAGTGATCGCCTGTAACAACAGCAGGACTGCAAGGATAATACAAATATTGACCAGCAGAATGACATCAATTATTCCTTCCATGTTTATCCACTTCTTTATCGGATATAGAGGAACTTATTTACCTATTCTCCCTTGGCAAATTAAACAGTAACGATCCATTGTACCCTTACTCGACAATGGTTCTGTTTTTTCCGGTCCGGGAAGCGAGCCAGATGCCGGCCAGGATCAATACAGCGCCCATAACCTTGATCAAACCGGGAGCTTCTTGAAATAGAATGTATGCCAGGATGGAAGAACCAACCGGCTCACCGAGCAAGGTTACGGAAACGAACGAAGCCGGTACATATTTTAAAGCCCAGTTATATAAGGAATGACCAATCAACTGGGGGACGAGGGCCAGCAGGAGGAACCATAGGTAGGCTACCGGGGGTAATCCAAGAGGGCTTTCTCCCAATCCGAACATGATAGCAACTAGCACCAGGGCGGCCATCCCATAGACGATGAAAATGTACGGGATCAGATCCATTTTTGAACGCAATTTGCGCCCAACCAGCATATTGCCAGCAGCCATCCACGCCCCAAAGAGCGCCAGGAAGTCCCCTAGGAAGGCTTTACCGCCTAAGAAGGCCTGCATGGGTGGGCAAACTATGGCTCCAGCCTGCAGAGAACAGGTGTCACTCAGCGCGACAATGACTCCGCCAGCCAGAGCGAGGATCAAGCCGACCAAGGCCGAAGTTCCGACCCGCTCATGCAGTACCAGGGGTGCCAGCAGTGCCACCCAGAGTGGGGTAGTGCTGACTAGCACGACCGAACTGGCCACCGTAGTGTACGCCAACGAGGTGATCCAGGTGGCAAAATGGAACGCCAGGAAAAGTCCTGACAGCAACGCGAGGATCCATTTGCGGCGGGAAAGGAGGCGCAATGCAGGCCGATGACGGGTCAGTGCTATTGGAGCCAGGATCAGGCTGGCGATCGTCAGTCGTGCGGCGGCGATAACAATGGAAGGCGCACCCTGTGCCTGGGCGAAACGGATAAAAATGGCCGCAGTGGAGGCGGCTGAGATCGCCGCCAGCAGGCCGATGGTCAACACGGAGCGACTGGGAGGGGAGGTCATTGGCCCCAGTATACAGCCTGATGTCTGTTTACGTAAGCGATTCGTTAGAAACCCCAACAGAATCTTGACTCTGTGGAAATAAGGCGTACAATAATGATGATATTTATCATATATATTAAACCATATACATATAAAGGAGAGAACTATGTCATTCCAACTTGAACCACTACCTTATGCCTATGATGCTCTGGAACCATTCATTGATACTTTGACTATGCAGGTCCATCACGACAAGCACCACCAGGCTTATGTCACCAACCTGAACGCTGCCTTGGATAAGCACCCCGAACTGGCTGGCAAAACCCTGGAAGCTCTACTCGGGGATCTGAATGCGGTTCCGGAGGATATCCGTGCCGCGGTCCGCAACCACGGCGGGGGGACGTGGAACCATAACCTGTTCTGGAAATTGATGGCACCGAAAGCTGGGGGTGAGCCGAAGGGTGAGCTTGCCAAGGCGCTGGAGGCCGGGTTTGGCGGTTACTCCAACTTTAAAGCCGAGTTCGAAAAAGCCGCAATGGGCCGTTTTGGTTCTGGCTGGGCCTGGCTGGTCAAAAAAGGTGACAAGCTATCGATTATCTCCACCGCCAACCAGGACACCCCGCTCTCGGATGGGTTGAAGCCGGTTCTGGCCTTGGATGTGTGGGAGCACGCCTACTACCTGAAATACCAGAACCGCCGTGCCGAGTACGTAGGCAACTGGTGGAATGTGGTCAACTGGAACGAAGCCACCCGATTGTATTCTGTCAAATAGAATATCATCGTTATCCAGATCAAATGTGAGGAGTGAGGTCAGGCCTTGTGCGCCCCTCACTCTTTTTTTATACCATTGGCTCTGAGAATTCGATCCATTCATCACCCCACTTCAAGATAATCCTTACCTGTAACACCAGTTCTTCTTCTGACCGGTTCTTGACAACCCGGAAAACGAATATACAATTCCAAGCGTGAAAGGTTAATGAATATTCCTTGCCTGATCCGCACAATTGGCCTACATAGTGATGATCATCCAACTGATGAATAGATGTACGGCCAATAAGGAAGAAAAGTAGTCCATGGGAGTTCTTGGACATGAAAATAGCAATTTTAGGTGCAGGTAACATTGGCATCGCATTAGGGAGAAAGTGGTCGCAAGCCGGCCATAGAGTAATTTTTGGGGTGCGGGATCTCGGCAGTGCAAAAACGCTGGCATCTCTCAAGAGCACGGGGGTGAACTTAGCTGACACAATCGCCAATNCGATCGCTGCGAGCGAGACGGTTGTCTGGGCCGTTCCCGGCGATGCAGTGGAGCCGCTCGTTACTGCAAACGCAGTTGCCTTGAACAGCAGGATTATGATTGATGCCACGAACAGGGTTCGGCTTGCCGATATGAGTGCTGTCGGTGTATTCACGACTCGGGTGCCGGATGCCAGAATTTTTCGAGNATTTAACACACTGGGTTGGGAGAATTTCAGTGACCCGGTGATCGGCGATATCCAGGCTGACCTGTTCTACTGCGNGCAGGATGACCCACCGGCGCGTAGACTGGTGGAGGGCTTGATCACCGCAGTTGGCTTCCGTCCGATATATGTGGGGGGATTGGATCAANCGCCTGTGCTTGACGGAATGACACGCTTGTGGTTTTCNCTTGCCCTCGGACANAAGATGGGGCGTCACCTTGCCTTCAAACTTCTGGTGTCGTGAAAACNAGCGCTGCTCATGTCAAAGAATATTCCAAATTATGACCGGACGAAATTACTTATCGGGTTTGCACTATTTATAGCGTTNATCCTGCTGGTGCTGGGTTACTTTTTAAATGCAAGCTGCCTNAACGTTCCCGGAATGGGATCGTGCGAGCGCATTCTTTTCATTGGAAATAGTTACACCTATGTAAACGATTTACCCCAAATGTTTGCTGACTTGGCTCACTCGGGTGGGCATAAGGTTCAGACTGGGATGGTAGCCGAAGGCGGCTGGACCCTGGCTGACCATGTTGCATCTTCTGGAACGATTAATCAACTGAAGTCGTCGAAATGGAATTACGTGGTATTGCAGGAACAAAGTGAAATTCCTGCAGTGGAGCAATCCCGGACTACCATTATGTACCCGGCAGCGCGGCAGCTAGTCAGCCAGATTAAAGGATTTGGTGCGACGCCGGTATTCTTTATGACTTGGGCTCATCAGGCTGGATTGCCCGGGAACGGCCTGCCAGATTACCAGAGTATGCAATTCCAGATCGATCTCGGTTACATGGGTATTGCGCAGGAATTGAAAGTGCCCATGGCTCCTGTCGGGTATGCCTGGCTCATTGCGTATGTACAGGATCCGCGTTTGGTTCTTTGGCAGGAGGATGGCAGCCATCCATCAGAACAAGGAACTTACCTGGCAGCCTGTGTTTTTTATGCAACCATTTTCCGCCAAAGCCCCGAAGGATTGACTTATCTGGGTCAACTGCCTGGGGGTGTGGCAAAGGAATTACAAACAGTCGCAGCAAGTATTGTCTTGAATAACCCGAAACAATGGAATCTTCCTTAGTGCAGGGAATTTACAGGCACATTTTTGGGAGGTCTGTATTTGATGGTGTTACGAAAGACATTGCTGTTGGCAATACGGACACAATTAGTTGCATAATTATTGNAGGGCAGATATAATTGGCGTATCTTTACCTTAATTTACCAAACGGAGGAACGATATGACCCATATCATCACAAGTCTTTGTTTGCGTGACCGCGGGTGCATTGATGTATGCCCGGTAGACTGTATTGTGCCGGGTGTGCCAGTGGCGAAGTATCCCTGGATGTACATCGATCCGGAGACTTGCATTGATTGTGGAGCCTGCATACCGGAATGCCCGTTTGCTGCGATTTTCCCCGAGGATGAAGTGCCGGCAGCCTACAAGGCGAAAGGCGGAGAGTTCATCAGCAAGGTGGGATTGAGTGGACACTTTGAGGGGACAAACCACCACGGAACGAAGGTGGTGTTGGATACGGTGAAGGAGTTGAGTGCCGGGGAAGTTGTCAACTTGCGCGACGACATCAAACCCAATTACGATTACTTCAAGACCGGTCCCGGTTATACAGCCAAGGATCAGGACGAAGGAATGTAAGCAACACAGAGACCCGCTGTCATCCAGACAGCGGGTCTCTTTTTATGTGTATAATTCAGGCATGAGCAGGATAACAAAAAGAAGACAGTTGGCTGATATAGTATCACTCCTTTGGAACTGGCCTGGAAGGTCAGGAGTGGTGATGTTAACGGTATGATGCCGGCGACCCGTATCGAAAAGGACTCCCTGGGAGAAGTAAAGGTGCCAGTTGCGGCGTTGTATGGTGCTCAGACGCAACGCGCCGTGGAAAACTTTCCCATCTCGGGACTTAAGCCATGGCGGGCATTCATTTGGTCCATGGCGGTCATCAAACGAGCAGCAGCGGAAGTCAACCAGGAATTAGGTCTCCTCGACGGCGAGCGGGCGGACGCGATTAGCCATGCCGCGCAGGAAGTCATTGAAGGGAAATGGGACGACCAGTTCGTGGTTGACCCCTTCCAGGCGGGTGCGGGGACGAGTCATAACATGAACGTCAATGAGGTCCTGGCGAACCGAGCAACTCAGATCATGGGTGGCAAATTGGGTGAGTACCATATCCATCCCAATGATCATATCAACCTGTCCCAGTCTACAAACGATACCATCCCGACGGCGATCAAGTTGGGATGTCTGTGGCGCCTGGATGAATTACTATCTGTGCTGAACGAACTTACCGGGGCTTTCCATGTAAAATCTGTCGAATTCGACGATGTCATTAAATCCGGACGCACGCACTTGCAGGATGCCGTTCCGGTACGACTTGGGCAGGAATTCGAAGCATATGCCCGGGCGNTTGAACGGGACAGCCTNCGCATCCGGGCTGCGGCGGAAGGTTTNCGGCGGCTGGGAATAGGCGGCACGGCGGTCGGATCCGGATTGAATGCCCACCCGCAATACCATGCCCGCATGGTCAGGAAANTGACAGAGTTGACGGGGTTATCCCTNTATGAGTCTGACAACTTGTTNGAGTCGATGCAATCTATGGCGGATGCGGCTGATTTTTCCGGCGCCCTGCGCACCCTGGCACTGACCCTCATCCGGATAGCCAATGACCTGCGCCTGCTGGCTTCAGGTCCCGCCAGCGGACTTGATGAGATCCGTTTACCTGCATTGCAACCGGGATCGAGCATCATGCCGGGTAAGGTCAACCCCGTGATGGCCGAGATGTTGAATATGGCTATGTTCCACGTCATGGGCTGTGACCTGACGATTGCCCTGGCAACCCAGGCCGGGCAATTGGAATTGAACGTGATGATGCCGGTCATCGCCCATTCATTATTCGAGTCCATGCAGGTGACTATCGGAGCGGTGCAGGCGTTCACGGAAAAGGCGGTCCGCGGCGTGAAAGCCAATCGGGAAAAGGCGCAAGGTTGGCTGGAAAAAAATGCGATCGTGGTTACGGCTCTCAATCCCCTGATCGGATATACACAGGGTGCGTCCCTGGTCAAAGAAGCGGCGGAAAGGGGATTGACCATCCGCGAGCTGGCAGTACAAAAGGCAGCATCCGGTGCACTCAGGCATTTTGGCCANGACANCCTGGTGAGGGTGGATGAGATCGAAGCCGCCCTTGGGGATTTAGGCCGCTTGACCGAGGGTGGGATCGTGACCGGAAGCAACAGCACAGGCTAAAAAACTGCGCGCAGTTGATAATGGACATATGCCTGCCGGAAACAGGAGAATCTCATGATCTTTGACCCGACTTTTCTGAGTGGTTTCACTCTTATCCTGACAGGTTTCACCGGGGCTTTTCTGGTCGCCCTGTGGGTGGCCCTGGTGGTCTGGACTTTCCGCGATATCCGGGCCCGGCATCGCGACCGGCTGGTGCATTTCCTGGCCGCAGCGCTGGTGGCGATGTTGAATCTTTTTGGTGTGCTGGTCTACCTAATTTTGCGACCGGCTCGCACACTGGAGGAGGAATACCAGCAGACTCTGGAAGAAGAAGCGCTGCTTCAGGCGATCGAAGACCAGTCCGAGTGCCCGGGCTGCGAGAGGCACATACAGGAGGACTGGCTGGTATGTCCAACCTGCCAGACGAAACTACGGAAGCCGTGTCACTCCTGCGGTCGGCTGATGGAATTGCCGTGGAACATCTGCCCATACTGTGGGACTCCCGAGCCGGGAATGCGCAAAGAAGGAATCACAATGGATGATGTGGTCAGGGAGTTGCCGAGGGAGGAGGAAAAAAATATTCNGGAGACCACCAGCACTGCAGAATAGCCATCNATATATGGTTTTCATGCCCATTTCGGGATATTTAATGGGTATTAAATAGATATTTTATAATGTAATAGTGATTGCCGGTTGTCTGGTATATTTGATGTATCCACGGGTGTACTTGCCTGGCGTAAAAACAAGGTGAAAATCAATTACCACACCGAGAACAACCAATGGAGTTTGATTTGATTGAGGGCATCATTATTTATAAAACGAATGGAAGAAAAACCATTCCCGGTCGCTTTCAACCCGATGGCTATAAATTATATTCAGCAGTTATTTTCCCGGATATATGGTGCATATGCAACTTGAATGGTTTGGACGAATAACGTAGATTGTAATTAACGAAGTTGTATATTCATCCAGGAATAAGTGAATAGTATAATCGTGAGATATAGAAANATGCTTTTTTACCTATTGGATCAGATCGTAACAATATAGTTTACCTGCCCATAAGAAGGGGNAAGGATATTTTCTTTTGCTCTTCAAAATACAATCTTTTTTGAATCGGACTTTCAAGAATTAATTAGATGAATAAGCTTNGTGAGTCTTACCGTCTTNATAATATTTTAAAATGGTGCCATTATCAGTTATTCTAATATTTATCCAGGAAGCGGATGTAGTTGTTGGAATAACAGGCATGGATTTAAGTCTGATAATTAGGAATATGCAGGCTCATGAAAGATCAAGCCAGGATAANAAAATACTTTCTACTGCCCGCGACCGTTCTTGTTTTATGTGTAGGCGTGTTTCTTGCATTTAAAATTCATTTAGGAACCCGAGGAAGAATATTATCTNGCCCAACCATCTTTTCGACCCAAACCAGTCCTACTTTGATGAATTCCATTCCCTCACCAACGATAACCAGCGAAATGGATCCGACCCTTATTATGGATGTCCAGGGAACCACGCAAATCTCACCTACCCAACCCCCAAGCATCTGTAGCCAGGTCTGGGGGTTGTATCCCACGACAAATTTGCCAGAATGGCTGACTACACCCTCCAGCGTGGAAGGCCTTTACACGGAAGTGAAGTATGTTTATCTTGCAGGTGAGCTGATTAAACATGGTTTTGTCAATGCCGATGATTGTCCAAGTGGCGGTTTAACTCTTGATGGAGCATCCAATATCTGCGGAATGGAGAAGGCATATACCGAGGTCGTTTATTGGCAGAACCTGTTCAACCAGGAAATTCTCACTGCTGCGCAAGAGGATCAAATACCGGCACAACTGATTAAAAGACTGTTTGCCCAGGAAACACAATTTTGGCCCAATACGGATTTTAAACGACCCGCATATGGACTTGGTAATGTAACAAGTCCGGGTATTGATCCTCTATTCAAATGGAACGAAGGAATTTATCAGGATACTTGCCGCGATCTTTTTTCCCAACCTTGTTCAGAGCCATATTCACATCTGGGGCTCGCGGACCAGCAAAACCTGAGAGGTTATTTTATCAGCCAACACATCGATGCATATTGCCCAACATGTTCTAATGGAATAGACTTGGAAAAGACGAATAATAGCATCGATTATTTTGCAAAGTTGGTGGTGGCGAATTGTCAGCAGGTGGATTTACTCTTGAATAATTATAAGTTCTCACCTCGAGCCCTGACATATGAGGATGTATGGCGACTTACACTCGCCAACTATACAGTTGGTTCAGGCTGTATTGCAAATGGTTTGGAAAATATGGATCAATCGAAGGATTTCTCATGGGAGTCATTCACTACGCAAATTGATCCGAATTGTAATGTTAATCAAATTATCAACACTATTACGCGATAGCAATTTTCTCTTGGCAAGGAATAAGAGGCGTTATGGATAATAAGATGAAAGTAATGGTTTTCGAGGTTTCTCCCAAATTTGGCAAACTCCTGAACGATCAGCTCAAATCAATCGCATTTGTTGATCTGATAGAAAATACTGTCAACAATACCGAAGAAGCCCTTGAATTAATCCTAAAGGAAAAACCCGACATCATTATTTTAGGCAACGATTTTCCTGGAAAGGATAGCTATTTCTTTACCCATGTAATTCGTAAAGAAGCAGCTCCTACCCAGGTGATCATGATTGCAGAAGTAATAAGTTCCGAAGTCGTTAGACAGGCAATGAGAGCGGGTGCTTGCGATTTTATCAGTTATAAAAACCTGACCGTTGAAGAGTTGTCAATGGCTATTGAAAGAGCAGGACAACAGGTTTTGGAAGAAAGAAAAATCCGCGGCGAGATCGAAAAAAAACCGGAGGCACCGCCCCCAACAAAGGTAGAATCGATAGCCCATGAGCCTGCAAGAATAATCACCGTNTATAGCCCGAAAGGAGGAACGGGGGTCAGCACAATAACTGCCAACCTGGCCCGGGTAATGGAAGGTGATGGGTATAAGGTATTGGTCGTCGACGGAGATCTCTTTTTTGGTGATATGGCAGTGCTATTAAATCAAATCAGTAATTATTCGATCTCGGATTTAGTAAGGTTCAAGGAGAATCTTGATGGAGAGTTGGTAAAGGATATTATTACTGCTGGCAATGTTGACCTGCTTGCTGCACCATCCAGCCTGGAAAAATCACTTGAAATTACCGGCCCAGCATGCGAAATAATTATGAACACATTGTCGACACTTGATTATGATTTCCTTTTGATTAATACTAGTTCAAATATATCTGATTCGACTTTGGTCTTCTTGGAGAAAGCTGAATCCGTCATTTTAATTGGAACACAGGAAATATCAACTGTACGCGCTCTCAGGCTATTCCTGGCTTTGATGGGAAAGCTTTCCATCGGATTCGATAAGTTTGAAATGGTCATCAATAGATATGAAAATGACTCGATTCTTTCACTGGCTAAAATAAACGAAAGCCTGGACGTGAAAGTATCCTACACAATTCCATTGGATGACAAAACAGTTTTACATGCCAACAATTTGGGTATTCCTTTTGTTGTTGATCAGAAAGAACTTGCCATCTCAAAAAGCATTATTGCTTTGGCGAATTATTTAATGACCGGCAAGAAAAAAAATGTTAAGACAAAAGCATTAAGCCTGGTGAAGAATATAAAAAATAAAATAACCGGCAAAAGAGCAAGCGCGGCAGCATAAAATAATATCGTTCTATGGCAAGTTAATGCGAGGTTTGCCTTGGAAATATTAATATGACGGATTTGTAAANCTGGCCGTGCGACCCGCCAAATTTCTTATTGATTATTTGCATGTTTAAAACTTACGAATTGGTCTGCACTTTGAAACACCTGTAATTTTAAAAGTACTCTTAAATACAGGGGCATTGACCCCGGAGCAAATATGGCAAAGCTTAATATAAAACGACTTTGGAATCGAAGTGCAGGAAGAGTTCTATTTAAAATTACATCTGATTTTAAGGATTGGGCAACCCTTCCTGGCACCATCAGGAATAAAAGGGTCCAGGCTGAATCCCAATTTCCGATGTTAAAAGATTCTCTTTTACTCTATCGTGCCTTTTTAATAACGTGCAATTATATTGCCAGCAATATTGATAGAGATATCTGGGCTTCCTATAAATGGCTTAACAACGAAATGAAGGAATTGGTTTCGTTTGAAGAAAGCTATTACCTGCGATTCTGTTCATTGAATAAATTACATTCCATCAATAATAGATGGGATATTTTTAATACCCGGCAGGAAGAACTTCAAAAGGACCTGGAATATGCTCCATCAGCGGTCAGCTTTTACAACAAGATGGCTTCCTCCAAGGAAAAACATGAACAAGATAAAAAAGAAAATATGGAGATATCGCAAAAATTATCAAAAGCATATACAGTACTTGAAAATGCGATGAACTATATTGAACAATATAACCAGGAACATAGCATAAGTGCCTTTGGTGCATCCGTTTTAAGTATTGATAAGGCTCGGGAGTTATGGGGACAGAAATTGGAGGAAATTCGTGGTTTGGAAAATAATGAAAAGGACCTAAATCGAGTTGTCGAGGAAGTTGAAGATTTAGCAAAAATAATATTTGATGCCCCAGCTTTAGGAAAGTGGGTTAATGAAATCGAAGATCGTTATAATCACCTGGTATATGACCACAATCTCCTGATTAACTCNTATGGAAAGGTNGTCATCCCGAGTGAAATTCAAGAAGAAACCAAATCAATAATNAATGAAATGATTCCTAAATTATGGATGCAGGGTAAGAAAGATGAATTAACTCAATCCTTGGCGGAGGTCGGGAATTTTCTTGATACATATGAACCAGAGGTTGAGAGAGAGATTGCCTTTGCGGAAAGACATGCCCTGCAGAAACAAACCCGGACCTCCGATCAGGATCAAGGCCTTACCCATCTTGTAGAATTTACAAGAATATTTATGGCAGCAATGGATATCCGCGATCCGCTCATGAGCACTCACTCCCTGACNGTCACACGTCTTGCAGTTGCGACCGCTAAAATAATGAATTGGGACCAGGAGGAAATCCAATACCTGGAGATCGCGGCTCTTCTTCATGATGTTGGAAAACTCTGGGTGCCAGAGTCAATTCTCACCAAAAAGAATAAATTAACCGAACAGGATATAAAAATGATTCGCTTGCATCCTGTTTACGGGGCACAAATCCTGAAATCTTCCGGCTTGTTNGAGTTGATATCACCNTGGATATACCATCATCAGGAGCTTTGGAATGGAACAGGATACCCGGATGGGCTAAAGGAAGATGCCATCCCAATCCAATCCAGGATCATCTCGATCTGTGAAGCTTTTGCTGCAATGCTGACTGGCAGTCCCTCCCGTACACGACTTTCCATTGAGGATGCGATNGAGCGGATCAAATATGAAGCCGGAACTTTTTTTGATCCTTATATCGTTCCATCCTTCATAACCGCAGCTGAGACTCTGGAAATGGATTATCTGGTTAAATTTGTTGAGAATCAATGATTTCCTTCGGTCTGGTAGAGGAGGAAGCTAAAAATTGGCTAATGCAATCCTTCGGTCAAATGTTGGTCGCAACCAGACCTTTACCCCGGCACCCCGGATTCGACGGTCGAGGGCACTTACCGGAAAGTGACGGGTAATTGGCAGTTCTGTGCCGGCAGGTTATCAGTTGGCGGGGCTCCCAGGTCGATCAGATGGAATGTTCTATACGAGATAAATTTGGACTATCAAAGTCGCCGAAGGCCACATTTGAGGCTTCGATAACCTTGCATGCTCTCTTTCATTCTTTATCCTGTTCATTCTTGGTTGAAAAAACCGAATTTACCCGTTTATTAACGATCATTTGTAAGCTACCGTATAATCATTTATACTGTATAATGAGTAAACCAATCAGGTTCGAAGGAGGATACTTATGAAGCGTGGGCGAATCTTCATCTATTTGGCGCTAATCATCATTATTGCTGTGGCTGCCGGGGCTGCTTATCTTTGGTTGCACCGTCCAGCTACCACCACCCCATCGGCGAATGCAACTCAGGCCAACCTGGTCGCGCCTATTGAAATTATCATGGCCGGCCAGAACATTCCCCCGGGCACTGCCATTACGGAAGCAATGTTGGGTACCATGCAGATCCCGGCGAATATGCTCGTTCAGGGGGAGTTTACCAACAAGGCTGATGTTGTAAACATGTATGCCAAGTACCAGATCTCCCAGGGCGTACCGATAACCGATTCGATGGTCTCGGTGGCACCGGGAAATGTTAATATGGGAGGCTCCCCTTGGGCTCTGACCATCCCCCAAGGCTTCACAGCAGTTTCCATCCCTGTTACACGGCTCTCTTCAGCGGCATTCGGGATACAGGATGGCGACTATGTCGATATCATTGTGACTATGCAAATTGTGGATATCGATCCTACCTTGCAGACCATCCTTCCCGATTATTCTGCAGTGGTATCCTCCCCCTTGACCAGCACGGGAGCTCCAAGTTTGACCGTCAATATCGCAACGACCGGGGACAATTCCAAAGTCG
>Ga0031655_10001124_pt1 | contig 16123 bp, 14 predicted proteins | sample FrelakmetHBP12HB_FD_55187 | JGI IMG/M metagenome (GOLD analysis project Ga0031655, IMG submission 55187) | Freshwater lake sediment microbial communities from the University of Notre Dame, USA, for methane emissions studies -HBP12 HB | ecosystem: Environmental > Aquatic > Freshwater > Lake >... | reverse complement strand
GTTAGGGCGCCAGACTCATAGGGTACAAGCGAAAGGCGCCTTCCTGAGGCATCTGGAAGTCACGGGCTCGAATCCCGTTCCCGGCACCTTATTACTAGTAAGTATTATATACCTTAGGGTCTATTATTCTATTTGGTGTTTCTATTGGTAATGCCAGATAAATCTCGCTATGTTTACCTTTATCTTCCTTCTGCAAAGGACAAATCAAGATGGGAAAAGATGGCCGAGGCGGCAGGTGCTCCCTTATCCAAGTTTATCATCGAGGTTGTCGAAAGTTCGCTAGCTGAAGAGACAGATTTTAAGCCTCGCGGTGAACTCGTCAAAGAGATCGGCAAGTTAAGAAGCGAGAACAAGTTGCTCAGAGACGATCTAAATCAGAAGAAGATAGTGATCGAGAAATACGAGACCGAGCTTAAGCGTTATCGCAGCCAAGCTTTTGTTGAGAACAAGTTCGAAGGAATCAGAAAACACAACCGTGAACTCATCGAAGCTCTGAAGAGAGGTTTGGTCCTAGACAGCTACAAGATCCTGGAAGATTTGGGCATAGATCCGAATGATTCGCAGCTTGTCAAGGCAATATCTAACCAACTGGAGGAGCTGGAGGCGTTTGGCCTTGTCACCTCAACGCAGCGCGGCTGGAGGTGGATCGGATGACAGGGGCTGAGGCTGCGGCCTCTACAGAGTTGTCTATAGACCTTGTTAAAAGCTTCAAGGAGGACTGCGAATTGAGAGGCATGTCGCCAAGAACAGTGGAGCGATATGTCTCTTCTGTAAGATCCCTGAGGCGTTACCTTGACAGAGAAGCTCTAGATAGTTTGAGTACCGAAAATAATGTGCTCATGGGTTATTTAGATCACTTGAGGCGAGAGAGGGGTCTCAAGCAGAGGACTATCGAAAACGATTTCGCGGCCGTATCGAGTTTCTATGAGTTCTTGATCTACAAGGGCTATGTCGATAGAAATCCAGTTGTCTCGATAAGGAAGAGATACCTAAGAAGTTACAAAGACAATGATGAGGGACAAGTGCGCAAGCTAATCTCCGTAGAGGAAATGGCAACCCTGATCAACTCGATCATAGACATCAGAGATAAGGCTGTCACAGTTCTTCTGGCAAAGACAGGGATACGGAGAAACGAGCTAATCACTTTAGATGTAGTTGATGTCGATTTAGTAGAACAAAAGATAGTTCTCAAGCCTACGCCAAAGCGAACGAATCGAATTGTATTCTTTGACGATGAAACCGCTCTAATTCTCCATCGATGGCTAAGAGCGCGCGAGAGTCGAAACAGGAGCGGATCTCCTGCATTGTTCATCAATGCCAAGGGATCTAGGATGATGCGACACGCCGTCCATGATATTGTAGTAAATGCGGCCCAGGGGGTTGGCCTACACAATCCCAATTCAGAGCGTATGGAAGAGCATTTCAGCCCGCACTGTTGCAGGCACTGGTTCACAACGCATTTGAGGCGTGCTGGTATGTCCCGCGAGTTCATTCAGGAGTTGCGTGGGGATGTTCGAAAGGAGGCCATCGACATCTACGACCACATCGACAAGAAAGAGCTGAGAGAGAGCTACCTGGCCCATATACCGCAGTTGGGGATATGAGAGGAAGCCATTTTTATTTTGGATTTCTTTCCATATTTTCTATATCATAGTCCCAACCATAATCCGCAAATTTCGACTTTACATCGGATAATATTTGATTGAAAGAAATCAGGTGATGCTTTAACTCAGATGAGCTTTTGAAACAATTGCAAGGTTTTATATATTCAAAAGTATTCATCATATAACTACCGGAATCATCCCTAGGACGCTCAAAGATCATTGGCAACGCTTCAAAATATAATTCATCTTTTTCAATATCTGGAAGTTGTTTGTCGGTTTCAAGATCTGTTATCCTAAATTCCAATCCCTTACTTTGGACATGGTATTTTCCAGAGCCCTCCTTGTATCCGTATACCGATTCCAAATATAACCTAACGGAATCATAATTCGTGCTGGCAACGTTCCACTGATAAATGAATTGTTTTATCTGATCTTCAAGCAAATTTAGATTTCTGGGATGTTCATTTCTGAAAAACTCGAAAAGAAAATCGGCGAAATAATTATAAATAACATCGACCCTATCGTCCAAATAAGAAAGGTCTTGCTTTTTTAACAGATAAAAATCATCGTATATCCTTTGGAAAGGTCGAGAAAAAAGTAAAAATCTTGGACTATGTATCGGATATGAAGTAAACGGGCTAAGATAATTATCATATTCCATAAATTGACATAATCCAAGTGAAAATAGCGATTTATTGTGGAGTTCTGATAACAATTCTCTCAATTCATCGTGCATAATAATCCTATAAAAGGAAATCGCTCTCTGGGGATCAAAATTGGCTAGCATCTCCATATGCTTGAAGGATATCGGTTTTATCTTTGAGCGCATATCCTCTTGTATTTCACCGCGTAGATCTCCCGTTTCCACCCAAAACGAATAATATGAATCGTCTTTGCCCATCACTGCTCGCCATATAGGGCGCGGAGTGGACACTTTTCGTTTAATCTCATCTTTGATGTCAAATTTACTTAGGTCATTACCAAGTAAATACTCTCGTATATATTTTATAATATATTTATATTCTTCAATGGTGGATATTTGATCCAGCAAAGTTTCAGATACAATTTTACAGAGCGGCCCTTTTAGTAGCGGACCAACAATATCATTAACCGCACCAAAACCTTTTTTGTCGATAATAATATTTGTATATTCAGAAGCTAAAATTCTTTCCGGCAAATTATTATCAAATCTAACGGAATTATTCAATAGGAGTTGGAATTCACTGATATCTCTGGTTAGATAATATGGTATCTCTGGTTGGTTCGGTCGCTTCGAATCATGTTTCGTTGTTTTGCGATATGGGCCGTGGTAAATCGCTTCATCCATTTCGAGCCTCTTAAGAATTGGGTTTACATTGCTGTCCTTCCTCTTCAAATGCTCGGCTATTTCCCAGTTTGCATGTCCTCTATCATCTAGAAGTTCACCGAGAATTTCAAGCTCAAGGTCTGTGTAATCTCTCATTAAGTTTTATTCTAAACAATTGCTTAAAGTAATTTTCGATAATTAGAACTTATTATGGTCCAATATAAAGTTTCATAACTGGTTATTTTAAAAGTATATAGATAATTAGACAAAGCATAAATTATAAGCCAGCTTCTAGTAGATTATGGAGCTAAAGCTAGGATCCAGAAAAATCCAAGTCATTCGCGACACGGCCTTTGTGAGCTTGCCACGAACTTGGATCAAGAGCATCGGGCTTGAAAAAGGCGATAGAGTAAGTATCAGTCTGAGAGACGATGGTGTATTGGAGATATCGAATTCCATCATGCCGAAAGAAGGTGATGGGACTTGATGTATCACTTGGACTCTTGGGAAGAGGTATTAGGAATCTTAAAAGAGCTGAAAGTGAATGATGGCGTCCTTTTCGCCCAAATAGGCAAAGTTTCCTTGATGCTTCCTCTTGAAATGGAAGAGAAAATGCGACCTCATGTTGGAGAACAAGTTCGAGTTCTTCGCACAGATATTCTGGGGAAACAATACCTGTTTCGCGTGATTCCTGATCAAGGTCTAAATGATCGAAGTGGGGATAGGACATGAGCCCAAAACAGATCGAACCTCCGGCTGTTCTTCGTCACCCAGAGTTCCGATTCATCAAACTGGGAAGCAAAGGTGAGTGGCTGAAAATTCCAATCGAACTTGGCTGGAACATTCTCGATTTGGAGGAGTTGAAAGCCTACCTAGGAAAGAAAGCAGCGCAATGGGACGCCGACGAATCAAGCGGTAGGCATACAAAGATGATGAAGAAGGGCAAGTACGTCAAAAAACGTCCAGAGTTTCGTGGCAGGTTGAACAACTATTCCTATGAAGATCCCGAATTTCAAGAATGGCTCAAGAAAGGCAGGAATTACGGGATCACAGCAGCGGGTGGACTTATCAAACTAGAGTCGGATGACGTGGCGAGGTGGAAAGAATTAGATGTGCTGGAATTATTGCCTGAGACTTTCACCGTCCAGAGCAGTTCTCCCAATCGCCGACACTTCTATTTCATAGGTCCCGATGTCGCTGACAGCCAGCTTCTCGATCCGAAGACCTGCAAGGACATAGGCCATATCCGTGGGACCGGAGAATCAGGTGGCAGAGGGGGCATGGTTGTAGGTCCCGGCAGCCTTCATCCCTCTGGGGCGAGGTATGCAGTCGTGAAGGGTACCCCTATCGCCACAATAACTGCAGAAACTTTGGATAAGGTAAAAGCTATCTTGACAAACCCTAGTAATTCAGGTGATGGAGCTGATCGAAAAGGAAAGCAGATTGGAAGACGAAAAAGAGCTCCCAGACAATATAGCGACGTAAGTGGCAAGATCAGAATAAATGACATAACAATGCCTTTGAATCCTGTCAAAAACGATGGGGAGGAAATACAAGGAAGCCATCCCATACACGGTTCTGAAACGGGCAAGAACTTTTCGATTAACCCCGGAAAGAACACCTGGCACTGCTTCAGATGTGACTCGGGTGGTGGCCCGCTGGAATGGATCGCTGTCGAGGCTGGGCTTATCAACTGTGCTGATGCCGGACCTGGTTGTTTGCGAGGGGTGTTCAAGCAGGTGCTGGAAATAGCACGAGACAGAGGGTACGATATACCGAATCTCAGGACTTCTGGCAACCAGGTCAGAATCATTGATCACAGGATCGTACTTAATAAATTGCCAGAAGATCTTCCACTCGATCAAGTAGTGATTGTTAAGGGTCCCCCGAGGATCGGTAAGACCCATTGGAGCGTTAAACAACTCCTCAAAGCAGGTTCGGGCAACTACATCACTCATACTCATTCAATAGCGGTACACGCACTACGTATCTTCGAGAAGGAAGGAGGACAAAGTGCAGTGCATTTAGAAGGCAAGAACCGTCCTGGGATGTGCCGAAGAAATAGACTGGACTGCGCTGAGTGCGAATTGTATCCCAATCAGCACGATGACAACCACATAAGCTACATTGAGTTGGAACGGAGAGCCGAAGAGCTGCTGAGAACGGAAAAAATATTAACCAAGGACAAAGTTCCTTACGACCTCTGTCCATATTACACCTTGAAGCTAGCAGAAAAATTTGCACAATACTGTTTTACCGTACCTCATTTCCTTGAGGACTTAAAGCCAAGGCATCTGTTAGTCCTGGATGAAGATCCGACGTTGTCCCATTTCTATCCACCATCTCCTATGATATTTCGATATAAAAAGGAGAAGAATCAAATTAAATTCGATAATGATTTAGGGAAGGCTTTAGAACAGGCTCCAGAGATAAAAGAGCGCATTGAGAGCAAAGAGAATCGGAGTGAAGAAGATAAGGCATTGGGATGGGCTATCGACACAATCGGGGGCATAAACGAGATCATTAAGACCAGCATGAGTGGGGATTGCACCACCGAAAAATGTTACGAAAAAATTGAGGAACAACTTACACAGGAACCAAAGGTTACCTACGATGCCAAAACGATAGAAAAGGCTCTCAAGAATCTTGACGAATATCAGATAGACTGTACGTCAGATGTTGATCTACGCGACTACATTTGCTCTTTATTTCACATATTTAAGAATAAACCACTGTCCATGCTATCAGCCGGGCGAAGCGGTTACAAATCGATGCACATGATAGGAGACGCCAGCAGTCCGGTGATCAACATGAGATGGTCATCGACTACCATTAAACCCGGCTGTAAAATATTAATCATTGGGAATACATTAGCGGAGTTATTTGGCAAAGCACTTGGAAATGCGGTCATAATCGAGATTCATAAGTTCAAGTATGCCAGGAACTATGTTGTAATACCAGTGGATAGCGACGGGGAAAACACATATGATGGGAAAGTCAAAAACCAGAGGCTTAAAGTAACAAAGCTCATTAAAGCGGTGGCAAATGATCCCGATAGCAAAGATAGACATCCGGTCATGGCACTTACGGGATCAAAAAGGAATCAGAGTGCTTTGATTAGGTCACTCGGGGGCATATGCCATGCCTCTCAAGAGGAAGGGGAAATTGGACAGAAATGGAATCATAAATCGGGCATGGTGAATGTGTTCTACCAGAATTCAACTATATCAAGAGGATTAGATGTAGATCAATACAATGTGTTGTTCGTGCACGATGTCGACTTTGCACAACCATTCTGGTCAGCTGCCGTAGAAGCGGAGGAAGACAATGCCGAGGACATTCTTAACTCGATTATCATGGATGAGACTACCAATTCAGTTCTGCGCATCTCCCCCGTGGTGGAAGGTAACGAGCTTCGCCCAAAGATCGTGATAGTGCCCAGAATTGACCTGAGGAAGATTAGGTACCTAGATGATCAAATTTTAGAGGGCAACATACCTGGACGAACCCCGGATATCAAGGACATAGCCGCTGTAATCCGTGAATCCAACCTAGCAGGCACAGTCGACCTAAACGATGATGGTATTTCCATCAATGACAAGCTAAGGGGACCAGATTGGGAGAATGCGGTGCCGGAAGGCAAGCTACTCGACACATTTAGATCGGAGCTGGATCGGGTAAGAAGCAGGGACAAATTTACTGAGGAAGAACTAGAGGATGCCACAAAGGATATCCTCAATATTCTAAAGAAAGCGGGAAGTAGCGCTCGGGTTTCAATTGATGAGATGAGAGAACTGGGCCTTAAGTGCAAGGATTCTCTTATAAGACCCGCATTGAGAAAATTATACAATCAAGGTATGGTTAAATGGATAGAGAGAGATAGACAAGTTTTCTGGCGTTGGCATCCAATCTCGTGATGTTTTGCTGCATACCGATTTTGGGATTTTCAGCGGCGCTGCATAACGGCCAAATTTCAAGTTAAGCTATATACCTTAAACACTAAAATGTACCGATGACGGGCGACCCTGCTAAAGGGCAAAATCGCTAACCAGCAAAACATCTCGACAATGTTGTTGAGGGTACCACCCCACGGTCGGAATTGTAAATATTGAGGATAAGGCTACTGCTTTTAATTATTTTCTATAGATCCAGCGACGAGGCCTGATAGCAGCGGACTCGGCAAGATACAAATTGTGTATACGCCGGGGTATGACATCAAAGGCCAAGTTGGTCCTAGGAACCAGTTCAGCCTATAGTGCGTTTTTGCCTTGTAAGTCCGTATACCCCTGCAAGTCGAATACAATTCGTTTCCATGTCAATATCTCTTCGTTTATCTATTGTTACATCATCCCATGGTTGTTCATTTATTACTGCCATATTGCATCAGTAATACTTCCAATTTATCATTATCTATGATCTTTTTCCCACTAATTATGTTTGAAGAACCATATATATATCACAAGAACCTTGATTGAGGGCAATATTTCAAAAGAGACCTTGCGGCTTGGCGTGTTAATTATGAGAAATCTCTAGAAAGATAATATCCACAACGTGCAATAGTCGTTCTATAATCAAAACGGCAAAGTGCGCATAGGTGTACAAGCAGATAAGGAAATATCTGACGAGAGGAAAAGCATTTTTTGGTTATCAACGAACCGAGCTAGTAGCCTTGGCTTTGAAATTCCAATTAATGAGGCCAAAGAGCCGTAGATTGCGAGACTTGATGGATCCATATTTTTTGATCCACCAGTCACTTGTTAGGTCGCATGACAACGATCAGCTTTACTCAAATATTTGGTTGTTTACAATATCCATGAAGATATTCTATATATATATGGTAAACATGCCGATATATATATATATATATATCAAGTCCATCTAGCCCTCAGTTAGCGGAGATTAGAACGCTAGCTTGCGATTTATTCTTGCGTCCAGTTTACCTCTTCGTCTTTGTGCATATCCCTTGTCGTCAATTTCTTGTTACTCATTCAAGCTTCAAACATTGAAGTAGGTATTGGGCAGTACTTAGTTATATATTTCATACATTATTTAATTTATAATTGTCTCAGAAAGCAATAGAATGCCCTTTCCTATAATAAGGAGGGTGCAATATATATATCAATTTTAAAGGGTAAAGAAGATTAAGAAAGATAAAAACGAGAATAAAGAAGAGAAGATGTGGATAAGAAAGGATAGAAGCAGGAAGAAAAGAAAGATAGGAGTAGAAAAGATGATTTTGTAGATAAGCATCAATTAAAAGGATTAACATAGGTAAAACAATATTTTATGACGGCGCGGATGGAGCGGACCGCCCAGGAAATGATGATCTGGATTAAACAGATTAGACAACGTTACCAAGGCCGACGATACAAGATGGTCGCAAACGATGTGTATAAGGCTTATAGTTAAGTCGGTCCTGCTCTCGCTTGTCCGAATCCCATACAGCCCACTACTTTCCTCTCCGATGAAGTATTTTTAACTTCAAATATGGAGAGTGATAGAAAAATGCAATTTGAGATGAAACAAAACACTCAGAGTGTTTTTGCCGTTGTTGAACTCTTGAAATTCCTAGAAAGGTCCGCCGATCCTCTCCCTGAGGTCGTGGCTCTGTCTGATAGCGGGCAGCTAACCAAGAGCAGTAAAGGTGATTGTTACTATTTCACCTCACCAAACGGCTGCTCATGTCCAGGCTTCTTTTATCGCCATAACTGCAAGCACATGAATACGCTGACTGGTTCACCTTCAGTGCATCGAGGGCAGACCATCGGTGAGGTTCTGGAAGAGCACGATAGGAACCTTCACAAGATGCCCAAGAGCTACCAGCGAATGGTCAGGATGGCCAGAGAGGAGGCTGAGGCGGATAGCGATCCTGATAGCCTGATTAAGCACGGAGGATTCAAGCCAGTTTACCCTGACGATGAGCCATCCGAAGCAGACCTGAAAACAAAACAGGACCAGGAGGCTTGAACCGTGGTCCTCATTGATTTTAAGAAAGCCATCTCGGAGGATATTGCAGAGATTGATCTGGTTTTGAGCGTTCTGAATAGCTTGAGGTACACCAACCTAGCCAGGCTCGCGTTGCTCCGTGAAGCTGAAAAGAGGAGTGCAGGAGATTTGGGAACCCAGATCAAGGAGGCCTGAGAGCCATGTCCACCGATATCTATTCTCAAGTTAACGACCGTATCCTGGCGGCTTTGGAGCAAGGAATCATCCCCTGGAAACGACCTTGGACCGGCCGACTTCCGACAAACTACGATTCAGGCAGAGAATACAGGGGCGTCAACATACTTACCCTGGGGATTGCTGAAATGGTGCGGGGCTACTCAAGTCCCTACTGGATGACGTTCCGCCAGGCCCAGAAACATAGAGGGCACATCAGGAAGGGCGAAAAAGCTACTTATATCGTTTTCAGCGAAAAGAAGATTCGGGAGATCGAGAAAGAGGACGGGACAAAAGAGGAGCGGGTATTCCATTTTGTTAGGTCCTTCCCGGTATTCAATTGGGAGCAGACTGATGGTGTTCCAAAGAAAGAGGCGTGTGTGGCCTTGAACCCTGACCGTGACTTGATCGAAGTTAGCAATTCCCTCCTCACCGGAATGCCGAATCCTCCGACCTACAGGGAGAGCGGCAGCTCGGCCTATTATGTACCGAAGGATGATCTAGTGAACCTACCGCCCATTGAGGCATTCCGGACGAGCGAGGGCTATGTTGCAACGAAGTTCCACGAATACGCCCATAGCACAGGTCACGAGTCGAGGCTGAACCGGCCGGGAATCATGGCAGTCGCAGCTTTTGGTGGCGGGGACTATAGTTTCGAAGAGCTGATTGCAGAACTTACTTCGGCCTATCTTTGTGCAAGAATCGGTATCGACAACACGCTTGGGAACTCCTCGGCCTACATCCAGAACTGGCTCAAGGCTCTAAAGGACGACAAAACCATGCTAATGAAGGCCAGCGGAAAGGCTATGGCAGCGGTTGAATATATCCTTGCCAACAAGGCTTGAGATGGTTGAGCTGAAGTAGATCGAGACGAAGGATGAAGGTGTGCTGTCATTCGTGAAGCTTTGCCTAGAGCCCATCTGCCTCCCGAACGAACCATGTCTCCAGGATACCCATCTTTGCCTCCACAGGGCTTCTACAGGCCCTAGGAGGATGGATCTCAACTGGAGTGGTATTCTAGCCTAAATGGGACCTAGATTTTCTTTGTAGGACCTTATATTGCCTGATTGGCCATGAACGAATATCCAATCACCCAACTATATCTTGGACTGATTTGTAATGCAGCAAAGGAAGTCGGTCCTGGCTGGGGGGGCTTCAGGATCTACTTCCGCATAATGCTTCGCATTAAGGCGCCCGCGATGGGAGGATGCAAGGAAGAAACTACTTTATCATTGTCATTGCCGCCTGAAGACCGGCATAATGGGGCGAAGGACTCACTAAACGCATGCGCATGTTCATTGAGACGCATCTTGTGTAAGACACCTCGTATAGTTATAGAAAGAATGCGATGACGAACTACAAAATAGGACATCGATAAACGAAGGCCATAGTTTGGTTAATGCTATTGTGGGAGAAGGTAAAGGTGGTGTGCTCTATGTGAAAAGCATTGAGAAAAATAAGGAGCGTTCAATGGGTATTAAGACAAACTGGCGAAGTTTATTTAGCATTTCTCAGAGAGATCCATATAGCTATCATGAAGCTCTCGAAAATATCGATAAGGCCATTGAATTGAGACCTGCCATCTCAGGTGCTTGGTATATAAAATACAGATTGCTTGAAGCTCTCAAACGGGATGAAGAAGCCAAGGCAGCCCTTGACAAATGGGGGAGTCTGGAACATGAGTTAGGGTTAAGCGCCTCTTCGAAGAATTGGTCGTGTAGGCGAGTTACTGAAAAGCGCCTACAAGAGGCTTTTCCGACAACAGCCGAGATTTTATATCTCCTGCTTCTGAATTCAGAGACATTTTTCAGTGACCCACACACACGACCTATAAAACTTCATGCCTTTTATGGAGATTGGCCAGTTCTGGCAGACAGGCCCTGGCGGGCTATGAAAGGCGAAATCTCTCAGGCCAGTCTCTCTGCTTGAGCGAGAGCTTACCATCCACCCCATCCAGGGTTCTGGATACCCTACCTTACTCTATCTTTATTCTCCACTCCTCACTCCCTATTTTCTCTCTTTTTTGTATGCTAGGGGTAGTCAAAACCCTGGATGGGGTGGATGTGAATGACCCAATTGGCATGGCTAGCGCAAGGAGGATGGGGGCAAAGTCGCCCCGAGGCCGGGATCGAGGCCTACTAACATTTGTTTAATATTGGATGTGCACGAAGCTTATTGCACTACATACTCGAAAAACCTTACATACGACGGTAGCAACATGCCTTATCCTCTGAAGTGATCAGCGGCGACGATCTCAGCAGATCACTGGCTAACAGGGCATATCCCAAAGGGGACTTTGGGGTGAATGAACAAGGAAACAAAAAAATAAAAAAGAACGTGGAATCCATATATTGGGTTCGGCCTATAATAGGAAACCGTTTTCGAGCAATATTTGGGACCAATATAATGATAATATGATAAATATAATATTATATGTATAAGAATAGGATTATCTTAGATAGATGTGAGGATAACCGACCAATGAATTACTGGCTCAATCAAGCAAACGTGCCCCTACCAGCAAGATTCCTATGAACAAGCAGCAGAATCATCTGGGCAACTCCCTGCAATACTGGGCAAAGGCAAATATTAGGCTTTCACTGAATGCCTACAATGCATTACTGAAGCTTGAACCCCAGAATGAAAATGCTTTTGGCTGGTGCATATAACTGCACATCCCTTTCCGATTCCTGCTTCGTTATATATTGGGGCTCTAATAACTTCTGGCAAACTGGCCATTCCATGCCTTGTGGAATGATTTATCGACAATTGCCAGCTATCGATTAATCAGCTTCATCTAAATCAAATATGCGCTATATAACCTGGAGCGCAAAGGTAGGCTTTACCATACCAGAATGTATTTTATAAAAATATCCTAGCCCTATATAGCTATGGGATTTTTGTATAATTAAGTACGTGCAATTGTGGGTATAATGCGTTCAAACGACTTTCGTGCAATTGAGACTATTCGGACTTATTTGAAGGAAGATAGATAGGCTTAAATGATTTGTACCTATCGAGCAGGTCATGACTGGGCAATCACACAATACAAAAAAACAATCGACATACGATGAGCTACATGATCAATATCAACCTTTGTTAGGTACGCACCGGCCCGGAATTAAATATGAGAGATTAGCGGCCCTTGTTTTCAAGTCTTTAGAAAATAGTGGAGCAGTGATACATGATCGAAAACTTACAGGTGATTCCGAAGTTAAATCTCAAATTGATGTAATTATTGAGGATCCAACTGGCTCCCAAAGAAGGATCTTAATCGAATGCAAGGACTTCGATATTTCTGGGGATGATGTCGACATTAGCATTGTTCGTTGTTTTTGGGCAGTAGTCGATGATTTAAAACCCACTGATGCCATGATCGTTACATGCAACGGGTTTACTGCGCCAGCCATGCAATATGCAGCTCATAAAAAGATCAAATTGGCTATTCTTCGGAAGGTTACACCTGCAGACAATCTTATTACAAACATTGGTCTTGATCTCAAATGTATATTATCCACAGACATTCATACTAATTGGCTATTTCCCGATGAATCAACAATTAATGAGCTTAAACAGCGTTTACTAGAAAACGGATTGAATCTTTGCTCTTCAGAAGTTTATCTAGATGGCCCAATTGGTCGCGTCAAGGTCATCGATTTCTTACACACGAAGATAAAGGAATACAGACATCAAAATCCTAAACAGGACTCTGGGATAATTCCAATCAACTTGGAGGGTTGCCACGTAATAGTTAAGGAAAACTACCAATTTCCGATTAATGCGGTTCAGATAACATTCGATGACGAAGTATTCGAACAGCAACTGGAATTTTATTCTAAACGAATAGCAGAATTGATACTTAATATTTTGGAAGATGGACGCGAAGACCTTATTATTTTCGGGGACGATTTAGAACGGTTCCAAATAGATCCGGAAACACACGAAGTAAAACCCGTGAAATCGGAATAATGCGATACCGTCCAAGAACATGATGAAAAGGAGGGAGGAGAAAGCCGATTGGTAGAAGGACGTATTTCAAAACTTATATCGACTTTCGCCCGATCCCATATAGGAGGCCGGATCTCCAAGTGTTTGATGCTTACGCTTCAACTGAATTACGACTGATTGTGCTGATTAGCCTCTCTACCAGTAAAAACTAAAAACAAAAATTTACCGCTCCCGATATTTACGTGCGGGGGATGAGACCCCCGCTCACAATGCATCCTCATCTCCTCCGGCACAGCTTTGCAGTTTGGAGGAGGCTTATATGCCTCAAGTCCATAAAAAAAGAATAACCGCCTATGAAGTAGTTCAAAGGCTTTCGTGCGGTTCAACCATATTTCAATCATTCACTGGGGCGTAGACCCCTGCAGCCAGCCACCAGTTATTATCCACCTTCGCAACATAGCTAAGCTTGAATCCAGGTGTCATATTTCTTTCTGGATCTGGATAGATATAATATGTGAAGCCTCCTCCGTTCTTGGCCACATCGATCATGTCCCGGACAAGTTTAACACCATTAGGATCCTCGACATCGATCCTGTTCTTGCCTATCAGTTCTGGCTGAGTAGGAAGTGCCAAGGTGTTACCAGCATAATCGTCGGCAAACACATATAGGCCTTTCTTGAAGAACGTGCCATTCTTATCATTGAATACCTTCAAGGCCCTGTCTTTCCCGTTATCTTTGGCATACTTAACAGCAGACTCAACGAAATCGATCAGATTATTCCTAGATTCCTGGCTGAAGTTCGCTGACATGTTGGATAGATAGATTCCGGATCCCAGCCACCAGTTATCATCCACCTTCTTGACATAGGTCAGCTTTAACTCTTGTTTATTATCATGGGCGGGATTGGCAAAGACATAATAGACGAACCCATCGCCTCTCTTTGCTACAGAAACCATGTTCTTTTTATAGGCAACTCCATTGACATCTTTCATATCCAACAGGCTCTTGCCCACGAAATCCGGTCGGTAAGGGTGAGCAAGGCCTATGGCATTGAAGTCCTCGGAAAAGATATATCGATCACCATTTATAAACTCNGCAGACTTGTTATTATTGAACTCTTCAATAGCTTTTTCTTTTCCNTTAGNTTTGGCATAGGCTACTGCATCATCTACGAATGTAACAAGGTCAGCATGTGGCATGCCTGTAGATGCTGTCGATACACTCTCAATTGAGCTGTTATTCTCTGAAGCGGCCTCGGCACAGATGCCAGGAGAAATAACCGCTCCCAAGAAAAATACAATTGCGCAAATTTCAAACAATTTCATAAGAGTAATGCTTTTTGCTGACATATAACTTTTGGGAAACTTATCGATGATCTGGCCCTTGTAAAACTCAGTAATGAAGAGCCTTTTATTATCAGAACCAATGGCTCCGGCAAAACCTACTCTATAATATATTATCCGAAGGACGCATGCATGAGCAAAATGTATTTCATAAAGTATATCATCGTTCTAAAGCGATAGATATGAAAAACTGGAACATGCTAATGGCAGCAATCTTGCTACTAACGGCGGCGGTTTTCGTCACGCATTCGGCTTTGGCGAAAGAAGAATCCATGGGCATGACAAATGCGTCACTAATTGCCTCATCCAACAATACAGAACTCGTCTCATTTGTTGAGTCTGCTGTGGCCTATGTCCAAAAGAACGGCAAAGATAAAGCCCTCAAGGAGTTCAGCAATAAGACCGGCTCATTCGTCCGCGGAGATCTCTACATCTATGCCTACGACTTCAATGGAACTAACGTTGCACATCCGTTCAAACCAGATTGGATAGGCAAGAACAAGCTGAGCGAGATTGATTCTAATGGCGTCCAATACATAAGGAACTTGATCAATGTCGCCAAGAGAGGTGAAGGATTTAACTACATCATCTTCCCAAATCCAGCACATGGTAACAGAGATGAGTTCAAGCTCTGCTATCTCATGAAAGTGGATGACAATTGGTGGCTAGGCTCTGGAACCTATCTGTCCAACATGTCAGCGAACTTCAGCCAGGAATCCAGGTATAATCTCCCTAATTTCGTCGAGACCGCTGTCAAATACGCCAAAGATAACGGGAAAAATAAAGCCTTGAAGACATTCGACGACAAGAATGGCACGTTCTTCAAGAAAGGCTTTTATGTGTTTGCTCTTGACTTCGCTGGTAACTACCTTGCGCATCCCACGCGCCCAGAACTTATAGGCAAGAACGGGATCGATGTTGAGGATTCTAATGGCGTTAAATTCAACCAAAACATGATAGATTTAGCCAAGAACGAAGGCGGATTTACATACTACATCTATCCAGATCCAGCACGAAACATGACGCCGAGACTTAAGCTTAGCTACGTCTCTAAGGTAGAGGATACCTGGTGGTTAGGCGCAGGAATCTACTCCAGTTAAGATTGAAATATGGTTGAACAGCCTCTAAAGCATTTGAAGACTTTATAGGCGGCAATTCTTTTTTTAATGGAGATCTTATAGTAATAGGGCCTAAAAAAAGGTGCGGCCATAAATCCATCAGGAGATTTATCATGATGACCTGCTCGGGAAACCAAGAAATATCAGGCATCCCAGTGCATATTCACAACATCGATGAGCCTCGAAGAAATGATCAAAACCATCATCAAAACAGGATATGAGGTAAGAGAAATGAATACCTGGAAAGCGGTTAAGGCCGCTGACCTTTTTATTTAGGGCGTTTTCATGGCACACCGCCATGAAGCGATGCCTCATACATGGAGAGATAAAAATCGATATCTATAGCACGATTTTCATGCGAACTATTTCATGTTGGTCCCCGCCCACTCATGCAGGGTACATAATACTGGTAACGAAGCCGGATCTCAGAAACCACTTGAATGATAAATCTATATAAGATGTGGGCATAAATCAAATGATACATATCACCTAAGTGGTGGTGCAGTATGAGCGAAGTAAAGCCTGAGATTTTAAAAGTTAAAACCCCTCCTGATTATCCTCTAGAAGAAGGAAGATATCTCCGAGGAAACGACTATTCTCCAGTAGCTGTCATAGCTATTCTCGCTTACTTCGACTTTGAAATT
>Ga0031655_10001117_pt1 | contig 16158 bp, 15 predicted proteins | sample FrelakmetHBP12HB_FD_55187 | JGI IMG/M metagenome (GOLD analysis project Ga0031655, IMG submission 55187) | Freshwater lake sediment microbial communities from the University of Notre Dame, USA, for methane emissions studies -HBP12 HB | ecosystem: Environmental > Aquatic > Freshwater > Lake >... | reverse complement strand
CACCATACCAAGAATAGCCAGCGAAATCTGTATACGGAAAGTAGCGGTCAAAATACGTTGTGTTGCCTGCGCCGAAATCCAAGTCGTGATTGCCAGGAACCACCGAGTAAGGGATACCTGCATTTCGAATGATATCCATAGAGTGCTTGGCTCTCTGCCACTGGTTAGTAATACCCCAGTTATTGGTGAGGTCTCCCAATTGGGCCACGAAGACAATGTTTTGAGCCACAGCGTTATTAGCTATCCACTGAGTCTGGTTATCGAATATCTCTGGATGAGAAGCACTATAGTATTGCGTATCTGGTAATACGGCGATAGTAAAATAGGTTGGTGGCGTGAGTGTCGGCGTGGGCGTAGGTGTTGGCGTAAGAGCAGGTGTAGAACTGGGTGTAGGAGATGGACTTGGTGTAGGGGTGATTCCTGGCGACATCGTCACAGTAGCAGTGGGTGAACTTGTCGGAGTCGGCGTAGCTGTAGGTGCTGGGGCTTTGATGTACGACATTATGAGGCTGACAACAAGCGCAATCAAGACAAACAGAGTTATTATCAGAATTGATAGATTTCGCATTGGGATTTCTCTATTAGAGAGCCCTCCAAACTAGCATAGCTGAACTAGATTCCTGCATATCCTATCACAACATGGGAAGCGTGACTACTACACAGGTTCGCAGCATACTACAGAGTTTACCGGTCAGTTTGTTGGATATTGAGCTGAGGACAGCGTGAAGCACTGCAGGGCGGTGGTAGGTATGCTTTGGGGAGTTACCACGGAGGCAAGACGTGATATGATTAAGAAGAATAGATATATTTAGTAGAGGTGTGAACAATGAGAACTAACGGCAATGCAGTCTTAATTACCGGAGGAGCGACGGGAATCGGTTTTGCCCTAGCCGAGGCCTTCATTAGAGCTGGTAATGACGTGCTTATTTGCGGCAGGCGGATAGCTAAACTTGGACAGGCAGAGAGGAAATTATCTCAGATACAGGTGCGACAATGCGACCTCTCAACAAAAGAAGGCCGTGAATCCTTTTGCGACTGGGTTAAACAAAATTACCAGGATTTGAACATACTCGTGAACAATGCTGGCATTCAAAGGGCTATAGACATCAAGGAAGGGACAGCAGAGCTGTTCAGCGGCGAAGACGAGGTTCAGGTTAACTTTGCCGCTCCAATACACTTATCGGCTTACTTCGCTCCGATATTGATGAAGAAGAAAGAAGCCGCCATAATCAACGTGTCCTCGGGACTGGGTTTCGTCCCGATGGCCGTCATGCCGGTCTACTGTGCTACTAAAGCGGGTATCCATATGTTCACTGTCTCCCTGAGATATCAGTTGAAGGACACTTCAGTAAAAGTCTTTGAAGTAGTACCGCCCGCTGTTGATACGGAGTTGGGTAAAAGTACTACAGGCGAATCGGAACAGGAATATAAGGGCATCCCCGCAAATGAAGTCGCTAAGGCGGTCCTGGAAGGCCTTAAGAAGAATGAATACGAAATAGTTATAGGCGAAGCTAAGGGGCTGGTGCAGGGGGCAAGAACTGATTTCGAAAAAACCTTTCAGAGACTCAACAGCTGGTGACAGTGAGGCGACTGATTGAAAAAGGAAACCATGAAGGTTGCGGGTGAATAGTATGAAGAACAGCACGATCGGAGATCTGCAGCCCATCCAACTTCCTGCACCCGTTTTTGACCGGCGCGGGACACTCTTCGAAGCTCTGAAAATGAGAAGAACTACCCGAGACATCAGTGATAGAAAGATCTCACTGCAGATTCTCTCGGATATCCTATGGGCTGCACAGGGAGTCAACCGCGTCCGAGGACCGTTTGGAGGCCCGGGCCGTACTGCGGGATCGGCTAGTAATTCACAGGAGATTTGTATCTATGTTGCCAAGGAAGAAGGTACATATCTGTATGAGCCTAATTCTCACATGCTGACTCCGGTTGCATCCGGTGACAGCCGCGCTCTGGCAATCGGCAGGGGACAGGGAAAGGTTGGTGCAAACGCTCCTATCCGCTTCATCTACGTCGTCGATATTGACAGGTTTAAGGATGCAGGATATCAGGAACCGGGACTCTATAATTCGGAGATTCAGAAATCGTATTACTTTCTCGACACCGGCCTTATCGCACAGAATGTCTATCTGGCGTCATCTTCGTTGGGACTAGCTTCTTGGTTTCACAACTGCAACAAGGCTGCACTCGCTAAGAAGCTCAGGTTGAAGCCAGTTCAGCGGGCGCTTTTCGGACATACAATCGGATATGCTAACGATTGAATAGGCTTATTTTCCTGTCGTCGATAGCATCCCCCAGTTCGAGGCGTCACTACAAGCTATTGGAGTTGATGCAATAAACCACTGCATTTCCCGTTCAGGTTGGCCGACATCGAGCTTAGGACATCATGAAGCACTACAAGGCGCTGTTATAGTGGGCTTGGTGACATCTTAAGATTACTTCCTTCCGTAACGCACCTTTCTTTATAGGGAGCCGTCGAGTTCATCCGCCACGGGTTTTTTGCAGGCTCTGCACCGTTGTGCACCCCTGAAAAGCGGTTCGGCGCACGCTGAGCAATGATAGCGTTCGCATTCAGCCCGTGCCCACGTCACATTACCCTTATCGTCACCGTACTAAGCGACTTTTGCCCGCCAAATGGGAATCGTCCGTTTCATTACTCGCACCCCGGTGGCAAAGCCGAAATTATTTATCATGCTGCAGGGCCATGGGTCGCATTGATGGCAGGAGTAGTAACCCTTCGACTTAACGCAGTTCCTTATGGTGCATATCTTGCACCAGTTGTAAATCTTTGCTGATGTGTCTGGTTGCATGCAGCCCAGGCACTCAGTTTCTTCGGCTTTTGTTCCATAGAGGTTCGCCATAATCGCCCTGAATTTTCCATTCTTATCTCTGGTAGCGATGTAGATGCCGCAGGTACCGCAATACAAGCCACATGGTGCCATTAGATTCCTATTCTTGAATTCTTCTTCGGACCATCCTTCCATTTCCGCCTCCTAAGCCTTGCCCAATGGCTTTATTAAGTTTGAGATTTGAGGAAGGCCCTTGAACGAGATATATTCGGATACATGAACGACCTTCATATTCTTCACATGTAAAACACTAGCGCCATCATACTGAAATTCTTTGCCTTGTTTGTCCTTCTCCCAACAAGTCCATTCAACCATACAGATGTTTGTTGGACTGGGTAAGCACGTACCCCTCATGCATACATTCTTTACAACGAATTTCCTCTTAGGGAACTCCTTCTTCCACCTCTCAAACCATTCTGCTATGGCTTTCTTGCCTTTAACAGTATCTCCGACACCGAGTTCTGAAGTACCGTCCCATACAGCATCTTCGACCCAGCCACCCAGCAAAGCATCAACGTCATAGTCATCCTGGGCCATCAAGCTAAAAGCAAAGCGCACTGTCCTCTTGGCAAGCATTGACGCAATCATTCTCTTCCCTCCCTTCGTTTGTTCTTGCGAGATTCTACAGCGATTTGTATAATGGCGCAAGCACTCCATAGGGCACTGTTGGTAAGACAGAAGTGAAGCCAATGTCCTGAGCGTGGTTGCATGGTGGAACCTGGGGGTAAATGAAGGTGAACAGAACGATGAATTGTGACCTGGAGGTAACAAAACAAGCTTCTGTTACTGGGCGCCATCAAGTCCTTTCATCCCACAGCGTATCTCTTTACAGCATAGTTCCATTCTTTGGATTCAAATAGTTCTCTAATTTCAGGCTGATCCACCGCAAAGCAGCAGGCCCAGTATACAAGTGGAATCAGAATCTGCCTTGCACGTTTGAATCCCATCTGGTCAAATGCCTTCAGGCTCCTAAGGTTGCCTGCCAGCCTGCTTATATCTATATCCTCGCCACACCCGTTCTTTATGCACTGCAGCCTGTAGGCCCCAACTTCTTCATAGGCCCCTGTAAACCCTATAATGTTCAAAATGTCAGACTTCTCCTCTGAACCCAAGCCCCCACAATGGTAATGAAGGTATGTCAGTGCCCTTAACAGGAGCAACCATCTCACCTCTTTAAATACGAGCGGCTTGTGCCTTGCACAGTTAACACCCAATCGAGAGTCTTTGCGCGCTTCACGCTCTAACCTATCAAGAAGTGCGACAAGCTTTGAAATCTGTATCGCACTGTCGACGTTATGGATCTTAAATCCTATAGCCATTTGCATCAGTTTTTCTTTCTCTCTGGCAAACTTACCATAGGTCCTTTGCTCAATCATTGATAGTAGCTTGCAAAAATACCTCGCTCTTAGGCTGACTGGAGGGATCTCTACGGAATTTGTGTAGAATTCACCAACAGTACCTCCAAAATTGATGTCCGATATCTTTATCTTTCCAGTCTCGATAGCCATCATATTGTTGCCTTCCGTGAATAGTTCTTCAATGCGATTTTCAGGCTGTAGAATCTGAATACGTTCGAGATTTTTGCCTTCGAATACTTCTTCTTTGAACGTATCGTAGAGGGACTCTATATTGTCCGCAATTTCGAAGATATTTCCTCGTTTCTTATTGGATTCTTTAGGCAATCTTGTTACTCTTCCTACCTGCTGTTCGAATAGGCGCATACTCAGTGTTGGTCTTAGCAATATTAAGTTTTCCAGATCTGGGAAATCAAATCCTTCGATGAGCATTCCTACTGTACAAAGGACAAAGGGAGGACTACCTATAGTCCTGAATGCCTTTAGAATCGCACCTCGTTCTGCTGGTGGCAACTCCGACGAAAGGTATACCGCATTCTTGAATTGACCGGTATTTGTGTAGTTATTAATAAGAAAAGACTCACTAATAGTGTCCTTCAGTTCGCCATTGAATATGGCAGAACACATTTTGGCATGAAAAGCGTTGATCTTTCCCTCCTCGTTTGCCAATCCTTGAACGATATTCCTCACCGGAGCGCAGAATACCAAGGTTTTTGAGTTCTTATTCGGGGTCTCTTCATCATATATCTTCTTGGCCAACTTTGTTCTTTGAATGGTTAAGTTGATTCTATTCCAAGAGCTGCAATCCAAATATAATTCATCTTTATGCAATTCAGAAAGTCCTCTCTGAAAGTCGAACACATCCGATATGATTTGGTTACTACGAATAATCACATAGTTCAATTCAGAAAGCTGTCTATCAATGATACACTGCGGCAAATTCTTACTAAATATTTCTCGTATGTCGATTGCGATATCATCAACAAACTTCACATGTCCCACTATCCCTTGGAAAGGAGTTGCTGTCATACCTAGAATCCGGGATTTTTCATCAATCCTATTTATGAAATCATTGCCCCTATTGTCTATGAAATTGTGAACTTCATCGATAATCACTAGATCGGCACTCTTGGCAAGAAGAGCCCCGATTTTCTCATTCCTCTTACTGAGCACTGTTTGAAGGGAGGCAAAGATGACAAGCCCGCCATTTCTCGTCTCCAAACTTTTCTGCAATTCTAATGCATTTACCTTGGTGTATTCTGAGGACAACACTAAGCTATTGGAGAAAAGGGGTATCTTTCTTCTTTCGTCAACAAAGAACGTTTGGTTTAGCAATTGGTTATTACGCGAGACCAAGAACAATACGACTTTCCCCTGCTGGAAGTATTGCTTCATGAGGTACTTAGCTAGGAAAGTCTTGCCCCAACCGGTTGGTACTTTAATGTACCCCAATCTGTTATGGGCGAGGTATCTATTGATCTCCTCAAGGTAGTTCCGCTTTTCTTCACTTAGGGCCTCTAGTTCAATTGTCCCCATAGCTACTCGCTTCCTAAGCAGCCCTTGATACCTTGTCATGACTCGTTCAAAGAGATACTAGGGCACCGCGATTTACCTGTCAACAACTGAGAATTCGCCCAAACAATTCAATGGAATGTCAGGCTCAAGAAAGAACTAGAAGCGCCTGCGGTCAGTCGAAGATCATGGCTTGGGCAAGAAAGGTGTAACAAGATAGGAGTCAATTTCAGCTTCATTTGTAGCAGGGCCAAATAGCTTCCTAAATTCAGCTACCAATTTTTGGGACGGATCGGAAAGGCCTTTCTTGAGCGACCTAAGCTCATCAAGCGAGATATCAAAGACATCGGCCAGTCTTTCGTCTGAATTGATGGGAGGGTCCCAATTTACCTTCTTGGCTTGGTCTACAACGTAGTGATAGGCTCTCTTTCGACTTTCATGCCGGTTTGTCATTGAACTCCTCTACGACCTCCGCCAATCCACGTAGACCTTAGCACAGCCTGTTTGCTTCGTCAAGTGCGCATACGTTCTGCACAGTTGTTGCTCCGATTGCACATAATGGACTATTGTTAACTTGGACTCTCGTCTGACCGCGCAGTGGATAAGGACAATCTTTCCCAGAGATTGCCAACTGGCACATGATCGCCACCCTTTCATGCTGCCAGATGAGGGTGGAACTTGCTACTCGTGAAAAGTTTCAGTCCCATGCTCAGACTTTGACACGAGTTCTATCAAGACACCTCTCATATAGCGACGCCTGACAAAGGCACGCTTCGCTGGCACACTCGCGCTTGGGGGTATTTCAAGCACATCTGCGCCCCGAGCTATTAATGATTCGATCTCGGCACCTATGTCATCGACTTCAAAGCAGAGATGGTATATTCCCTCTCCACGCTTCTCAACAAAGCTACCAAGCTCGGTATTAGGGTTGCTACCTTCCATCAGCTCGATAAAAAAATCGCCAATAGGTATGATGGCGCTTCTAAAACCGAGTTCGGGGAAATCGATTCTGCCACCTGGAAGCACTTGCAAGGCAAGTGCTTTGGTATACAGCGGCAGTGCCTCATCAAGATTCTTTACCACAATCCCGATATGGCTAAGCCTTGTAATCATTGCTCCCCCTTACGTTCGATTCCCTTGTCTATTTGAGTGGGGTAACGCTTTGTCTTAGTTTGTTTTTTCCTGTTTACTATTTTCAGACTCCAAAGTTGCATAAAAAGCCCAGAACCCGACGTGCTCTTATGACCTACTTATAGAGAGGATATCGTTCTTTCAGTTTAAGTGGTCAAGATGCTACCTTGGACATCATAGCTCAATCTCTTTCAAGTCTGGGTCTACAATAAGCCTAGGCTCGGTTAATGCTTGTACCTCCTCTGCTGTCCATCCAGGCATTACCTCTTTTAGTAAAAGCCCCTTTGGCGTAACCTCGATTACAGCAAGGTCAGTCACAATAAGGTCAACGCACTCCTTTGCGGTAAGAGGTAGGTCACATTTCTTCACTATCTTACATTCATTGTTGCGCGTGACGTGTGTCATGCAGACGATGACTTTCTTAGTATTGGCCGCCAGATCCATAGCGCCGCCAATGCTGGTAAATAGATGTGGAGATCGCCAATTCGCCAGGTCACCTTTCTCCGATACCTGAAGCCCTCCCAGAATAGTGACATCGAGCTTCCCACCACGGATCATGTCGAAGGCCTCGCCCATATTGAAAAGACACATCCCCGGAATCGGCATCACAGGCTGACCACTGGCGTTAACCAATGTCCACCCCATCTCATCTGCTTCCTCCTCAGTAGCTATGCGGCCATGGCCAAGAATGCCGCTTTCTGCATGAAAGAACACCGTCTTCCCTTCCGAGATGAAATTACTTGCCAGGGTAGGTATGCCGAACCCCAAATTTACGTAGTTACCATCCTTAATCTCCTTGGCTGCCCTTAATGCCATGGTCTGTTCATCCAGCCTTCCTTTGCTCTTGACACTTTCTCTCAGTTCTTGTTCTGTCATTTTCAATTCTCCTTCGGTATTTGAACCACGCGGCGTACATATATACCGGGAGTGATAATATGCTCCGGATCGAGCTCTCCTGGTTCAACCACCTTGTCCACTTCGGCTATGGTGATTGAGGCTGCTCTGGCCATTAGTGCACTGGAACCTCTACCAGTACCTTGATAGATCAGATTCCCGAATTTGTCGGCTTTGTAAGCCCGAATGAGGGCGAAGTCGAGCTTGAGTGGCCTCTCCAGGATGTATTCTTCCCCCTCGAATATCTTTTTTTCTTTACCTTCCTCCACGACTGTTCCTACCCCAGTACGAACATATACACCCCCTACACCTGCTCCGGCAGCCCATAGCCTCACCGCCAAGTTGCCATGCGGCATTTCTTCCACCATCAGCTTGCCCGCATCCCATTCTTTTTTTATAGTGTCAACACCTGGGGCAAAGGGGAAACTACTGATAACCTTCCGCACGACGCCCTGCTCTACCAGCACACCCCCATCGACGTACCAGCTTTTCTTGGCCTTAGTCTCACCGAACAATTCACTCAGAAACTCCCTAATCTTTTCTCCCAGGCCACCAAACAAAGTGACAATGGTGATGTCTTTGGGCGCTTTTCTAGCCACAGCCCTGATAAGGTTCTGTGGTGTCATCACTGCCCCTGCAAAGTTGCTGATCCCGATGACAGCGCCATCGGGTATATCTGCAACCGCCTCGTCAAAGCTAGCCATAGCCTTATTTACTGGCACTCGCCACCTCCCATACCTATTCCCTATCTACTTGAGTTACTTCGTTACTTGCTCTGGCTTTCTTGGCCCCATTTTTGGGTAAGTTCATAGGTCAGATCCTTAAACTCCTTCTCTGTCTCAAGCGGTCTTCCTAGCCATTCTCTGTAGAAAGCGTCTATATCGGGCAGGAAATCGAAAACAGCAGGATACCCAATGGGCAGGGTTTCGACCTCTAGTTGGATGCCACAGCCCGGGCAATAGTACTCCCTAACCTCGCAAAACTTCGGGTCGGGCTTACGTGGGCCGAAGAAAACCTCGTCTAGCTTCTCTTCAGTGTCCCTAACATAGATGCGAGCATTTAGTTTCCAATTCACCCTGTAGTCTCCGAATTCATACCCGCAATCACACTTGATGATTCTTTCATTCTCCTTTTCCACAATATACAAGTGTTCCGCTAAGGAAAGTAGAATCTTATTCTTCCAAGGAACTCTCTCCTGCAATATCTCTAAATACTTATCGAATCTGTCATCGTCTTTGGGGCCGCTTATGATCGCCCTCACTTTTGGCCAGGGAAGTTTCCCATCGATAAGGTCTTTTAGCTCTTCTTTGTTGTGTGCCATGTTTATTCACCTCCTAATGTGAAGTCTTGTGGCAAGCTCCAGAACTTTCGAAATTCCTCGGCAAACCTGGGACCTTTCCCCATGGAGTTGTGATACATCTCTAATAGGAGTGGCTCCATCTCATTTTTCACTATTCTCTCTCTGGTCTTTTGCCACCAATCTTTGAAAGGGACCCCTTTTTGCAGACGCTCTCTTTTTCTCGCTTGGCGCAGTTCCTTTGTCCTTTGCTCGTCTATGGTCCATTCCTCTTCGTTCTCATCGTAACTAGCCTGGGTGCAGTATATATTCCTGCAAGCTTCCGCTGTGGTAAACCCGAGATCGAGATCTGATTTGATCAGGCTCGTATCCCTCTCTATAGGATCCCCATACCCGCCGTTGTTGCTATGAAGACAATCCTGAATCAAGTCATAGTCCTTTAACACCTCATCGCTGCACCACCACGCCTTTACAAGGCTGATGTCACCCTTTACTAGCTTCTTAATATCAGGATTTCTAGGATCCCCCTCGCTTCGGGGCAAGGGCAATCCTTGCTCGATTAGTTCGTTAGTATTCGCGTTCCGAACAACGTAAGCGTAGAATACATTCCCTGGATATCCTCCAAAAATTCCCCTATTTTGAAGTATTCTGTTTACAGTATGCGTTGCCATTGTTTCAGCGATAGTCCACTCTGCCTTATGGACCATCTGCGTTGAGCATAAATTGAACCCACCACGGTACTTTCCAAATCCCCCCGAATCCGGCATGATCCTTGATCCGATATATAGTGCGGCTAGGCCGAGTTCCCACACTTCTATGTTCCCGCTGTCGGTTTCGGGGTTATACATTGTGAGGTCGATTCCATCGGCGATGCCACGAGCTCCAGAACCCAACCCCCCCATCTGACGTGGCTCGCCACCCGGGGCGAACTCCCCTAGCATTGGTATACGCGGGTCCCCTTTCTGAAAGCGCCCGTTTGTAATCAGGCTAACCTGATTTACACCTAGAATGATCTCTTCCCTGAAGCCGCGGCTGTAGTAAGCCCTGCTTAGAGACTCAAGAAAGTTTGCGTAGAAGACGAGCACAGGTGCCCATAGATTTGCAGTGGGAAGATACATCGTGGATGGTTTCATTATACTGTCGTAGGGGCATTTTATCTCGCAGGGCATAAGCGTACCATAATTTGCCTTACCATCGTAAGCCATTGTCATAGCTAGGGTAATGGCAAGCCCGCCATACATCCCTGCCGGAGTGGTGTTGAGACTATGCCATCCCCAATCCCCAGCCCCTTCGAAATCTATCTCTATTTCACCGCTGGGCTTGATCTTAATATCTGCAGGAATCAGTCTGATCACATCCTTTCTGGCGTAGGCTGGCACTGGCTTATCTTTGAGGTAAATCTCTAGATATATTGGATTCCGAAATCTACCAGGGACTGTTCTTTGCCTCACTCTATAGAGTTGAGTTCTCCTCGAGTCCTCTATGAGCTCTCTGGTGGTCTGTTCATAATACTCTAGGCCAAACTCATCTATCAGCCGTTTTACCTCCTCACGAACCTTGATGTTTGCTGCCAACGCTCCTTTTCTGTCCAGTATAAACATGTTAGGATAGCGCAATGTGCGTTCCATTCTGGTCAAAAAATCTCTTCTCAGTTTATCATCTGTTCCCGTTTTCTCAGCACAGATAAAAACCCCATCGCTAAATCTCTCAACATTAGTAGTGGCCGGCATAGGAGCGCAACTCACTGACCCAATGTCTACTTCCATAATTACTGTTACCACCCACCCCACAAGCTCTTCTTCATAGAAAATAGGGCTAATGTCATATACGTCCGCGGGATGCATCCCAGCTATCGTGTTATCATTGCATGTGAAAATATCCCCCTCATTGATACCTGGGTCTTCCTCGTAACCGTTTCTTATCATCCATTGGATTACTTCACCCATAGGCACTATGTGAACCTGAATGCCTGTAGAGGTAGCTACACAATGCCCCTCAGGTGTATAAAGTGCAATACAGAGCTCTTGGACCTCTCGTACAATAGGCGACGCGGCGATCATTCTAGTGGTCTCCCTCCCTGCTATCAGAGCAGAGAGCATTCTAGAATGTAATAGCTCATACTTTATCGGGGCTTCCTCCTTTTGTTTAAGCTCGGTGATACCCGTATAGCATCCTGTCTCCTTGGTCAGCCTTGCTGTCTCTTCCAGCATCTGTTTTAGCGTCTTGCCATCCTTACCTATGCCCTTTTTAACCTCAACCACTTTTAACCTCCTGTCATCCAAATTACCCGGTATTCGTCCATCCTTATCCTTCTCCCCGGAGGGACCAAGAGCGTCGTAGCCGGGGCTTCCACTACAGTAGGGCCCTCTATTTCATTGCCAGACTTAAGTAAATCCATCTCGTAAAGCTTTGCTGTTACCCACTTCCCCTTCTGGTATACACCCCTTTCGCCCTTAACAGCTTCTTTGAGTGGCTTCTTGCCCTCAAGAGGATATTTTCGCAAGACTGGTTTGATTTTAGGCACGGTGGCGATGAGGCCCACCTCATAGATCGTGTAACCCCATTCTGGGTGCTTCGCCCCGGCTGTGTAAACCTTGGTATAAAGCTCTTCGAAGGCCTGGATAAGCTTGTCCATCTCCTCTGCGGTGTTAATCCTGCCCACAGGAGAAGGCACCTCGAGATCCTCCATCTGCTGACCGTATCTCATGTATGCCACCTGCTTAAAGCTAACATCCTGCTCGCGAAAGCCCTCCTGCATCAGGTCTCTAATAGCCGTTTTCTCAAGGTCTTCCCATCCCGAATTAAGTATTCCACCTATGATCACCTTAAAGATCTCCTCAGCGCCATATGGTACCGCCGCCAGAGTCGATTTCTGATAGCGATGGACATAGTCTATCGAAGCACAGCCAAAGGAGGAGAAAGCGGCAGCAAAGGGGACCGTCATTACCCCCTTAAGAGGCAATCCCTCAGTATAGCCAGCAGCATACATAGGGCCTGCTCCTCCATAGGCTAGTAGATAGTAATCTGCTGGGGAGAAACCCCTTACTGCAAGCACTGTTCTAATATGTTCTTTCATGTTGGAACAAATTAGGTTATATATCCCTTCAGCAAAGTCGTAGACATCTACACCCAGCACATCGGAGCATTGCTCTTTAACAGCCCTATACGCTTTATCCTTATTTAATTTCAGCTTACCGCCCAGATAGTAGTCTGGATTAAGGATGCCACAAATAAGGGCGCAATCCATTACAGTGGGTATGTCATTCCCCATGTCATAGCAAACTGGTCCCGGATCGGCTCCAGCACTTTCAGGACCTATATGAAGCCTCTTCATAGGATCAACTCTGAGGTACATCCCAGTCCCAGCGCCGATGGAGTTCATAAGAACGGTGGGAATGTTAAATATATGATGAGCCAGCTCTACTTCTCGCAAGACCACGAGCTGTTGCCTCATAACAAGACCGACATCGAAACTCGTTCCCCCCATGTCAGTGCCTACTATATTCGGCAGGTCTAATAATCTCGATAAATATTGCACACCGATAACCCCTCCTATAGGTCCGGAGAAGGCGGCTTCATGGAGCCGGGGGTAAGTGATATTGGCTACACTGCCAGAAGCCATTACTATCTGCAATGGATATTTGTATCCATGATCTTTGAGTTTTCTCTCTATCTCGACTAATTGTTGTCTCCCTGGTTCTGCAGCATATGCTTGGAGTAGCGTGCTGTTTAACCGGGAAACCTCCCTCATGATTGGTGCAATCTCGCTGGACAAATAAATTGGAATCTGGACCCCTTTTTCTGCCATCACTTCCCTAGCTATCTCAGCTAATCTTCTTTCATGAATGGGATTTATATATGAATAGTAGAAACAGACGACAATTGACTCGACACCCCTTTCTAAAAGCTCCTCTACAGCCTGTCTGGCTTCATGCTCATATAAGGGAATTATCGTCTCTCCTATGAAGTTAATTCTTTCGGTGACTCCGCGCACAAGCTTTCTCGGCACAAGAGGGGGCATATTGTGGTAGTGCCCCACCTTGTGCAGCCTATCAGCATAGCCGAAGCCAGCATAAATCTGCTTAGAACGCTCATGAAGAAGTATATCCTCATCACCTGCTGTGACTATGAGCCCTACCTTTTGCCCTGTTCTTGTAAGTAGAATGTTCAACATTGCGGTACCGGAGTAGATGCACACCTCAACGGAGGGAAGTATTCTCTCAGCCTTCTGTTCCCAATCTATCCCCCAATAGCTAAAAGCATCAGCAAGGGAGTTCCAGTACCCTATCGATTGATTGCGTGGAGTTGTCGAGGCCTTTCCGATGACAAAGTCTCCCTTCTTGTCCACTACGAACATATCTGTCATCGTGCCTCCAGCATCGCTGGTTATTATCACTACCTCTTTCTCTCTGACCATTTTGCACTTTCTCCCTTACGTCTATTTGACTGCTAAAGAATACTCATGAGCGAATTCGCGGGTTCCTAGCTAACGGTTCGGCGATGAGACTATAGAATTCAGGCCTGCGATCTTTGTTGAGGTCCACCTCCAATTCTCCGGGGATGACCACCTGGTACTTCATCCTGGTTGTTGCCGGTTCAATCTCGGCATAGAGGATGTCTTCTTCAAAAGCCTTCCCTTCTGCCAAAGCCAGACCAGACCAGTGAGCGACCTTGCTGCGACCGAAGAACTTGATGCCTCGTTCCTCGCCAACACGATTTATGCCGACGTAGAAAATGAGGTTCTCTACGGCTCTTACCGGAATGATAAAGTCAGGGCAGATCTCGCCAAATAGTTCAGGCCAGTTCGAGGGCAGAACTATGACATCAGCCCCCTGCAGTGCCAGAACCCGAGAATATTCGGGGAACATCAGGTCATAGCATATGCCTATCCCTATCCTGCCCAACTCGGTCTCATAGACGGTCGGTGGCAGGTTGCCATGGTTTACGAAGCGGTCAACACACATGTAGGGAAGGTGAAGCTTGCGGTGCTTCCCTATCAAACCCTTGGGCCCGAGAAATGCTGCCGCATTGTAGTATTTATCTCGATCCTTTTCCAAGAGGCCGACCACAACATATACATTAAGTTTATGGCAAGCTGCTATGATTTTCTCTGTACTGGGGCCAGGGATTGGTTCACAAACTGGAATGGCCTCCTTCATACTGGAAAAACAATAGCCGGTTAAAGTACACTCAGGAAAGACAATAAGGTGAACTCCCTGCTTCGCAGCGCTCTCTATTAACTCGACACATCTTGAGAGATTTCTCTCCTTGTCCAGAATCTTCGGCTCCATCTGTACCCCGGCGATCTTTATCTTTTCAATCATGGCCGGATCCTCCAAATGCGTCTATTTGGAACTCTGCGCCAAGGCCCCGTTCAGCTTTCTACACGCCTCATCCAAGATTTCCTTCGGAGGTGTACAATAGAAGCCGTTGGGGAGGTTTGTCCTCTTGAGTCCAATGCTTTTTTGAAGATCTGCGAGGGTCTCTGCCAACTTCAGTGCCGCAGCAGTACCGTCGACAACAGGGACATGAGCATCGCGTATTTCCACATAGCCATTTAGAGAGAGCGCAGGCCCCAGCCAGCCACAGGCGAGTACAATGACATCCGCACCATCCTGAATTGCCTCCCAGGCTGCCTTCTCAAAGTTATCAATGAGCTGCTCAGGTTTGCCTTTAAAGGCATCAGTTAGACCGAATATCATCTCGAAATGCCTAACGGGCCTGTGCTTGATAGCCCGCTCCTCAAAGCCAAGGAAATGAAGGCTTTCTTCCAGCGCAGCAACAATAGTGGCAGATGGTGCTACTACGGCAAGCTTCCTCCCCAATAATTGGGCTACCATGAGTGCCGATTCAGTGACACTCATCACTGGAATTTGTAACAAGCCCCGCGCTCGGTGTAGTCCCGGATCGAGGGCGCAATTGATCACCACCGCATCAAATCCTTCCTCCTCAGCCCTGATAATGCCATTGACTATGTCTACCTCACGCAGTGGCTGTACACACGACCAGGTTAATGGCCATGGCCAATTTCTAAGAGATTCAGGGGTGTGGGGATCCTTTTTTACGTGGCGGTGAGTCACCACAGTATCCGGTCTCGTTACTCTCTTTGCCAGTCTCATAACACCGTCCCAGATGACTTTCGAATCAGCACCCATCTCCTCGTCGTGCACACTTTCGTGCATTAAGATTTTCAGTCCCATTCCGCCCTCCTTTTTCAAATTTGCGAATGACCCTCGCTAATACGTTGTATTCTGGTCATAATCATCAGTAGCGAAGGGCCATAAAGTCAATGAAACAATTCCTGTGCGAGCAGCATACCCCCCCCATATATTTGTTGTCAAGTAAATAGTGGAAGGACCGGCTCGCTGTGTTCGCTTTAGAAAATCAATAATTTTGACGACGCTTTGATCAGCCAGTTAGGTAGTCTGTTTTTCGAATCCATACCAACTCCCTGATCAGTATTTCGACACCTTAATTTAGTGAAAGAAAAGGTAGCGTATTTCAAACCTATTCGTCGCGTAGCTAAGGGAATGGTGCAAGTGAGCCCACATCGAGCCAAAGGCATTGAACAAATCGCTATTTGGTGTGGTTCAATAGTGTAACTTCGCCCACTCAGTGCTCCAGAAAATGGGGCAAGTGCCCATAAATCTAAGCCTAACATTTTGCCTGAACCGATTCTTAGGGGTCAGGTCAACCACAAATATCCGGATCTTGGTGTTGACAATTAAGCCTCAATGACTTAGAATTATTATGAATAAGGATTCATAACGATGGCCAGACCGAGAGCATGCAGATGCGTAGGCTTTCTGCCTAATGTAGTGTATTTCAAGCCAAGGGGAATACCTCTCGTTGACTTGGAAGAGGTCTGCCTTTTGGTGGAAGAGTTGGAAGCAGTCCGGCTGAAAGATGCTGAAGGCTTGGACCAGGAAGAGTGCGGTCGCTTGATGAATATTTCTCAGCCAACATTCCATCGTGTTCTTGAATCTGCGCGCAGGAAGATAGCCGAAGCTCTAATCCAGGGCAAGGCTATTCGAATAGAAGGGGGTGATTTTGAGATGGCAGAGCGAAAGTTTGCATGCCGAAGCTGTGGGCACTCCTGGGAAGTTCC
>Ga0031655_10001107_pt1 | contig 16229 bp, 15 predicted proteins | sample FrelakmetHBP12HB_FD_55187 | JGI IMG/M metagenome (GOLD analysis project Ga0031655, IMG submission 55187) | Freshwater lake sediment microbial communities from the University of Notre Dame, USA, for methane emissions studies -HBP12 HB | ecosystem: Environmental > Aquatic > Freshwater > Lake >... | reverse complement strand
AATCCGTCTTCTCCCAGTACCATGCCGTTAACAAGGATCTCATCCCAGGGCTTCTGCCCGGTCAGCGCAACGGAACGAAGGATAGTATAAAATGCCCATGTACGAATGATATCATGACCCTGCGGGCGGATCTGGGCAGGGAAGTACGGGGGTATCCCTCTACCGTCCCAACCAGTCACATTAAGGACAGAAATAGAAGAGTCCATCCAGGTATCAAGGACATCAACTTCTCCACTAAATTCATTACTGCCGCATTTCAGACAAGCATGTTTTGGTTTTACCTGTGTTGGATCAACGGGCAGATCTTTTTCGTCGGGGGTTATCATCTCACCGCATGCAGTACAGAACCAGACAGGGATCGGTGTAGCAAAGATCCGCTGCCGGGAGATGCACCAGTCCCATTCCATCTGTTCGATCCAGTTTTCCATACGCCGAAGCATATGCTCAGGATGCCACATGATCTGGTGAGCGACCTCTTGGATCTCATCTGGTTTAATCTTCACAAACCACTGACGCTCTGAGAGAATCTCAATGGGTGTTTTACAACGCCAGCAGGTGCCTACACGCTGTGCCAGTTTCTCCTGACGTTTCAGGATTTTTAAGGACTTCATATCAGCAAGGATTGCAGTGCGACACTCGGCAGCAGTCATGCCCCGGTATCTGTCCGCAATTTCCGTCATCCTCCCTCGCCGATCAATTGCTTTGCGTAAAACGAGGTTGTGTTGTTTCCACCAGTGAACGTCCTGTTTGTCGCCAAATGTACAAATCATGACGGCACCAGAGCCAAATTCCGGATCAACTGCCTCATCTTGAATAACCGGAACTTCATGACCGAAAAGGGGGACTTTCATCTTCCTGCCTTTCAGGAAATGGTATCGTTTATCTTCCGGGTGAACCGCCAGTGCTACACAGGCTGCAAGGAGCTCGGGTCTCGTAGATGCAATCTCCACTCCCTGAAAGTCAAAATAATTGAGCTGGGTTTCCCGCTCTTCATACGCTACTTCAGCAAATGCGATTGCTGTCTCGCACCGGGTACAATAATTTACCGGGTGCTCGCTCTGATAGATGTACCCGGTTTTAAGCATACGCAGAAATGAGAGCTGGGTCTTGCCGTAGTAATCCGGCATCATCGTGATGTATTCGTTACTCCAGTCTGTCGAAAACGCCATCTTGCGGAGCGTGAGCCGCATATGGGTAATGTTTTTTTCGGTAAGTTCACGGCACATCCGCCGGAACTCCTCGCGGGAGACATCGTTTTTTGTAATGTGGTTTAGTTCTTCCACCTTAACTTCGGTCGGGAGACCGTGACAGTCCCATCCCTGGGGGAACATCACATTAAAACCCTTCATGCGTTTATAACGGGCAAAAAAATCTATATAGCACCAGTTTAACGCGTTACCTATATGGAAATTGCCGGTCGGGTACGGGGGGGGCGTGTCGATTACAAACTGTGGTTTTTTCGAGTTTCTGTCAAAATAATTATCTTCGTCGCGCCAGGTGTTGCGCCAGCGCTCCTCAACTTCAGCGAAATCATAGTTTTTCGGCAGTTGATCGGAGGATATCATTCTTGAGAAGGTTGGTTGTGAAATAAAATATAGTGATCGTATCCCGGTATATGTTACAGTATTGTAAACATTCAGCACTTGTTTCTCGGGAAATACAGACACGATAAAACTCTTTTTGCTTGAAGACAAATAATTGANAAATGGAGAGACAACGAGGACTTGGTTACGCGGCAGTGCTTGTGGCCGGTGCCATTCTGATCGCTCCCTATATCAAGCCCGCNTGGCTTATGAGTCTGATCGTTATTCTCTATGCGCTCATCTTATGGCGTTTTTTTAATACTAAATATCTCGCATACTCTTTTTGTGTAATTGCCATGCTCTATGGAGTTACGCTTCTACCTCTTTTTGTGTTCAGCTGCACGCTGNCAATGCTTGTTATGGGAGAACTGGTNTTCCAGCGTGGCGCTGATGATTTGAACACGTATCTGTATTATATTATCTCGACGGCATGGGCGGGTATGCTCGTCATAACATACCTTAACCAGANATTTTTTTTAACAGTGATTTTCGGAATCATNGCCGCTGTCCTTTTTAAAACNATNCTGCTTAAGTNCGAGGACGCGCTCGTTATCGAAGCGATCGGGATCGCCATGACAATGTGGCTNATCCGGGAGCTTAATTANCAGGCNGATCTTCAGCTGATAGTTATNGCTGTTATCGTCGGTTTTACCTTTGGATTTTTTGCATTCCGGGCAAAAACCGCCGATCTNTCNGGTCTTTTCTCTGCTGCTCTCGTGGGGATAATCCTGCTGGTCTTTGCCGCACCTCATGGGACGCANTGGTTTTTAATTATGCTCTCTTTTTTTATTCTGGGTTCTTTGGCGACAAGATATAAATTTGAGTATAAAAAAAAGATCGGTGTTGAACAGGGCCAGAGTGGGGCGCGAGGATACAGGAATGTTTTCGCGAACGGGATCGTCGCAGCAGCTGCTGCAGTCCTTTTCGGAGTTTTTCAGCAGCCGGTCTTTATTGTCATGTATGTCGGTTGTGTGGCAACAGCTGCGGCAGATACGGTGGCAAGTGAGATTGGGGTAACCGGTGGAATCCCCTATATGATTACAACGCTGAAAAAAGTCCCGATAGGCACGAACGGAGGCATTACCTTACGAGGGGAGGCGATCGCATTCCTGGGTGGTTTAGCTGTCTCTCTTGTCGCACTGCTGCTCAATGTAATCACGCCGGAGATGATGGTTATTTGCACACTTGCGGGTTTTGTTGGTACTAATATCGACAGCTTTGTCGGTGCGACACTGGAGAACCATGGATTTCTTGGTAATGCCGGTACCAATCTGCTTGCAACGATTGGNGGGGGAATATTTGCAATTTCACTGTTTATGTTCATGAAATTTTAGAATTTGGTGTCCCAGCCTATTGGAANATAATCAATTTTTTTGTTTTTCTAATAGTNTCTTCAGAATATGAAATTATATCGTTCNCCCTTTATCGTAAAGAACAGAAAATTCCCTCTATNCCTTCATAAATCATCTTTTCCGGATGTGATTATGATGTATTGTGCAATTCATTAATACACATCAGGAGTGTTGATTTTTTTCAACATGCGATACTTGTAAAATCTGGGATAAAAAATGGGGTTTCTTAATATTTGTACCAGCGTCCTTTGCTGTCATATTCTCCTGTGGTCGGCTGCTGGGTGATAATAGTCCCGCCAGCGAGTTTTTTAAAGAAACAAGCTTTATAGCAGTAGAGAATCGGGAGAAGCAAAAAGATACCGAAGAAGAGAATCACGGATGTAATCCATATTCCTGTCGGACCAATTATTGCGATGAGCTGGTCCGGGCTGAATGACTGGAGCTGAGTCTCGTTGTAACGAGTTATTGGTTCGAGCTTATCGTACAGGAACGCTTCCCAGATAATTATCAGTGCAAGAACAATACCGATAAAGATCGCCAGGTAGACAAAAAAGAATGCGATCACTTCGTTTATACGCGCAACAACCAGCTGGATGCTTCGCTGGATGGATTCAAACACCCGTCGTTCCTCGAAAATTGCGGCTGTGTCATAAAAGAAGGTAAGGAGCATTGTTGGTATCGTGAAGCCAAATGTAAGGGCGGTCACTATACTGACGTCAGACATCCCAAAAAGGCTGAAGGTTATCATCAGCAGAATAAAGATGAGTATAACGCCGGAAACAATTACGATTTCGGGCAGGAGCACACGGAAATAATATCTGATGCCCCCGGCAAGCAATTCCCTGATGCCACCTTCATTATCCCTGATTATTGTAAGCATACCTGTAGTGAAGATGAGGAGTACCAATCCGAAGAACACCATAAACCTGCCGGCAAAGAATGTCCCGTAGAGATTGAAGGTTACCCAGAGAACAGCAGCCAGAGATCCGCCAACAATTCCGGGTATCCAGAGTAATGGCATCCTTTTGAGGAGAATTAACGCCTCTTTGAGCTCTGCAATCGCCATCGTTACCGAACCCTCGGCATGGCGACAATCTCCCGTACCTGGAGATCAAAGAAATTCCCGGTATGCGCAGGGCGGATCACGCANACTGTATCTGCACCACATGCAGTCCCCCCTACNGCAANGACTTCCTTACTGACGTCGAGTACTCCNTGGTCAGCCGCGATTAACACNCACTCGACAGCGACTTTGAGTCCGACAGCTACAACGCGCCGCAATGCCTCAGCAACAGCCTCGCTNCGCGACCCACCCCCNACCCTGGNTGAGCGTGAAAATGCCCGTTCGAGTCCGGAGAGTGCATGGGTGCCCGTTACAATACGGACACNCTGTTTCCGTAATTGCACTGCAATTTCTTCGGAAAACTCCCATTCACCCGGTTTTGTAAATCCGACAACATGGGACACNACAATCAGTTCAATATCCGATCCTTTCATTGCATCAAAAAAAATCTGTGCTGTTTTTCCCGAAGTACTTGCCACAACAATTGTTTTAATTTTAAGTTCTTTGGCACGCTCAATAGCAAAAACCGCCGCATCCCGTGTGTTGGATTCCCCTGGTTTTTCAAAATACCAGATTTTTTTCTGTGTAAACGTCATAAGTATCTTTTAATAAGCAGGCATGAAAAACTTTGTCAGATTCTGTACGAGCGTGAGAACGATGAGGTTTTTCATGCNCAAGGAGAAAATGTTGCAGATTTTCATGGAANTATNAAAAGGATCTGCNGGTTCAGATGGACAAAATTATCGGATTCTTTACCAATCTGCACCATGAAACCAGTACCGAATAACTAACTGAGGAACCACACATGATCACCCTGGCCCTTGCGGGTAAACCCAACTGCGGAAAATCGACATTTTTCAAAGCTGCGACTATGGCTAATGTCGAAATTGCCAACTATCCGTTCACGACTATCAATCCGAATTTTGGTGTAGCCTACGTGCGATCGAAGTGCCCGTGCCATGACCTTCACCTTACCTGCGGGCATTGTGTTGACGGGAACCGGTTTGTGGCAGTGAATTTAATCGATGTTGCCGGTCTTGTCCCTGATGCACACAAAGGCAAAGGACTGGGCAACCAGTTCCTTGACAACCTTCGGCAGGCAGACGCGATACTTCACATTATNGATGCGAGCGGCGGCACGGACAGCGAAGGGAACCCNGTGGGTATTGGAAATCATGATCCTGAAGAAGATATCAGGTTCCTGATTATCGAGATGACGATGTGGGTCCATGGTATTCTTGACAAACACTGGACGAGGATAAGCCGTATGTCTCAGGGAAAGGGGACTGCTATCCAGCAAGGAATAGCTGATGTATTCACCGGTCTTGGCATCACGATGGAAGATGTCCGGGATGTGGAGCTGAAGCTCAAACTCGATCTCGTCCACGCAACGATCGACGATCTCATCCCATTATGCGCAGAGATAGTGAAGATCTCAAAACCAATGTTGATCGTGGGGAACAAGGTTGACGAGGCACCCGGTATGCTGCGTTCAAAACTTGCAACTCAGAAGGTTGCATTTGCGAGTGCGGCATCCGAGCTCGCGCTGAGAAATGCGGCAGGAGCACACGTAATTCGGTACTTGCCCGGGGATATGGAGTTCAAAATTATCAATGAGGTAACTCTTACTGCTATACAGAAAAGCGGACTGGCAAAAATTGCAGGAGTAATGACGCAGTGCAAAGGTACAGGTGTGCAGCAGGCCATAAACCGTGCGGTGTTCGAGCTGCTTGATATGATTGTCATCTACCCGGTTGAAGATGAGAACCATTTCTGTAACAAGAAAGGCGATCTGCTTCCCGACGCGTTCCTGATGAGGAAAGGATCTACACCCCACGATCTCGCGTTCCAGGTGCATACCGATATCGGCAAGGGATTTTTATATGCCGTCGATGCCAGGACAAAGATGCGGATAAAGGAAAACCACCTGCTCAAGGATGGTGATATCATCAAGATCGTCAGTGCGGCGAAGTAAGTGCGGTGCTATGCGGCGCAGTAAGACGTTTGGCGTCTTATTGTCTGACAATCCCGCCGCACTTTGAAGAGATAATCGTTTTTTATTGGTTTTTTTATCAGGAAAAAGCGATTTCTGCCACAAAGTTTATAAAAGGATAAGGTAAACAGGAAAATTACCTGCAGAAGTGAGAAGGAGGTGAAGTCATGGGTGGAGATATCTATCAGGCACAGGTTATAAGAAATTTCTTTGATACCATCACCGGCACCGACCGGAACCTGACACGGATTTACATGTGCGTCATGAGCCTTGCAAAACTCCGCATGGAACCTCCGGAGAAGATGGCAGCCCTTGTTGATCAGCTCCGGAAGAGCAAGATCCAGAAGGAACTGTCCGTTGACATCCTTGATTACGTGTGTGATGCGGCAAACTCGCTCGAAATGAATATGGTCCAGACTGCATTTGGCGTCAGGGATATCCAACAGGTTGCTCAGGACTTCAGTGGTGTCAGTCTCGACAGCCTTTGATCTCTCTCTGAAAACAAACAAATTTTTTATTTCTGAAGTGTGATACTCTTCGAGCTTCCGGTACTGTATATGACGGCAAGATGAATTAGCTGGAACGTTTGAATGTTTGTCCTGTGTTTCCTGCACTCCAGACACTAACTTAAACCAAGGGCCTTCTTGTATCCCATCAGTAATCGTACAATAAATTTGCGGTGCTCAGCCAACGCCTCCTCATCGTCAGGAGAAGTAATAACTGCGACGGCATATATGAGGACGAGCGCGTTGTCCAGCTGGAAGGTACCAGAATCTTCGATCTGTTCCGGGGACAGATTCACAGGGATGTACGGAAGCTCTTCTTCTGAGAATGCTATTGTCAAGTCTGCAGTAAACTGTGCATTTTCGAGATCCATGGCATTCACCCGGACAATGGAGAGTGCCTTTTTTAACGCAGCATTTGCCCCGTTATCCGGGATAAGGGAGATCGCATGGGTACATTCATGGATTGCATTGGGGTAAAGTCCGAACTTGAAGGCAAGGAATGCTGATGCAATCTCATGTGCGGTTGTTGCAGAAAAGCCGTTAAAGTAGGGTCTCACGCGTTTGACGTACTCGGAAAGGAATTGTTCCATGTATATCTGAATCTCCATTGGTTTTTCTGACGAATCAAATTTTATATTCAATCACACGACAAGGGTGCCGAAGTCCGTGGCAGAACCGCAGATCTGACACAAGAGTTGATGAAAACTCGGGCAATGCATACATAATTCGAGATAGGTCGGGCATGGGGATTAGACATCGTATTTTCCCTGTCAGATGCGCATCCATCAGATGTTCTTACAGTACTTGGAATTTCTCCGACATGAACATATCCCAATCAGACCGGGATGAATAGTGTAACCTTGCGTATCATCAGTTTATATGATAAAGAAACTCTAATATTCTGCCGACAATATGGGTGTAGTTATCTTTTCTGATGTACATGCAGATTCAGTAGCAATCAGCGCACTTGCATCATGTATCCGGTCCCCGCTGTTCCGACAAGCGTTCGGGCAGGTCGACGTTCTTGTTAATCTGGGAGATCTCATACACCGTGGAGATCGCCCCCGGGAAACTTTGGAGATGATCCACACACTCTCGCATGAATATCACCTCAGGTCGGTGCTTGGCAACCATGATCACGCTTTTCTTAACGGGATTTTAGTAAGTGGAAGTGATCCGGCCAGCATGTACCGTCATGAACAGATACGGGACTCTCCACTTCTTTCCATCTTTGACAACATCCCCATGGAATGGTCGGATCATGGCATGCTCTTTGTCCATGGAGGGCCGCTAGATCTGGGAACCCAGACGCTCCGGCTCAAATGCTGGCAGCGGCTTTCCCATGAATCCGGGGATTCTTTTGCCGGGTACAATTATACCGCAACAATGGCGTTTGACGCACTCGCAGCGCGTGGGCTCATCCATATGTGCTGCGGACACCAGCACCAGAATATCTGTTGCCGCAAAACATCCGAGGGGATTGTCCGGTATCCCCTTGAATTTGTGCCTCTCGATGCAAAAATGGATAGGGAGGGACGCAATATTGAGGTAGTAAGAGTCCCCCTAGATTTTCCAGCTCTCCTGCGTGTCGGTGGCTGTCACGGAGATGAACCCGAGTTTGCATACACTGATTTCTCTACATTTTCGTTCATCCGTATCAGTTCAAGGGATTGGTAAATGAACCAGATCTCTCCAATTTACGATTATTCTACGCACTCTATATATAGCGGGTCAGGGTTTTAAGATAATTTTATATGCAGTTACCACAAAATGGTAATTATGCCTCGTGCTGGCGAGGGACGTTCGATACGAATTGATCCTGAGGTGTATGAGGCGCTTCTAACACTCAAACGTCGGAACATGACATTTTCTGATGTCATTGCACAGATGCTCCGTGATTGCTATGGCTGGTCTGATGAGTTTTCCGCCAACCAGAGCGATTTGGGGGATTTTTTGGAGATAAATGTTCAATAATATTAACAAATGCCCTTGTGGTTCTTCTGATTTCAGCAAAGAGAAGTATCAGACAGGATAAAAATGATACTAAGTGGCACACCCGGTGAAAAAAAGAAGTCGGGACCTGCTGAACAGATCACAACGCTGGTATTTACCCTCATACCTACGTCTGGTCGTCAATCGAAGTTGCACGCCCTTCCCAATAATTTCTTCAATTTTATCACGGAGTTCTTTTTCCAGTGCCGGGATCTTCTCCACTATTCTCTTTCTCCAGTCCGCGAGGTCTGTTTGTGCTTGTTTCTCTTTTTCCAGCATGTGTTCAAGTTGGGTTTTTTCCCGTTCCAGCGTATTCGTCTGCACCAGAATAGGATGTGAGGAGAGGGCGTCCTGAATATTCCTGCATTCCCTGTCCTGTTTCCTTATATCTAAGCATATCGTGTACATTTCCGTACAGAATTGTCTGGTGTCGGAAAAAATTCCGCGTTCTTCTTTGTTTTTTAATACGATCTCCCCTGCAGCGATCATCCGTTCTGCGATGGGACAGGTCATGGCAAGGGCAGAAGCCAGATTATCCGGGTCAGGTAGGGTATGATCTGAGAGAAAGTCGATCGTACGTCGGAGAGCTAAGATCTCTGCGGAATGCTGTTGTTTTGTTGCAATTTTTTCTGCCTTGCGGAAAACATGGGAAGCCGTCATAGAAAGAGTCGTGTACGTTCGGGTAACCCCATCTCTTTTCTTTTCCATTTCTTCCAGTGCGAATCTTGTTTTTTTGATTTCTTTCATTCCTGCATCGGAATGCAGATTCTCCAGCTCTTTTTTCAGGTGCTCAATCCGGTTGGTGATCTCGGTTATACGGGTACTTATCCGCTGGCCTTTTTCAAGAGCTTTTCCTGAATCAGTCCTGATATCATACAGGACATTATACAGTGTTCGTACCTCAGTTATCAGTGTTTTTTGCTCTTGGTAGGTAGTGAGGGATGTGGTTATTGCATTCATCTCATGTCCGATTGCATCGATCCCGGTTTTGACTGCTTTCATCTCTCCGGGAAACACTACCTGAAGGTACCGACCCTGCCCGCGGGTACTATTAAGGCAGATTTTCACGCATTCCACAGCAGCAGAATAAAATTCTTCAATATCTTCCGGGAGGTCTTTTGATAATGAGGCTGTCATCGTCTTCACAAACAGGGGAAGTGAATTTTTAGCGATAGCCTTGAGCTTTGGGTGAATGGCCGGATCGTGTTCAGCATCGGCAATACCGTTGACAATAATCTGCAGTTGTGCCGTTGCATTCCTGATATTCCGTACCGGCGCATCTGTCTCGGTCTGGAGTGTAGTCCGTAAGATCTTTTCACGCTCGTCGAGCCAGGCCGGGATGGCATCAAACGCAAGGGTGAATTTCTCAGGCTCTTTTTGTTTCAGGAGTTTTTTGATGAATGTGTACATGGATTTCACCAGGATCCGATCGTTTCAGGAAATACAGGTCAGGTTTTTTATGCGTGTTAATCTTTCTGGGAAATCTGGCGAAGCCTTTCCACACCGTCAATCTCGTTGAGCACCTGAACTACGACAGGGGGTACGAGATTTTTCCACGGCTCTCCGTTGATCATGCGGCTCCGGATCGCGGTGCCGCTCAGGGTCTCGCGTTCGTACATAGCAGGGGATTGTACGGTTATCTCCGCTTCTTTAAAGAGCTGCATAACCAGCGGGTTTGAAGAGTAGCAGAGGTCAAACGGGGGTGTCATTGCTTGGACGTGGGCAACCCAGAGCGCGTTCCTCAGGATATCTTCAATCGGAATGACATAAAACGGGCAGCCAAGAGATGCAAGGGCGCGGGTGATCATCAGGACTCGTTCACCGGCAGTAAACGGGTTGTCGGGGAGGTGTGAGAGCTGGGCACTTCCTATACCTATAACAATCTCATCCACCTCACGTGAAATATGTTCAAGAACCGACTGGTGTCCGTTATGATATGGCTGAAACCTTCCGATATAAAATCCACGTCTCATGATTTTCCCCCCATATTCGCGATACGCGCGGCAAATGCGCCGGCAGTAAAACCGGCATCAATGTTCACTACGGCAATTACCGAACAGGACTGGAGCATGCTAGCAAGTGCTGCCCTGCCTTCCCCCATATAGCCATAACCCGTGCTGACCGGAACGCCGATTACAGGTTTGTCAACGAGACCGGCAACAACTGCGGGAAGGGTTCCCTCCCGTCCTGCACAGACAATAAAGACATGGGCAGTGAGCAGATGTTTGAGTGCCGGGAAGAGGCGATGAATGCCGGCAGCTCCCACATCATAGGCGGTTCGCACTTCGCACCCCATCTCCTCAGCGATGATCTTTGCCTCCTCTGCGACCCTGATATCAGAAGTACCGGCAGTGATTACTGCTACTACACCTCCCGTGAGTTTCGGTGCAGCTCCTTTCGCAAGCACGAGTACGCTCCCGGCTTCATGATGATGGATGACGATGCCCGTATTTTCTGCATATTTTTTTATTGAGGCCACCTGTTCCGGGATCACGCGCGTAATTATACAACGGCCTAAATCTTCCGCATACCGAATTGCAATTTCTGCCAGGTGCGCAGGGTCTTTTCCTTCGGCAAGAACCACTTCGGGCATACCACACCGCACAGCCCTCCCAAGATCGATACAGGCAAAATCCCCGATATAGTCAAGGCGGAGCCCTTCAATCTCTTCTGCTGCGCTCTCAAGGGAAATATCCCCTCTCTTGTAGCGCGAAAGTACATCCTGCAGCGTTGGGTTTGGTATCATGATCGTAATAATACAGATATGGAACGGCGTATAATAAGTTAGTTCATTGCCATGACGTATCTCATGTATGTTGCTCTCTTCGGTGCCGCAACCACCTTTTTTCTTTGGCTGCGCGATACACGGATCTTTTTCAGGACCGGGCTTGCGGGCTACCGGAAAGCAGCTTACCACGGAGTCGCCTATGGTGCTCTTGCAACGCTCGGCGTGTTTTTCACGATATACATGCTGGAACTGCTTGGTCTTGGCCTAATCCTTGGCGCATTGTATTTACAGGGAAGGAGTGAACGCGAGAAGGTGTGGGGAAGTGAAGGGACGCTGGAGCGTTTCTTAGGAAGGGTAACTACCAACAGGGCGAATAAGAAATAACACCAACACAAACAGTAATGGATAGGGACTTTTCATATGCTTCAAAAACCGAGAGGAACGCGGGATTTTTTACCGGATGAAATGGAAGCACGGCGCACAATCGAATGGCGCATGCGGGAAGTAGCGCGCTGCTGGGGCTACCGGGAAGTCTGTACTCCGGAGTTTGAGAATCTTGAGCTCTTCACCATGCGGTCAGGTGAAGGGATCGTTGAGGAGATGTATATCTTTGAAGATAAAGGGGGACGCAAGCTTGCCCTGCGGCCTGAGATCACCGCCGCCGTAATACGGATGTTCATAAACGAAGCCAAGGTCGCACCTAAACCATTGCGCTGGTGTTACTTCGCTGACTGCTTCCGGTATGAACGTCCCCAGAAAGGGCGATACCGCCAGTTCTGGCAGTTCGGTGTGGAGCTCATCGGGGCTGATACAGCTCGTGCGGATGCTGAAGTAATAATGCTCGCAGCAGATATGCTCAATGCAACAGGAATCGCGTACGATCTGAAAGTCGGACACCTTTCGTTCATGAAGAACCTGCTTAAAGATCTCGAATACTCTGCACAGCGCAGGATGATGGCCCATCTGGACAAAAAAGATTTTGATGGTTTGAAAAATACGCTTGAATCCATGAATAAAGCAGATCTCTGCAATTCCCTTATTGCTCTGGTAAATTGTCGTGATCTTGCAGAGGCTTTCGAGATTTCGGGTCCGGTTCCTGAAAAAGAGCGCATTAACCAGACAATTGAAATTCTTGATGCAGCAGGTATTGAATATTCTTTGAATTTTGGAATCGCCCGTGGATTGGATTACTATACGGGGATGGTCTTTGAAGGATTTGCACANAACCTGGGTGCAGAGAACCAGATCCTCGGAGGAGGTGCNTATCGGCTNGCCCATCTTTTTGGGGGTGATGATGTAGCATCCTGCGGGTTTGCCTTGGGTTTTGACAGGGTTATGGTTTCACTCGGAGAAAAAATACATANAAAGGATACTGTTGTTGCCGTAGTCTGCACGAATGAGTGTCGTAANCATGCGCTGGAAGTTGCCCGCATTTTTCGCAGAGCCGGCATCCGTTCAGAAATGGATCTCATGGGACGGGGANTGGGAGCCCAGATTGCGCATGCATCCAAATCAGCAGATTTTGCTGTCGTTATTGGCCAGCGCGAAACAGAATCCGGGAATGTGACNCTCAAGAACCTTCATACCGGTGAGCAGAAGACACTGGATCCTGAATCAGCAATAGCCGAGGTGGCATCGCATGGTGCTCGCCGATGAGCTGGCCAAGCAGCAGCGCAGTATCAGTGTCGCAGAATTCTTTGAGAAGAACAAACACCTTCTCGGTTTTGATTCCCCTACGCGTGGGGTAATTACCACCATTAAGGAAGCCGTAGATAATGCTCTTGATGCCTGCGAAGAGGCACAGGTACTCCCGGATATTTTCATAAGCATAAAAAAAATTTCAACCGATATTTTCAGGATAATCGTCGAGGATAATGGCCCCGGTATCGTACCTGCCCAGGTTCCATTTGTCTTTGGAAAACTCCTCTACGGTTCCCGGTTCCACCAGATACGGCAGACACGCGGGCAGCAGGGCATTGGGATCTCGGCAGCAGTGCTCTATGCCCAGCTTACCAGTGGCGTCCCGACAGTAGTAATTTCTCGCACGGGACCAAAGGAATCTGCATACAAATGTGAGATCCAGATTAAAATCGAGTCAAACGAGCCCGATATCATCTCCCAGGAACCGTTCGAATGGGATCGGATCCATGGAACGCGGGTCCAGATCGAGTTCAAGAGCACGATGTCGGCCAAGAAGAAGCTTCTGGAATACCTCCGGTACACCTCTGTGGTCAACCCGCACGCCCGCTTTCGGGTGGAACTCGATGACGAATCCTTCACGTTCGAGCGGGTGAGCCAGGAAGTAATAGCCTGTCCGGTGGCGATCCAGCCGCATCCGCACGGTATCGAATTTGGCCAGCTGAAACGGATGGCAGCGGCAAGCAATCTGAACCTTGCCGATTTTCTCGTGGAATCTTTCAGCCGCGTGGGCAAGAAGAGCGCTCAGGAGATGTGCGAGCGGTCCGGGTTCAAAGGCACCCTGAAGGTGAGGGGATTTTCTTCCGATGACTTGAAAAAACTTCTCGCCGCCATGCAGGAAGTCGCGGTACCGGCCCCTCCTGCGACCCAGTGTCTTTCCCCCATAGGCGAGGAGCTGATCCGACGGGGGCTCGAAAAAGAGTTCCAGATGGATTTTGTTGCTGCCCGCACGCGGCAAAGCTCGGTCTTCTCCGGCCATTCATTCATGGTGGAGGCAGCGATTGGGTATGGGGGAAAACTACCGGCAGAAGGCAACGCGATCCTCCTGCGTTTCGCCAACCGCGTTCCCCTTATGTACCAGCAGGGTGCCTGCGCCATCACCGGATCTGTCACCGACATAAACTGGAAGTCGTATAATATTCCTCAACAGGGTGGCTTCCCGACAGGGCCGGTCCTTATCCTCGTCCACGTGGCTTCGACCAATGTGCCATTCACAAGCGAGAGCAAGGACGCCATTGCCAGTATCCCGGAGATAGAAAAGGAGATCACCCTTGCCCTGCAGGATCTTGGACGTGATCTCAGACTCTTTGTGTCCCGNAGGGATAAAAACAAGGTGGCAGAAGACCGGGCGCGTGCGGTCTGTGCGATCATTCCGGAGATTGCAGAAAAAGTGAGCGAAATTGTAGAAAAACCACTCGTCGACACCAGCCCTATTGAGGGTAAGCTGATGCATAAGCTGATTGTGAAAAAATGGACACGCGATGGAAACGTGATTATCGAGTTGAGTAACTATACCGGGCATGANGATGAANTNTCTCTCTATGATATCTCTGGTGATAACGCCGCTGGTGCCCTCCCNAAAGCTGACTTTGTAAGCGAGATGGANGGTCAGTTTACAAAAGTCTGGAAGGTTCACGTCCCTCCCCAGATGACATGGCGTGTCTCGTATGCAGGGAAAGGCGGGGGGTTGCTCGAAATCCGCGGGATAGAGGATAGTAAAAAGATGGTGGTGGATCTCGATGTCTAAAGAAGAGCTGGAGAAGAAGTCGATGGCCGCACTGCTCAATATAGCAGGTGACTGGTACGACCAGATGAAGGCTGGCGAGATCCCCTCGATCTCCCTTCCCACGCGGACGAAATACAATATCGAGTTTGACGATGCAAGCGAGGTCTGGAAGTACGGCGACAAGGAGAGCATGCGGACGGCTGCATCGGCCAAGAGCGCAACGCACCTTCTGAAGATGGCTTATGTAATCGGGTTTATCAAGCAGCAGCTGATCGAGAACCGCTCTTCAACGTTGAGAGAGATGTATTATATCTCGGAGGGCTGGAAACGGGCGAAGTTCGGAGCGCAGGACGAGAGTAATTTCCTGATCGAGGACCTCGAGATCCTATCCGATGTTCCCCGTGAAGGGTTCCACCTCCATCCCGAGGAGAACGGGGCATCCATTTATGGCCCGATGCGAATCCGGGAAGAGACCCGGCGGGGCATGAAGACGATCCATTGCCAGGACGATGTGGGGCAGGCAGGGTATACAATCCCCAACAACGTTGAGAATATCGAGTTCGTCGATCACGATGCAAAATTCGTCATTGCGATTGAAACCGGTGGTATGTACGACCGGCTGATCGAGAACGGGTTCGATGAGGAACACAACGCGATCCTCGTCCACCTCAAAGGCCAGCCGGCGCGGTCGACACGGCGGATGCTGAACAAGATCAGTACGGCATGGGACCTGCCCATCCTTGTCTTTACCGATGGTGACCCGTGGTCGTACCGCATCTACGCCTCAGTCGCGTACGGAGCGATCAAGAGTGCTCACATGTCCGAGATCCTCGCAACGCCAAAGTCCCAGTTCCTCGGCCTGCAGCCCCGGGACATCCGGGACTACAACCTCCCCTCGGATAAGCTGACGGAAAAGGATGTTGAGGCGCTCAAGTCAGAACTCACGGACCCCCGGTTTGCGACCGATTACTGGAAAAAGGAGATTAACCTGCAGCTCGAGATGAACCTGAAGTCAGAACAGCAGGCATTTGCTGCGCGGGGGCTGGATTTTGTCACGAAAAAGTATTTACCGGCGCGTCTGAGCGAGATGGGAATCATTTGAGATACGTAGACTCTTTCGTTAACCGAATAAAATGAGTATTCGGTGAGAGGTATATATCAAAAAACATGAAAGGGAAAATTTTAATTATTGTCAATATGTCGGGATTTGCATTCCGCTTTCCCGTCTCATTCGTTAACGGAATATGATCTTTTTACTGTATTCAAACAATTTCAGGTATCCGAATTTTATCGTATGCCCCATCCGGTAAAACGGTTCGATAAAAATATGAATCTTTTTTGGGGTTGAAAGGATGAGATCTTGTTCTGCAGTTCGAATTGAAAACGGTTTCTTTTTCAGACCTTCCGGTGTGAGTACCCAATCGCTGTCTGCAAGTTCCCACAAGTAAATCTGTCGATTCCCGACAAGCCTGACATTATCCCATGATTCAGGGCCCTCCCACCGTTTCCCCTCTTTCTGCGGAACGTGTGCATAGGAGTGGTTCTGGTGGATCACATGTACCACAGGTGTTGCATCAATCACGGGAAT
>Ga0031655_10001105_pt1 | contig 16239 bp, 15 predicted proteins | sample FrelakmetHBP12HB_FD_55187 | JGI IMG/M metagenome (GOLD analysis project Ga0031655, IMG submission 55187) | Freshwater lake sediment microbial communities from the University of Notre Dame, USA, for methane emissions studies -HBP12 HB | ecosystem: Environmental > Aquatic > Freshwater > Lake >... | reverse complement strand
GCCCGTGCGCAGAGGTCTTTAACAAACTTTCCCGCTTCGTTCATTTTTTCTGTCTCCCATGCATCAAGCTCCCATTCTTCAATCTTCTGGATTCCGCTGCGGCCGACACGGGCAGGAACCCCAAGGGAACATTCCGATAAACCATATTCCCCATCAAGTACTGCTGAACAAGTAATCAGTTCTTGTGTATCTTTGAGAATGATGCGGGTAAGATGGGCAAGGTGGAGAGCCGGACCAAAAACCGTGCCCCCTTTTCCCTTGATCACTTCCATACTTGCACCTCTCAGCTCGGAAAGAATCTCTTCCCGCTGGCTGATGTCCACCGCTGATGCGAGGCCGGAAAAGTACGGCACCTGATGTTCGCCATGCTCTCCCAACACAAAAGAAAATCCTGTTATTCCCCGGTTCCTGAGTGCGAGGCCGAATCGTGCGCTGTCAAGCTGTCCGCCAAAACCTATACATCGCTCCCTCCCGATGCCGGTTTTTCTGCAGAGTACGAAATTGTTTGCATCCATCGGGTTTGTAACCGTGACAAGAATACCTGAAAATCCTTTAAGCAGCGAGATACAGTCACGGGTTGCAGACAGATTAATTTCAAGCAGATCGGCGCGTGTCTTTACTGACGGGTTCCGTGGCAGGCCTGCAGAAAAAATGCAGATATCCGACTCCCTGATTGCAGTGCTATCGGTACTGATGGGTATCTGGAGCCCGGTATGCTCGAGATCCAGCACCTGTGCCCTGAGTATATTGGGATCGCAGTCATACAAGACTAATTCATCTGCAATTCCCATGGACGTGACGAGGTAAGCAACTTCACCGCCAATTCTCCCGACTCCCACTACCGCGAGGCGTGCCATCCTGATACAGTATAGAATGCTGATAATAATTAAGTGACTCACAACAGGCAGATAACGCATAACAGTCCTGAATTATTGTATGTTCGATCGGTTCAGCAATTCTGACCTCAGAATACCTTTTAGCCAGAACACAAAAAAGATGCCCTTTTTATTATATGACGACTATTTCCTGATGCATGGTATCGATCAGGCCGGGTCCGGTTACTCTGGGTAACGTGGCGCTCGATAATCACCTGCTACTCGCGGCTGGGATTCTCGGAACGACCGGATCGTCGCTTGCCCGGATGCTCTCTTCAGGGGCCGGGGGAGTTGTGACCAAGTCGATTGGTCCTTATCCCAAAGACGGGCATGCAGGGCCATGTCTTGTAGTACTTGAAGACGGGATTTTGAATGCCATGGGTCTCCCTAACCCATCAAAGGAGTTTGTGGATGAGATCATACCTCTCGTNAAAAAACCCGTAATAGTAAGCATATTTGGGACAAATCCTGCCGAATTTACCCTGGTTGCCGGATGGTTTGAGGGCAAGGCTGCCGGTTTTGAACTGAATCTGTCCTGTCCCCATGCAGAAGGGTACGGTGCAGCAATCGGAACCGACCCGGCACTTGTTGAAGCATGTACCAGGGCAGTTAGCGTAACCGGGATCCCGACCTGGGTAAAACTTACGCCGAATGTAGCAGACATCACCATGATCGGCAAAGCAGCAGAACGCGGGGGGGCAAGTGCGATCGTTGCGATCAACACGGTTAAAGCGATGAGGATATCAACAGAGATGCGGCGACCGGTGCTGGGGAACCGCTATGGCGGCCTCTCTGGGAGTGCCGTGTTCCCTATTGCTGTCCGCTGTGTATACGAGCTCTATGAATCATGCAAAATACCGATCATCGGTTGCGGGGGCGTTGCCACTGCAGATAATGTCATTGAGATGATGATGGCCGGGGCTAGTGCAGTGGAGATTGGCAGTGCAGTTCTTAATAATGTAAAAGTTTTTGAGACAATCAAAGCTGAACTCTATAAAAAGGATGGATTGGCGNCAAAAGAGATNATCGGNTGTGCNCATCATGAATGATGACCTGTCTGTAACCGTGTCAATCCTGCGGGTGAAAAAAGAAACATCACTCATCCGCACATTCGTTTTTGACCGCACGTTTTCATTTTCCCCGGGGCAATTTGTCATGGTCTGGATTCCCGGAGTTGATGAAATTCCGATGGCGCTGTCGTCAGAAAACACTATCACAGTGCAAAAAGCCGGCGATGCAACCACTGCCATGTTCGCTCTTGGCACGGGCGAAAAGCTGGGAATCCGCGGCCCGTTTGGGAATGGTTTTACCAAGGGTGAAAAAGTGCTCGCNATNGCNGGNGGTGTTGGGGCTGCGCCCCTTCTTCCGCTTGCACGGGCCGACTGCGTTATGACCCTTCTTCTGGGGGCAAGAACCGAATCNGAACTTCTGTTTGTTGACCAGCTGGATGAGTGTACGGATGTGCTCATCGCGACTGATGACGGGTCATTGGGACAGCACGGGTTTGTAACTACTCTCATGGATGATTTGAACCTCGGTGTGTATGACAGGATTGCGGTCTGCGGTCCAGAGACGATGATGCGTACTGTCCTTGCCAAAGTTGAAGAAAAAGGAATTGCCCACAAAACGGAATTCTCACTGCATCGCTATATGAAATGCGGGGTAGGTATCTGTGGTTCATGCTGCGTAGATCCGTCAGGCCTCCGGGTCTGCAGGGATGGTCCGGTGTTTTCCGGAGATTTACTTCTTAAAAGTGAATTTGGCCATTATATGCGGGATGCAAGTGGCCGGAAGAAAAATCTCTGAATGAATATTTAATAAACAAATGTCAGCTTGATTCAGGAGGTATCTGCTTTTTACTGAGCCTGTAAATCCCTTTTGGGATCCGGATCTCGAATCGTGCCCCTGATTCCGGTTCTCCGGTCTCGCTAATGGAGAGGCCGGTTATGCTCAGGATCTCTGCGGCCAAGAAGAGCCCATAACCGGTATTCCGGTAATACTCGCGTTTGAAAATTCCCTCTTTCATACTTTTCGGGACTCCTATACCGTTATCTTCGCAGAAAATTGTNNTNCCCTCACCGTCCTCCTGTGATGAGAACCGGATTTTTGTTNCCTTCTGCCCATGACGTAATGCGTTATCCACGATATTGTAAAATACCTTCTCAAGCAGCACATCCGCATATATCTCAAGGTCCCCCACATCCTTCTCTACCTGGACATTGCCAAGTTCAAGGCCGGCAATTGCTTTACTGATGGTTGCATCAATCCTTTGCCAGCGGGGAGAGTTTACCCCAAGATCCTCATAATCACGGGCAAATCTGATCTGTTTCTGGATCATCTGAGTGGTCTGTTCGATCTTCTTGAGATATGAAAGGAGCGCAGGATCTTGGACCATCTCTTCTGCAAGCGAGACATACATCACAATCGCAGTTATCTGGTTGAGGATGTCATGGCGGGTAATCGAGGAGAGTGTGTTAAGTTTGCGATTTGCGAGCTGGAGTGTTGCTTCAAAATGTTTCCGTTCCAGGATCTCCGCTTTGAGTCCCTCATTTGCCCGAATGAGTTCTTCAGATCGCTCTTTTACCTTTTTCTCGAGATCCTCACGTGCCTTCTGGATGACCCGTTCTGCGAGTTTACGCTCAGTTATATCGATAGCAGAACAGATCACAATATTCCCCGGGGAAAGAGATGCAGAAACAAGGAACTGGCGTGCATCACCCTCCCGCTTATGAAGGATAAGTTCAATATCCCCTATTTCTGCATTCTTTTGGATCTGGATAATGAACGTATTCCGCTCCGCAGAATCAGGAAAGATGCGGCTTAGTTCTTCATTGATCAGGTCACTTCGATCGTATCCTAGCATCTGTGCGCATCTTCCATTCATCTCCTGGATGCGTTGCGTTGTGAAATCAAAAGTGAATATTCCGGCTTGGGAATTCTCGAAGATCTCCCGGTATTTTCTCTCTTCTTCTTTAAGTCCTTCCGCAAATGAGGATGTGACAAAACCAATTATGACAAAGATCACAAACCAACCTGTAGACACGGCGACCTGATTCGGGTTAAAGTTACTGAAAAAATAGACCAGCACGAGAAAGATCGTGCTGAGTGAAAGCGAGAAGAGCACACCCTTTTTGGGGTAATAATTCACAAAGAGAATTATAGGCAGGAAGTAGAGAAATGGAAAGACTTCATCAATAGCATGGGTCAGGGAAAAGATAGTTGCCCAGATGGCAATGATGATAGATACTACAATCGTTATCGTCCAGAAAATACGGTGCCTTATGGCAACAGGAAGGATCATATATTCTCCCTTTTTGGCTGTGTGGACTGCCCGGACAGGACTGTGCTTTCAAACCTTCGGCATTCAAGGATCTCTGCCCGAAGTTTCTCGTTAATCCGCTCCAGATCTGCAGTACGCGCTTTGACTTGTTGTTCAAGATCATTAAGTGTTTTAATAATCTCCTCGTCAACGATTTTATTATCGGTGATATTGACGGCAGAACAGAGCAAGTGCTCTTTTGTTTCAAACATCGCGGAAATAACAAATCTGGAAACCGCATTGTTACGTCCAAGAAAATTAACTTCCCGTCTGTGTGTTTTTGGTCTTTTGTCACGTCTGCAATGAACCGTTTTAGTTCTTCCTTGTCGGTCCAGATGACAGAGATCTCCTTACCGAGAAGCTCCTCGCGATCGTAGTTCAGCCATTGGGCGCATTTAAGGTTTATGTCACGAATTTGCAGATCCTTAAGGTTAAAACAGAAAATGCCATCATGGGATGTGTCCAGAATGTTCCGGACCCGTGTGGTTTCTTCACGCAACTTGATTGCATAGGATGATGCGACAACCCCAATAGTGATAAAGATCGCGAACCATGCTGTTGAAATAGCAATCAGGATTGGATCAGAATTCCCCAGAAGGTAAATGAGACCGATATACATCAGGCCCAATCCCAGTGAGAAGAGTACACCTCGTTCCGGGTAAAAATATACAACAAGGATAATCGGCAGGATAAAGTGAAAAGGGAAGACGTTAATAATGCCATTCAGAAGCGAAAAGATAGTTGTAAGAATGGCAACAATGGTTGCAGCAGTGACGATGAAGAGTCGCAGCACTTCCACATTTTCAACAGATAAATGCGCCACTGACCGTCCCCTACCGAATTCCCAGCCAAACCGGTGAGTTGAACCGGATTTAGTAATTAGTATTAATTTCCCTACATATATTTATATACTCTGTGGTAAGTTGCTACATAATCACTGAATACTTATAGGTTTTTTTGATTGGTGAATGGTTTTAGCCCAGGGGAGTTGATGCGCTCAAGATCTTCGAGCTTGTTGATGTTAGTGAACGTCCGGAGTTCAGGGTCAATCAATTGTAACTCATCAACCATGATATACCTGACAGAAAGATTCATGACCATCTCACGGAGCGATTGGGAATTATGACATTCCAAATATTTGACAAGAGCAGTCCTGCGATAGACTGCATGAAGAGGTTCGAGCATGTCAGGGTTCCACCGGGGAATCACTGCATCATAATTGTCAATATGATCAAAAAGGTATGCAATTACCTTGGGGTCGATACACGGCATATCGCAGGCAGAGACAAAGATTAGATCGCCCTGTGCAGCCAGTGATCCGGCATGAAGTCCACCAACTGGTCCGACTCTTAACCGGATATCGGTTATGCATCGAACTCCCTCAATGCTATTGAACCGTTTACATTGTTCAGGGTCTCTGGCAACGAGAATAATCTCATCGACAACCTGCTGGAGAGAATCAACCAGACGTTCGATAAATGTCCGGCCAAGATAGGTGAAAAAATATTTTTCCTGCCCGTTTGCACGTCGTGCCTCGCCGCCAACCAGTACCACTGCAGATCTCACAGCTGTGCCCCGTTTATAAAAATGATTTCTGAACTTTTAAATCATGGGCAGGAAATCAAAGAGAGGTAACGATTGTGATATCAAATCTTCACCCTGCGCAATCCTTTTTTTTCCATCGCGAGTAATGCCATCTTTATATCGACGGATGGAGTAAATCCTCCAACACCATCAGCAGCCAGGATACGGTGGCAGGGAACGACCAGTGGTGTAGGGTTGCGTGCCATCGCCTGTCCAACTACGCGGGGGGATGTCCTTACTCTGGCTGCGATCTCTCCATAGGTCGATGTGCTCCCATACGGTATATCCTGCACTGCGCGGTAGATCCGACTGTAGACTGTATCTTCGTGGATAGCAATACTATCAAGCTGTGAAAGCCTGACATTACGTCCCCCGCAGTATTGCCTGATCAGGGCAGGTACCTCACCTGATATACCGGTTGTCGTGAACCTGACCTGGTGGACGATTATGCCGTTCCACCAGACATGGACGAACCAGAGCCCGAACCGGCAGGAACCCCCTATAATTTCCATTGTGCTATCACCTCCTGGAACAGCGCCACATTACACTCGATCATCTCTTCCTGAAGCCATGCAGGGAGCGCATTATGAATCCTCTTTTCCAGGAATCGCTTTTCACCCAGAACTAATACACCACGATCTTCCGGTGTACGCAGCACCCTACCCAATGCCTGAAGGGAACGATTGATAGCTGGCAGCGTATAACAAAGAAACTCACCGTCGTCGCCAAACTTATGCCTGAAATATTCTATCATCATCTTCCGTACGCGATTGAAGGGTGCAAGCGGCAGTCCGATCACCATCGCTCCCTTCAGCATCTCACCCCGGTAATCCAGCCCTTCGCTCCACTTTCCACCACACACGGCAAATAAAACTCCTGACTCACCACGGGCCGGAAGCGACAGGAATGTCGAGAGCGCCGCACCCGCGTCAGTTGCATCCCGTGGCTCGATAAAGACTTTTCTTTGCCGGATATGCGGGACGGTAAGGTTTGCATATATCTCAAGAATCTGGTAGCTGGGAAAATAGATTGCCCGGTTTCCTTTGAGGGCACAGAATGCTCTGATGTATTCAACGATCCGTGCACTATTTTGTGTATTCTGCCGCATTGAGAACGCTGTTGTAATATCGTTTGCACAACAGATAATACGGTTTTCTTTGGGAAACGCGTTTGGCAGGGTAAGTGTTTTCACCGGTATGTCCCCAAAGTAATAGCGGGCGAAATTATCGACCGGTGAAAATGTACCAGAGATCATGACGCAGCAGGCATGTGCGGTGCAGATTTCCTGCAGCGGGACAGACGGATCAATATTACGCACTTCCAAGGTAATCCCTTCTGCTCCTTTCCGGTATATGGTAAGATAGGCAGAGTCTTTTGCTGACTGCGAGAGCCGAAACAAGAATTCCGTCAGTCTCTCGATTGCGGTTTCGCGATATTCCCCTGTTTTTAAGTTCTTTTCCCGGATGGACTCAGCAAGTATTATGAGGTCATCAACAATCGCATCCATGTTCTTATAGAGGGATTCGCGCACTACCATCCTGTCGAATATAGAAGGATCGAACCAGTCCTCCACCTCCCCGGAGTTTGCAAGTCCACGGATAAACTCGGTGAGCCTGGGCAGGACATGCTGGACAGCTTCTGCACCTCTGTATCGTTTGCGCATGCCGGAGAGCTCCCGTGACGCCTGTTCGAGATCACGTTCTTCGAGGGTTACACTTTCGATGCTGGTGACGACGTCACCGCAATTGTGTGCCTCATCAACAAGAAGCAGAATGTCCTGCGGCTCGATACCGAGGTTGGCATAGAGCTGCTCCCGAATCTTCCGGTCAAACAGGTGGTAATAGTTCAGGATGATTACATCGGTATTTCGGGCGGCATGCATCATCAGCTCATAGGGGCAGATCTGCCCGCAGAATTCCCCCAGTTCCCGCGGTGGTACCGGGTTTGCAATCACCCGGTCTGCCTTGGTGCGAAGTACTGTTGAAGGCACCATCTTGACACCACCAGCCTCAGCCTGCACAAACATTTTGCTGTTTATATAATATGGGCAGAAGACGGGGTGTTCCTTGTCCATGCGGCGGATCTGCTGGATGATAAATGGATCCTTTGCAGGAATGAGTGCCCCTCGTTCTGCACGGTCACGCATGAGCGAGTTTGAGAATGCCTTCACCCCCTCACACCTGCGGTACACATCTCCTTCACCCCCAAGCGGGCACATGCTCCCCTTCCCGACGAGGTACACTGCTTTGAGCTGGGGTTTTTTTATGCGCACCAGCTCTAACTCGCGGATGAATGTGGTGAGCTGGCTTACCGTGCGTACCGCGATTACCACTTTTCTCCCTTTGCGTTCCGCAAGAAGGGATGCGACAACACTCGACTTTCCGCTGCCTGTCGGGGCATCGATCATACTGATACTTCCCTCCCGTGCACACTTCGCTGCAACTTCAAGCATATGGCGCTGGCCCGGACGATATTCAGCATACGGGAAATAGGTGTCGAAGGTGTCCATTGGAATACAGTTAGTGCTGAAGGGTTTTATGGGCGTCGGAAGAGGATGGGCAGGGACATTCGAAAATGAGCTATCCGTTCCTGAGAGATTTCCTCCTCCGATTGCCCGATTCTCTTTTAAAAAAAAATTTCGAAAGGTTAATAGATCTTCACTCCCAGCAAGAATAAGACATTGGAATCTTTGATGGATATAGGTGTTCAATTTTTAGTGAGAAGATTTTCATGATCGATGAGTTACTTGCAGGAAATGTCAAGTTCAGGGAGACATGTTTCAAACAGAATTATAAATGCTACTCCGAACTTGCAAAAGGTCAGAAGCCTTCGGTGCTCTGGATCGGGTGTTCCGATTCACGAATCCAGACCGGGCATATTACCAGCGCAGATCCNGGCGTGCTCTTTATCCAGCGGAACATCGGCAATGTGGCACCGGTACATGACTGGAATTTTGCGACGGTGCTNGAGTATGCACTTAAACANCTGAAAGTCAAAGATATCGTGATCTGCGGGCATTCTGACTGCGGGGCNGTGAAAGCGCTCGACCTNGAGACAGATGACAATTATATTCCCCTCTGGCTCAACAATGCGATGGAAGCCAAGCACCGTNTTGACGCAAAAATGAAAAAACCAGCAACAGATACTGACGCCAGGAANCGTTCACGGATGATCGAGCANGAGAATGTNCGGCTACAGATCGAGCACCTGAAAACCTATCCGCTGGTAAAGACTGCGCTGAAGGAAAAAAANGTCCAGATCCACGGGCTTTATTATAATCTTGAGAACGGCGAGCTCTCAAAAATTGTATGATCAGAACTCTTTTTCAATCTCTTTTTTTATCCGTTCGAGGGAAATACGCCCGATTCGGGTGAGACGCCCGTTGACAAGGATCATGGGGAGCGGGGGATATTCAGTCTCGATTATCGAACGAATGTAATCTGGCGTACCTTTATCGATCAGAGTGAGTTTCAGTTCAACCCGGTCACCATACTCGTGTTTCAGGACGCGTTTTAATTCCTCAAACGAAGTATTTAGTTTTCCCGAGGGATAGCATCCGGAAAGTCCGCAGGTGCGGTTCTCATCGCAAGGGAAAGGACCGCATTCGGCATTATTCAGCCCTACAATTTCAACCAGTACGGGACCTGTCATAGCAATACTTTTGGTTGAGACGGTATATGATGATTCGTTAAAGTTTATAGACTGAAAAAAAAGGCATGGAGGTTCAGATAAACCGTTCGAACCGTTCTTTTTTGGCTTTACAAACAGGGCAGATCTCCGGGGGTTGTTCGCGGGCGCAAAGATACCCGCACACCGTGCAACGCCAGACCGGAAGTGGCAGGGAATTTAACGGTGCTGTCGAAAGAATATGTATTGCACCCTTTTTTATACGTCCGGATCTGGGAGGCCTCCGTTCCGGAACCGGTCCGGTAATCTTTTTTCCTTTGGCAACCGCTTCGCTTACATAGAGTGCACAATAACAGGCGCCGAAATCATTGAGGTCGGGATCCCGATAGATGCAGGGACATATAATATCAAGGTCTTCTTCCTTTTTTCCTGAAGCGAGACGGCAGGGGCAGGCACTGTAACCATAACGGTGTTCATTTTTCAGGAGTCCCCGGACGAGATTTTTAGTGAAATCGACATCGGGGTTCAGGAAGTAACCCCCGTTTCCAGCCTCGTTTTTAAGAGTTTTAAATAGCCGGTCAATTTCAGTTTCATCAACGACAGCCGGATTCATTACTTTAATGCCTCCCGAATCTCCTCCTCTCGAAACCCTATGATGCTTTTCTTGTCTCTGATGACAAGCGTCGGGAAGGAACCGTTCGGATTCCATTTCTCGACTTCATTCATTGCATTATCCTGTTCCTGACCCTCAAGGAGATCAACAAACATATAGTCAAAGTCTACTCCAAGTTCCCGTAACAATTCTTTTGTCTTCGCACACCACCCGCAGGTGCTCAGGGCATACAGCATGACCTTTCCTTTTTTTTCCCCGTTTACGTGTTCAATCACCATAAAAAACCACCAACAATCCTTTTCATGGAGATTGCTGCAAATACTATATAAAAATGGGGATACCTCCCGTACGGTTACTATAACTGTTTCGTTCCGGGAACGGATAGACGGAGATTTACCTCCCTTCAGAAGAAGGATGAGATGAAAAGGGGTGATGAAAAGTATTAACGATTTTTCATCATCACATGATATCTTCAAGAAGTGCCTGCAAGTCCTCTTCGTGCTCGACATCCACCTGGAGGATGCCCCGAAATATGGGTAAATCAGAATGTTGTGAGGACGACGGTTGTCCCCGACCTGAGAAATTTTTGGTACCTGCACTATCGTTAATAACTATTCAGGCACATTACATATGGAAATCATGAAGGCGGTTCTGGGTCTCGAGGATGGGCATTTTGTCGTAGGGAAGGGATTTGGTGTTGAGGGGGAATGCTCCGGAGAACTTGTTTTCAATACGCAAATGACTGGTTATATGGAATCCCTTACCGATCCAAGCTATGTCGGCCAGATCCTTATGTTCACTTTTCCCCTCATCGGCAATTATGGGGTCGACAGAGAGAATTTTCAGAACCCGCATGTATGCGCACTGGGTTGTATAACAAAAGAGATCTGTGAAAAACCCTCTTCCCAGCCTTCAATAGGATCCTTTTTTGAAGAGAACTGCCTCCTTGGTATGAGTGGTGTTGATACCCGTGCACTAACCATTAAGACCCGTGTTTATGGTACGATGCGGGCTGCTCTCGTTGTAGGAAGTGATGATGGAGATTATGCCGTAAAGCTCGCATGCAGAACTCCCTCGATATCAGACATTATCCCAATCCCGGAAGTCTCCTGCAAAGAGCCATATCATATCTATGGCAGCGGAAAACGGATTGCGGTCCTTGATCTTGGCATGAAAAAGAATATGATTACCAGTCTTGCAAAGCGGCATGGGGATCTCCATATCTTTCCTTACGCTACAGATTCCGATAAGATCCTTGCCTGCAAACCCGATGCATTCCTCATCAGCAACGGGCCTGGCGATCCCAAGCAGGCAACTGATGCGATTAAATGTGTAAAAGATCTTTTGGGTCAGGTACCTATCTTCGGTATATGTATGGGCATCCAGGTCTGTGCATTGGCACTCGGAGGAGACACATACAAGCTTAAGTTCGGGCACCGGGGCGCCAACCAGCCGGTTCGGTTTAAAGACGGGAGAATCTTTATCACAACCCAGAACCATGGATTTGCGGTGGATGCGCATTCTCTTCCAGAGGGTTGCAGAGTTTCCTACACGAACGTGAATGATAATACGCTGGAAGGATTTGAAAACCAAGATCTTGACGTCACGACAGTCCAGTTCCACCCTGAAGCGCATGGTGGACCCCGGGATACAGAAGCGCATTTTTTTGATGCCATGTTCAGGAGGCTCTCCTGATGCCAAAAAGGACGGATATCAAAAAGGTCCTCATGATCGGGTCAGGTCCGATTCAGATCGGGCAGGCCGCAGAATTCGACTTTTCCGGGTCCCAGGCATGCCGGGCACTCCGCGAAGAGGGTATAAACATCGTGCTTGTCAATTCAAACCCGGCGACTATCATGACAGATCCGGAGATGGCTGACGAAATCTATATTGAACCTCTCCGGGCTGATGTAATCGCAAAAATCATCGAGAAGGAAAAACCGGATGGAATCCTATCTGGTATGGGGGGGCAGACCGCTCTTAACCTTACCGTGGAACTCGCCGAGATGGGTGCCCTTGAAGATGTGGAGATTCTGGGTACACCGCTCGAAGCGATTTATAAGGGGGAAGATCGGGAGAAATTCCGCGATCTCATGACAGAGATCGGCGAACCAGTCCCAAATAGCACTATCATCAATTCGTTAAGCCAGCTCGATGAGGCAATCAGGACAATCGGATTGCCGGCAGTTGTGCGTCCGGCATATACCCTGGGAGGAGCTGGCGGGGGGATAGGGAAAACAAAAGAAGAATTAACCCGGATCATCGAACTCGGGCTTGCCCGTTCACGGATCCATCAGGTTCTAATAGAGGAGAGTGTTCTGGGTTGGAAGGAGATCGAATTCGAAGTGATGCGGGATGCTTCAGATACCTGCATTATTGTCTGCGGAATGGAGAATGTGGACCCTATGGGTATCCATACCGGAGAAAGTGTTGTTGTTGCCCCGATTCTCACCCTCCGTGACGATGAGTTCCAGGTGATGCGAAGTGCCGCTATTCATATCATCAGGGCACTCGATGTCCAGGGAGGCTGCAACATACAATTCGCTTTCCGGGACGGGAATTACCGTGTAATTGAAGTAAATCCCCGCGTTTCCCGGTCATCAGCACTCGCTTCAAAAGCTACCGGGTACCCTATTGCCCGTGTAGCAGCAAAGATTGCCATTGGGCTTCGGCTTGATGAGATCATGAATACCGTGACCGGATGTACTCCCGCATCCTTTGAACCAACCATTGATTATATTGTTGTCAAAGTCCCCCGCTGGCCGTTCGACAAGTTTAAAGGAGCGGACAGGACGCTCTCAACATCTATGAAGAGCACAGGAGAAGTTATGGCAATCGGACGGACACTTGAGGAAGCTTTCATGAAGGCAAAACGCTCCATTGACACGGATGTTATCCCTCATACAAGCCCAAGCGAGATCCGCATGATTCTCTCGCGTCCGACAGATGAACGTTTCCACTGCCTTTTTGACGCCTTCCGCCAGAACTTTACTCTCGACGAAGTCACTCAGCTTACCTCTATCCTTCCGTTCTTTTTGGAGAAGATCAAAAACATTGTCGACATGGAAAAACGTCTCGGAGTATACAGTGACGTTGACGAAATCCTGACAGCAAAAAAATACGGATTTTTAAATACCGANATTTCAAAGATTACCGGAAAACCCTTTACCGAGATTGAGAAAATNGCCGGTCTTCCCTCCTACAAGATGGTGGACACCTGTGCCGCNGAATTCCCCGCCAGCACACCGTATTTTTATTCTACCAGAGAGCCCATATGTGAGATTACCCCCAATGACCGACAGAAAGTCCTTATTCTCGGGTCCGGCCCCATCCGTATCGGGCAGGGAATTGAATTTGACTACTGTACGGTCCATGCCGTGCAGGCCTTGCGTGATGAAGGTGTTGAGGTCCATATCGTCAACAATAATCCCGAAACGGTTTCCACCGACTTTGATACATCGGACCGTCTCTTTTTTGAGCCGATGCAGCTCGAGGATGTTGTAAACATCTTAAAAAAGGACTATTATTATGGTGTAATGGTACAGTTCGGAGGTCAGAATGCAGTTAACCTCGCAGTTCCTATCGAGCAGGAAATCAGGCGGCTGGGTCTTCCTACCAGAATTCTTGGGACAAGTCCGGATGCCATGGATATCGCAGAAGATCGCGACCGGTTCAGCATACTATTGAGCAAACTGAACATACCCAGTCCGGCAAACAGTTCTGCGTATTCTGAGGGCGATGCCCGGGCATGGCAGAACAGATCGGGTTCCCGGTGCTTGTCAGACCATCATATGTTCTCGGTGGCAGGGCGATGGAGATAGTTCACGATGAGCGTGAACTCGAGACCTACATGAAAGAGGCAGTCCGGGTAAGCAAGAACCATCCGGTGCTTATTGACTCCTATCTCCAGAATGCAATAGAACTTGATGTTGATGCGGTCTGCGATGGACATGAGGTTCTCATTGGTGGCATTATGGAGCACATCGAGCAGGCGGGAATTCATTCCGGTGACTCTGCCTGTGTTATTCCGACACAGTCGCTCTCTCCACAGATACTGGATACCATCCGTGACTATACCCGCAGGATCGCACTCGGACTTGGTGTAGTGGGGCTTGTGAACCTCCAGCTTGCAGTCAAGGACGATATCGTTTATGTCCTTGAAGCAAATCCACGTGCAAGCCGCACCGTACCGTTTGTCTCAAAGGCCACCGGGATCCCAATTGCCAAAATCGCGGCGAAAGTAATGATAGGGAGAAAACTGTGCGATCTCGGTTATCACGAGCGCATAATAGAACACGTTGCAGTGAAAGAGGTACTGCTCCCTTTCAATAAACTCGCCGGTGTCGATACCATGCTCGGTCCTGAAATGAAAAGCACCGGCGAAGTGATGGGAATTGATTACGATTTCGGGCTTGCCTTTTACAAGGCATGTATATCGGCAGATAACGAACTGCCGCTTAAGGGCAACATCTTCATTTCGGTCAATATCGAACAGAAGGATGAGGCGATCCCAATAGCGAGACAGCTGCGTGATCTCGGGCTCATATTATACGGAACAGAAGGAACAGTGGATTACCTGTCTGAGGCGGGAATTGAAGCACATCTGGTAAGGAAGGTTCAGGAAGGATCCCCCAATGTGCTGGATATGATGCGGCATGGTGAGATCCGCCTTATCATCAACACTCCCCAGGACAAACAGTCCCGGCAGGATCATTACCAGATCATGCGTGCGGCAGTTGATTTCAGTATCCCTTATATAACTACCCTTCAGGCAGCGCGTGCGGCGGCACTTGCCATTGATGCGATAAAGCATGAGAAGGTCACCCTTGAACCACTCAGTCATTATCTGAAGTAAACACCAGCATCCATCTTTTCGTACATTTACTTTTTATTTCTCCGTATTTCCCGGGAAGAGTGCAGTACTATCTGGAAAAACCGGTTTATGGTACATATTAATTGAATATCCTTATATACAGAAATAACAAAAAAAGATGCATGAAGAAATTACTTGTTGTTCTCGCGATCCTGTTTATCGGGATTCTTCTTGCGGGCTGCACATCCCAGCCGGCTCCTGTAGTAACTCCGACCCCAACCCCGACACCGGTTCCGACAACTGTCGTTACAACCGTCCCGACACCGGTACCAACCACGATTGTCGTCGTGAACACCACACCCACCCCGACCCCGACACCCACCCCGACCCCCACGCCCCAGCCATCAGTTACGATTACCTTCACCCGATCTCTGACCATTATCCCCGGTCCTACAGTTGTTGTACCAGTGGGTGGCAAAGTTATCTTTAAGAACGACGACCCCTTCAAGCCTCACGGCGTTATTGCAATTAATGTAGGGTCATCAAAATATTTCGGTGGAATGAGCCCGGTAACAATTCCCTATGGAAAGCCCCTCGAAGTCACCTTTGACACCGTGGGCACATATGATTATCAGACTGTATTCCAGCCATCAGTTGTAGGAAAAATAATTGTTACAAAGTAATCAGACCGATAAACGTTCAGGATTAATCACCTGAACAACTTTTTTAATTGCGCTTATATGTAATCCAGATTTTTGAATTTCAATTGGGTCTGAAATATTCTGCCCTCGAAAATATATGCTCAGACTACATAGCTGTATACCATTACCATTCGGGTGGAGTCTCAACTATGGGAAAAGGTACTATTATTCTTGCATATTCCGGAGGGCTTGACACCTCCATCTGTATCCCGCTCCTGAAGGAACGGTATGACTATGACCGCGTTGTCACCGTTGCCGTACATGTGGGGCAGCGGGATGAAGAGATCGATGTTGCGGCAAAAAAAGGGAAAAAATTTGCCGACCGTCATTATACGATCGACGCCCGGAAAAAATTTGTTCACGAACATATCTTCCCCGCAATCCGGGCGAACGGATCCTATGAAGGATATCCCATGGGGACCTCTCTTGCCCGCCCCCTGATTGCCGAGGAAGTTGTTAAGGTCGCACACAAGGAGGGTGCAACGGCTGTTGCACATGGGTGTACGGGTAAAGGAAATGATCAGCTCAGGTTTGACGTTATCATACGCAGTGCCGGGCTTGAAGTTGTTGCACCCATACGGGAACTGAACCTGACCAGGGACTGGGAAATTGAGTATGCACAGCAACATAGAATTCCGGTGCCGGTAAAAAAAGACAAGCCGTGGAGCATGGATGAGAACTGCTGGAGCCGGAGTATTGAGGGCGGA